>Ga0265780_10002115_pt1 | contig 27363 bp, 33 predicted proteins | sample P1T30metagenome_FD_192432 | JGI IMG/M metagenome (GOLD analysis project Ga0265780, IMG submission 192432) | Plant litter microbial communities from East Loma Ridge, Irvine, California - P1 T30 | ecosystem: Environmental > Terrestrial > Plant litter > Unclassified | place: USA: California...
GCATCGTGTCGATCTGCACCGGCTCGGCGTTCAGACGGTAGGTGGACAACGTCGCGGCGTCGGTCTTGGTGGTGGTCAGCCACTCCTCGGTAAAGAGCGCCTTGTGCACCTCGGGCAGGTTGGCCAGCGTGCCGGCGTCCTGAACCGTCCAGTTCTTAGCGAAGCCCAGCTTCACGGCACCGACGACGTCGGTGCGGCCGGTGGGCTGCAGGGTGCCGTCGAGCATGTGCTCCGGCCGGATCGCCACCGGCGTACCGGTACCGGGGAGAGCCACCTGGATCAGTCGCATCAGGCCCAGGCGCGACATCACCAGCTGCGCGCCGAGGCTGCCCAGCAGCATCTGGCACGCGGCCAGCACGTTGAGCCGGTCGGTGGAGTACAGCCCCATCGGCTGCGGATGCGCCACGTCGAAGGCGCCGATGTTCGCCAGGTCGAGATCCGCATCGGCGAAGCGGTCGGCAGCCTTGCCATACCGCGTCACCAGGCGCCTGCACATCGTGGCCGCGGTGTCGCAGTAGCCGCCGGTGTTGTCGCCCTTGACGGACAGCGTCACGGCGCCGGCCGGAGTCGATTCCAGCGTCACGGTGCCGGCGGTCGGGTTCGACGTCATCGCCACCGGTGCGCCGTTGTCGCGCCCCTCGTTGGCGATGACGCCCTCCGCGGACGCGCAGTGGTAGCCATAGGTCAGCAGCGCTGGGTTGACCGGCAGCGGCGTGATGTTCGACACCTGGCCGATCGCGAACGGCAGCAGCGAATCCTTCTGCTCGGTCTCGCCGCCCAGTTTCACCTCGGTGATCGCGGTGTTCAGGCGCTGCAGCTTGTCGCGCAGCTTCAGGAGCAGCGCACTCCGGCCGCTTGGCGCGATGTCGGCCACGATGCCATTGAAGATCATGCGGAAGTCGGCGCGCGGCCAGCGGACGTCGCCGATGTACGCCTTGAACTCGCGGTTCTTCCACACGTAGCCGGCGCCAGCCCAGCCGTCGCGGACGCCGGCGGTGTTGTCGATCACCACGTCGCCCGTGGAAAGTGCGCCATCGCCTTCCAGCGAAAGCCGCTCGGTGAAGATCGTCCCGACGGTGGCGATCGGGAGGTATTGCGTATTGGCCGGACTGTCGGCCGGCGACGTGATATACGTCTTGGTCCCCATATAAATCATGGTTTCCACGCCATCCACACGCGCCATCGCCTCGATCAGGACGCAACGATATGCAGCCGGGCTTTGCAGCCAGGCCAGGAACTGAGCATCAATCATTCAGGGAGAACCCTCATTTCAGTTGTGGCGGCGGCTTTCACCGCACCCGAGATCTTGTCCGATGAGGAAGCTGCGGAGCCCTGCACAGCCCGGATGAGGTCCCCCGTCTGCTGACGCTGTTCCGCCCGGAGCATCGCGTTTTCCGAAGACAGCGACTTGACTGCCGACACCAATGCTTCAGTGTTGGCAGTGCCGTACGAGCTGTACGGAATCGGCGTGTTCACCGGCGGCGCCACGGCGGTCAGCGGTACGGTGTTCTTGCTCGATGCTGCGTTCAGCTGCAGGATGGCCTCGCGCACGGACAGGACTGACTTGTTCACCTCGATCAGGCCAGAAACCGAATCCTTCAGAGAATCGAGTTGCGCTTGGCCGACGTCGACCTGCTCCTCGGCCCACTTAGCCGCATCTTCGGTGGCCGCCTGCGCATACTGGAAGTCCTGCGTATAGCCGATGCTGCTGGCGTACATCACGCGTGAAGCTTCCAGGAACGAGATGTACGCATCCTGGTATCGACCTTGCGCATCCGCGTCACCACCGCGGGCGGCAGCGAGCACTGCGTCATATTGCGATTTCGCCTCGGCATACTTTTGCTGAGGTGACAGTGGTGACAGATCGCCTAGCAGAGCACTGTCTTTTAGATTGCGTAGGCTCGTAGCGAACGAGCCCATACGACTGATCGTTGCCTTCAGCGCCTCAGACTCGGCGTTGTACGCATCGGTCAGTGCAGATCGGTAAGACGCTAGGTCGACGGTTACCGTTTGACCGTCCTGATTCACCTGCGCGAACGCATCCGCAACGCCGAGCAGCACCGACACGGCTTCGGCGCCTCTTTCGCCCATCCGCATCTGCGCCTCGACCAGCGCCCGGAACCCCTCCCGGCTAGTTGGCATTTGTAGATTCACCGAGGCCAGGGCCTTGGCAATCTGCTGGCTCGCGGCCGCGTTCTTCTCTGCCTCCGTGTAGAAGGCGTCATAGTACGAGCTTGCGTTTGAGAACAGCTTGTCTATTCCGCCCGATGCTGCCATCAGCGCGCTAACTGCGGTATCGCTCAGGCTGGAGAATCCGACCAGCTGCACGCGCATCGCCGCCAATGCCGACTGCGTTGCGTTGATCTGATCGACAACTTTGGCCAAATCCTCCAGCGAGGCGTCCTTCGCGATGCCGTTGAGCATCGTCTGAGCCCATGCAGGCAGCCCGATTCCATCCAGAGCGGTGCGGACTGAGCGGCTCAGCAAGCCCAGGTATTGCTCCTGCCCTTTTTCGCCATCGGCAAACTCGCGCGGAGCCCACTTCGATTGCCGCGTGTCGTTCCAATCCACGACGTCCTGACCCATCTTTTGAATGACCAGCGCGCCCCAGGCCCCATCCTTGCTGGTGTCGTCGGCGAATGCGGTCGCGGCTGTATAGCCTGCAGTTTTACCGAAGGCTAGTGCAGTGCTGTCCAGAATACCGACGATCCCCGAAGCCAGCTGCGCCGTCATGCTGTTGACTTCGTTAGACACTTTCGTGTGCTGAAAACCCAGTGACTCGGCTTTAACCGTGTTGGCGCCGACGGATGATGCGCTCGCCGCACCGCCGGTATGGCTTGTCCCCGACGTGTCGAACTTCTTCCACACCGCCACCGCAGCACCGATCCCGAGAGCGATCGGACCGAGGGCGCCGGCAATGGTGCCAATGCCTGCAGCGATACTCGAGGCTGTCCCGGCACCGATTGCGGCAATGCCGCCAGATACTGCGCCGCTGATTCCAGCGAGGCCACTTGACATAAGTGCGCCAAACCCGGCCTGCATTCCCAGCCCAGCTGCACCAAGCAAGCCAACTCCGGAGGTTAGCGATCCAATGGTGCCCAACGTGCCGACCGCACCACCAAGCCCACCTCCACCAGTCGCCGCCGCTGCATTGCCCGTGAGGCCCAGGGCGCCAGTCACAGCACCAGCGACTGGATTGACAATCGCCGACACGATCGGTCGCAGCACCAAGGTATTAAACATGTTCCTGATAGTGTCGACCAGATTCTTGCCAAAGCCCTTGCCGGATTCGAAGCCACGCATAAGCGCGTCCGTTAGGGATTGCTCAATCGAATCTGCTGCACGCTTCCATTCCTCTTTCGCCGTAGCTGCATTGTCAGCGACCACTTGCTTTTTGGCGCCGGATCGTTTTTCAGATGCGAGCTCTCTTAGTGCCGCAGCCTGGTCGCGATAGCCCTGAGCCATGCGCCCGGTCAAATCGAGGCCTTCTGCGATGCCGGCCTCCTCTTCCTTGCGTAGCGCCAGGCTTTCAATCCTCGCTATTTCAAGCTCGGCAAGTGCGGCGGTAGTCAGCCCGATCTCCGCATTTTGTTGCTGCTGCGCCTGAACTTGCTTTGCTATCGAGTCCAGGTCTTTATTCAGGGCATCGGTAGCGGCTGCAATAGCCTTGGCATATTCTTCCGTTTCCTTTGCCGTCTCATCCATCAGCTTCTTTGCTTCAGGCTGCTTAGCGATCAGCTGGGTAACCAGATCAACGTATTGTTCCTCCGTGACCAGACCCTTTTGACGCATCCCGTACAAACGCGAAAGGTCTTCCATATATGTGGCTGTCACACCTGATAGCTCGGCCAGTGTCTTTGCCTGGGCCGCATGTTCTTTGTTCGCAGCAGCGGCCTGCTTGGCTACCTCAGCGGCGCTGAGCCCAACCGTTGTCGAAGCCTTTTTGATGCCCACCATGGTGTCGATCATCTTGTTGCCGCCGTCAGTCCATACGTTCACGACGCTATCCCAAGCACCGGTCCAGCCTCTGCCGACGTCCTTGGCCACGTCGACAACCACGGTCGATGTCGACGCCGCCGTTTGTTTTATTGCGTCCCATGCGCCCTTAAAGTCGCCGCCGGCTACCTTCTGCAAGACCTCGATGGCGCCCGTAAGGTTGGTCGTAACCATCGCAGCGAAGCCGCCGATGACCTTGCCCACAGTCTGAAAGGTTTGAACGGCAGGCACGCCAACGGTGTAAATCGCCTTGAACACACCAGCGATCAACTGCCCGACCGTCTTGAGACGGTCTCCTTCGGTCATGGCAGTGAGAAAGGAGCCAGCCAGACTGCTAAGCGTAGGGAGGAGCTCAGCGGCGATACCGCGCGCAACACCTTGACCGCCGAGCATCAGGAGGTCGAGGGTATCGTTGAAAGCGCCGGCCTGCTCGACCGCCTCATCGCTCAGTGTGAGACCGAGCTTCCCGGCCATCTCGTCCAGCTCTCGCATTCCTTCCGAGCCGCTGTTGAGCATAGGGATCATGTCAGCACCCGACTTGCCAAAAATTGACATAGCCAGTGCTGTTTTTTGAGCACCGTCTTCCATTCCTGCGAATCGGTCGGCCAACTCGTACATCACCTGCTTATTGCTTTTCAGGCTGCCGTCCAGGTTGCGCGCCTTCACGCCAAGCTTTTCTAGGCCCTCGCTGCCGTCGACCAGGGCCTTCGACAGTTTGGACTGAGTGCTGGCCAAGGCATCAGCTTCCATGCCGCCCATTTGGTAGGCCAACTCCAGGCCGGCTAGGTCCTTGATTGCGATGCCGGTTTTCTGGGACAAGTCGCTGGCCGCGTCGGTTGCGTCAATTGCACCTTTGATCCAAGAACCGAACGCAGCAACGCCAGCCAGGACGGCGAGCGCGCCGACTGATTTCGCCAGTGCTCCGATCTTTGCGCCCATACCACCCATCGAATCACCAACGCTCTCGATGTCCCGCCGCGCCTCGCGGGTTCCGTTCACATCGAAGATTACTTCGGCCCGAGATCCACCCACCAATGACATTTTGTATCCTGCTCTAAGAGTTACGGCGCCGAGCCCATTCGTCGAGGGCCGCATGTTCCATGGCCTGCATCAGCCGGAAGATTCGATTTCTGTCGCGATAAGGTATATCTCCGCGTCGAAGGCAAACATCGACACCGGCATAATTGAGCCCGACGGGGCCGGCATTCCCAACGGTCCACTGAGTCTGCAGTTCAAGCCAGAAGAGAAACGCTTCTTCATTCTCCGGCCATAACCAAACCTCATCCGCCTCAAGTTCCAGACTGCCCTCGATGTACAGGCCCAACAGCGCGAGCCCCTTTTCTATCTCCGACTTAGGCTCATCCGTAGTGAGGCCCAGGAATTCCTTGAGGCACAAGTTGCCGCGTGCGTGGAAGCGCGCGGCCTCAATCAGTTTTTTGCGACGGCCCCGATATTGCTGAGATATGCCTTGGAGCACACCGACGCCAGACCGGGCTGCTCCAGCACGTCGGCGAGACTTTCGCCCGTAAAGTCGAGTGGAGTGCCTTGATCATCCAGGACGCCTTCCCAGCCAATCGCAACGCGTTGGATGAACGCAGTTACCGATTCATCTTTATCTTCCAAGACGGCCTGGACCTGAGCCTGGCTGAGGCGGATGCAATGCAAGGTGAAGTCGAAGGGAACAGGCTTTCCGTCTTCGCCCTTGATATGGCCCTTGACCTGGACCGGAAGCTTTTCGCGTTTTACGAGTTTGAATGCCATGGGTTGCTTACTTTCGTTTTTGGTGGGTTGGATTAAAGGCAGACCAGCTTCCACTCGTCATTGCCGGCAGCCGTTGGCACGAAGCGCAGGTCAAAGCCGATAAGGCGCTTGCCGTTCTTGTCGACCTTCTTTGGGTTGGTCAGCTGGACGTTCGGTGCGAACACGATGACCTTGTTGCCAGTCGCGGTGCCGATGGTGAACGCCAGGCTGCGCGACACGTTGCCGATGACGTCGGCCATCAGCGCGACTTCCTGGGCTGCGTCGAGTTCGATCTCGATCGAGCCGGACGAATCGCGGTCGGTAATATCGACGGTCTCGCTGTTCAGCAAGGCGTTGAAGTTCACCGCGTTACCGAAGTTCAGCTCCAGGCCCGTGCTTGAGTAAACTGTGCCCGCGGACAGGGCGCCAGCGGTGTACGTCGCGCCCAACGTGATATCGATTACGTTGGCTTTGGTCATCGGCACCGGCTTCTTCCAAGCGGTGTAAGTGACGCCGGTAGGGTTGCCCGTCACGATGCCGCCGTTGACGCCCGTCCATTCGAACTTGAGCGTCGGGATCTCGCCGACCTTGGCCGACAGCGTGCAGTTGCCCATGCAATCGAGTAGCTTGTGCAGTACGCCGTCGTCGTAGTAGTACTGGGTCAGCGCCTTCAAGCCAATCGAGACGGGGCTGTATTCCACCCGGGCCGGCGTGGTCAGCGAGCCCTCACCAGCGGCGCAGCCTTGCAGCAGCACGCCCCAGGCCGCCGGCGTCGCCGCGGTGCCGGAGCCAGCCAGCTCGACGGAGTAGCTCACCTTCACGCTAGCAGGGCCAACCAGCTGCTCGCTACCGCCGAACGAACCACGGATGACGTCGCGCGAAATGTTCTGCGCGTCGAGCGGCGTGATCGAAACGTCCTTGATCAGGATGGCGTTAGCGGCACCGGTTGGCGCAGCGTCGACGCCGGGGGTAGGTTGAACCTTGGCCGTGACGACCGAGTTCTTGATATAGCGTGGCATCGTTACTCCTGTGGCGCGGCAGTGGGGTCAGTGGCCGGCGCAGCAGGCGCCGGGTCGTTCGAGATCCATTCCCAGGCCGTTTCGTCGAAGTGCCAGGAACCGCCGCCTGGCAGCGGTGGGATCGGCCGGGTTTCCTGTTTGGTAAGTTCGGTCATATCAGTTCAGGGTTGAGTTGTTGGTCCGATGGTCGGCCACATAAGTGATCCGTACCCATCCGGTCTTTTTTCCTTCGACCGAGTTATCAGCCTCGACGCCAACGACGGTCAGATCACCGACCACGCCGCCCAGCGTCGGGTCTTGCGCCAGGCGCTCGAACACCGCGAACATCAGCGGGTCGACAGCAAGGTCACCGCTCTCGGTCATGCTGCGCGCCAGGCACTCGACACTGATTGTCGAGTTCCAGTCGATCGGCGCGCCAGCGATAGTGTCCAGCTGCGGAAGCGCCCGGTTGAACTCGACGTTGATCGCGCGGTCGACCTGGTCAGGAACGATGCTGCTCGACGACCGATAGATCTTTTCGCAAACCGCAGGCGCGGCCGACAGCTGCGCAATAACCGCGCTGACGATGTCGGCAAACGCGGTCCTCATTGCGTGCGTCCAACAGTCAGCACCGTGATGCCAGTGCCGTCCGGGCTGGCAGTGATCACGATGTACGGCACGCCGTTGATCGTGATCTCCTGCTCTACCGGATCGACCGGAAGCGCTGTGCTGGCGACCTTCACAGTCGGAGTCACATCCGCCGCCCCCATGCCCAGATCTACGACGCTGGATGGGCAATCGAAAATGCCTGGTACGGTCGTGCCTGCGACGACCACCTGGGCGTTGACCAGGTGGCGCAGCACGGCTGCGTTCGCGGCGGCTTCGAGGGCGGCGAAGTTCATGACAGCGGGTTAGCGGACGACGCCGTCCAGCAGCACGCGGGCGATGCTGTCGGATGCCGTCTTGGCGACAGTGAAGGCGCCCACCAGGGTGTTGTTGGTTGCCGTGGTGGTGATGCGGCTGTTGGTGTTATCCCAGTACGCTTTCGCGCCTTGGTTAGCGGTATCGGCGCCAAGGGCCTTGATTTCGAACTCGCCTTCGCGGTCGATCTCGACCGGCGTGCCCTGCAGCGCGTCGCCAGTGGCCACGCCGAACAGCGCGCCAACCAGCACGCCCTGGCCGCTGAGGACCAACGCGGGAGCGATAACGCTGATGACGTTACCTTTCTTGATTTTGTTACGCATGTGCTTTCCTTAATCAGGTGGTTGAGGAACAGGCGCTTACGCGCCCGTGCCCTTCTGCAGGCCGCGGAAGTCGATGGCCGCAGCAGCGAAGTCCAAGCGGCACTTCCAGGTGACGCCATCGATCTCGAAGCCAGCCTGGCTTTCGATGACCGGGCCTTCGGCGCCGTCCAGATAGCAGTACTCGACGGTGTCGACCTGGCTGTTGTTGCTTGCCAAATACCAGGACGCTTCGCTCGCGGCATCCAGGATCGGTTCCACGATCGGCTCCACTGCGGTGCGGCCGCCGGCACGGAATTCGTTAACATCGGCCTGCTTGGCCGGAACGTAGTTCGCGCTGGTCAGCTGGTAAGCGTCTTGCTCGAGCGTGGCTGGAACGATCAGGAAGTTCGGCGCCAGGTTCAGATCCTCGTTCGCCAGGCCCTTCTGCTTGCGCATCGCGGTGCGGGCTGCCTTCAGGGCCGACAGCTGCAGCGCCGAGCCAGCGCCGGTCGCCAGGTTGCTGTGGTCTGCGTGGAACAGCGTCTTGCCGTCGCCCATGGTCGGGTTGCCGGTCAGCTGGCTGTAGACCAAGCGGTTTTCCAGGCGGCTGGAGCTTGCGCCGAATGCGCTTACGAGGCGCTCGAAGGCGCGCAGATCGTCGTTGATGATCGCTTGGCGCGTCAGCGAGATCATGCGGCCGTAGGTCACCAGCGCGTAGTTCATCGCGGCATCCTTCATCGTGCCGTATTGGAACTCGCCGTGTTCGTTGGTGCGCAGCAACTCAGGGGCACCCGACAGCTGGACGATGTTGATGTTCTTGAAGTCCGGTGCATTCGGCGCGCGGCGGGCCCACTGGGTATAGGTGCCCTGGTTTTCTTCGTAGGCGCCACGCATGCGCTTGTTCGCGACATTGGCGAAGATCGCGGCGAAGTCGCTGGTGCCGTGCATGCCCGAGCGGTAATGCAGAATATCCGTTGCCAGGCGCATCTTGTCCATGCCGCGGGTATTAACGCCACGCGCTTCCAGGAAGTCGCGGCCGATCTCGAGCAGGCTCATGCCACGGTATTGGCGGCCGTTGTCGGTCAAGGTGGTGCCGACGTGGATGCGGTGCATCATCGCTTCTTCGATGCCTGCCATGCGCACCTGGTGCTCGTCGGTCACGGTGCGGATGCGGGTGTTCTGGTGGCCGCCAGCGGCGGCATCGCTGCGCGCCAGTTCTTCCAGCACAGCGGCGCGGGCCTGGTCGACCGAATTGCCGCTGCGGATCAGGCCGGCGGCCAGGTGGCCGACAGCGTGGCGCGTGCACATCTCCGTGATGTCGGCTGCGCGGGCTGCCGCATCGGTCGCTGCACGGGTAGCTGCATCGTCGCCGGCTGGCGGGTTCGCTGGTGCGGCGGCCGGTGCAGCTGCTGGAGCAGCCGGTACGGCGGAACGGCTTGCATCGGTAGGCGCTGGGTTCGGTGCGCCCGACTGGGGAGTGGTCATAGGGTTTTCCTGTGAAGTTGGAACAGACGAAAGGGCGGGCGCCCGGGTGGTGAACTCGCAGTGCGTGCCACTGGCGGGCTGGCTGCGGGTGCTTGCATCGGCGTCCGCAGGGACAGTGACGAAGCTGATTTCGTAAGGCTGCCAGCTGACCGCGCGATACAGCGGCATGTTCACGCCGTCGGTGCGATCGATGGCGCGGGTGATCTCGTACTTGGTAACGTTGTAGCCGAAGCTGATCGAGCGGATGATCCCGGCCTTGATGTCGGCAACGATGCCAGCCATCTCGGAGCGCGTGGACAGACGCAGCGTAGCGCGCCCTTCCCCGTTCTCGATGCTGGCACGGACCGCGATACCAATGATCGAAGCGACGCCGCCGTAGACGCGGTGGCCGTCCAGCACCTGGACCGTGCCGGCGTCGAAGCGCGACATGTCGACGGCTTCGGGGGTCACCGCCAGCTCTTCCTCGTAGGGGGCATCCGAATACCAGTCATAGCGCCGCACACGCGAGCCGGTCGTCCAGACAACTTCGACAGTGTTGTCGGCTTCGTTAAACGTGGAAGGAACCAGCGTTGCTTCGCGCGTTACCGAAGGCATCGTGCGCGGATCGGTGGCGGATCGGTTCGCGTTCTGAGGGTGAGTGGTCGGCGTCGTCATACCCGCAATTGTGCGGATTGCCCTGTCTCAATTCTAGGAAAACTGAGACAACTTTTCCCGCAGTCAACCAGGCCGCTTTTTGAAATGAATCGTGCGTGAATCTTTGCTCTTGCCGTCGGCGCAAACAAACTCAAACGTCAGCAGATTTTCTGCTCCTGCTTCAGTGGCCAAACCCATCACCCAGGCGCATACACTGGTGCCGTCAATGAATGGTTCGCCGTCGAGCATTACACCGCTGACTGCCGACGGGCGCACTGACTGCAAGGTCGTACCCGACAAAGCAAGCCATTTCGACAAGTCGATTCCATACAGAAGGCAGGCTTCGGGCGTCTTATAAATCGTGAGTTTCCCGTCGATGACGAAATAGGTTTCGGTGCGCATGGTTCGTTCTTTCAATGAATTGTCAAGATGCGCTGCTCGCCTGCTGCTGGCCAGAAGCGTTGCTCGCCAGCGGCAACGTGCACGCGCTGTTCGCCAGGGTCGGAATAGATAAGGGCAAGGCCTTGGCGCGCCAGCGCCCCGACCATGCCCGTGTTTGCCTGAGTCCCATCAGCGCCGCTCAGCTGCACCCGCTGGCCAATAGCCGCTGTACTGCCCGCGTTGTTCTGCTCACCATCGGCGCTGGCCAGATCACCTAAACCGGTAAGAACAATCATTCCGCTGTTACCGCTGTTGCCCTGGTAGGCATGCGACCCGATCAGGCCCAGGGCCTGATCGAGCTGGACCGCCGTTGCGGTATTCGGCTGTGCGCCGTCGGCACCCACCAGCTGCTGCACTTGGCTGATTGACGCATTGGCGCCGTCGTTAATCTGGATCCCGCTCTGGCCGGCGAGCTCCCCCGTGAGGATCGTTTCAACGGTGCCGCTGTCACCGGCATTGCTCTGGATGCTATCGCTGCCAGCCAGGCCCTGTTCCTGGGTGATGCCTACAGCGGTACCGCTGTTGGACTGGCCGCCGACGGCACCTGACAGGTTCTGCACGATAGCGATCGGGCTGGCTGTACCGGTGTTCATCTGCGCACCGTCGCTTTCGCCCATCACCTGAACTTGACCAACCGCACCGACCGGGCCAGTGTTCCCCTGTAACGCATCGGCGCCAATCAGGCCAGCCGGCGCCGGCTCGCTCGACGTACGCATCAGTTCGTCGTCGTCATCCTCGAAAAGCTGCCAGGGGTTCAGAGAGAGCGAACGTGCATCGAGCTGACCCTTGATGTGAGCGAACAGCGAAACTTGTCCACTGAAATAGCTTGCACCGTCACCCCGCCGCGCGATCTGGATATCCGCCGAGAGTACGTTGTTGGCGATGCCCCCAGTACCGCCATCGGCTTGCTGCACCCCATCCAGATACATCGTATAGACGCCGGCCTTTCGCTCGAAAGCAGCGACGTAAGGGACCCCGGCGTCGAGGTTAGCTGACGAAGTCACCTTTGCGTATTCACTCGACCCCGTACCCACAGCCATCTGCAAACGATTGGTCAGGAACAGCACTTGCAGGTTCAGCGCGTTTTTCGTGTCGCTGTAGTGGATGATGCGCGCGGTCCCTGTGACGTCGGCTACGAAGGCTACAACGACGACGAAGTCGGCGGTCAGGTCGATAGCACCAGCGCGTGGCGTGAACCTCGCGTATTGGTTTGTGGCGAACTTGCGTGCGTAGCCATGCTTAGGGGCAATGACCTGCAGCGGATTGTTGAAAAGGCTGACCGCTGCACCGCTGCCGAACATCTCGGTGCGGCTATTCGCGAAGATGGCGCCGACGCCGCGGCCGGCCAGGTCGCGGCGAATCGGCCGGCGCCCGGCAGGTTGCCTGCGTGCGCCCGGCATTTATAGGGCCGTCACGTTCGTGACCCAGGCTTCGACCGTGCAGCCGCTGGTTGTGTTGCCGTAGGCTATCGCCTTCAAGTGCTTGACGCCGATCCGCAATGGAATAGACGGCCCTTGTGTCACAGTGCCGCTCAACAGGTCGGAGCTATAGGCAATCTCGTAGTCGAACCAGTTCACACCATCTGGAGAATCTTGGAACTGAATGATGCACGGCGCCGCAAGCGCGCCGCCATTGTTAATGCGCCAGTTCAGCATGCCGCCATAGCCGGTGCTTACGTCAGTTACGACGGCGCCGCCGATTGCGCCGGCCTTATTCGTGCCGGCGGGAACAGCTGTACCAGCGGGGATGAGAGCTACTGGGATTGCCTTAATCGATGGCATTATGCTCTTTCTGTTCCGTCGTCATTGAACATGGCAGCGTTCACCTGGTCGCGCGTGACGATGACCGGCTGCAGCGCTAAGGCCTTGAGCGCATCACCCTGCTCTTGCGTCAGCACGGCATCGGCTACCAGCTGACTTACCATTCGCTGTGTAAAGGAGTCGCCAATATCCAGGCCCGCTTCTTGCCCCAGGAACCTCAGGGCCCAGGCAACAGCGCGGTTGCTTGATGCAGCTTCGAGTGCGTCAAGGATCTCAAGGCCACCGGTGCAGACGGCCATGACGGCACGGGCCGTCACGAAGCGCCGCTGCGGCGCTACCGCGCCCTCGGCGTTCAGGGCGGCGGCCAGCTGGTCGATATCGCGCGCAGCGCGCAGCGCGGCCAAGTCCGGCCTCGCCAGAATTCGAGAGCGGATATCCGTCATCACTGCGGCTGGCTGCTCGTGTAGCTGAGCGCCGGGAAGTTGATACCGTTGCCCGCGGTGACAGGCATGTCGGTGCTCTCATCCGTCACGTACAGCACGCGCTGGGTGGCGGTGTCCACCCAGGCGAAGCCGAGGTCGGCGCCAACCACAGTGGCGGTGGCCGAGCTGGTCTTGGCCGCGCTGGTCACACGACGGGCGCCGTCGCCTATCGTGGACAATGCGAAGTCAGCCGGTGTCATGGCGGCCTCCGCCAGCTTGTTTCCCATGACGGTTGCGTAGCTGTCGCCCTTTGCATACGCCGAGATCAGGACGATGCGGTTCGTATTGTTTTTCAGGGAGAGCAGGCCGCCCTCCAAAGTATCGGGGTGGGCCCATTTCTGGATGGTCATGCGTTATTCCTTCGTAGTGTCGGTTTGGGATTCTGCGGTTGGGGTGGGCATGTTCCCGCGCTGCAGGAACAGCATCGTGTCGAGGATGCCCAGCGCTTTCAGCTTGTCGTGGTCGGCCTTCCATTCCGCGAACACGACGTCCGGTTCATAGCCACGCTGGCGGAGCTTCTCGCTTAGGGTCGACAGGCCAGCGGCGATCTCGGCCTGGTCGGCCTTCACGTCCTGCTCGGGGTTGACGTAGTCCCACTTGGGCGGGCTGAAGTCGACGGCGATATCGCGTCCGCGGATCTTGCCGGCGAGGTAAGCGGCCTCGACAAATGCTTCGTGAATTTTCTCCAGCAGCTTGGGCTTCAGCACCAACCACTGCATCTGCTGAACCGCGCGGCGGAAGTCCAGACCGCGCACGCGCGCGCTACTAAAGTTCACGCCGCTCATGTCGCCGGTCACCATTTCGTATGGAACGCCCAAGCCGGTGGCGATAATGTGCATCTGATACTTCACGTACTCGACGTAGCCTGGTGCCGCCTTCGGCTCGACGACGGTGAAGTTCATCCCTGAAGGCATGCCGAAGATGGCGCCACCGCCGAGCTCGCCGAGGTCACGCACACCGCTTCCCTGCTCCGGCGCAGCGCCGCCCATCGCAGCGGGATTTTCCATGCCCGTCATATCGCCGCTGGCCAGGACGCTCAGGCGGGTCTCCAGGTTCTTGCGAGCCAGCTCGGCATCCTCATACACCTGAAGGTCGCGCACCCGCGAGATTACCGGCGCGAAGCGGCTGAAGCCGCGGCCCTGCCCAGGCCGCTCGGGGTTGAACAAGTGAATGATGAACTGCGCTGCGACGCGCGTGCTCTGCGTCTTGCGGCCACGCAGCGTGCCCACGTCCCCAGGATGCTGGTCCCACAGGTAGTAGGCCGCCACGGCGCCGAGGGCGTCGTATTCGATCCCGTTGATAATCTGGTTACCGCCGATGGCCCCGGTGCGCGAGTCGTCCAGCCAGTCGATTTCCAGCAGCTGCAGTTGCAGCGGCACCGGCAGGTTGTCGCCAGCGCGCCGTGGGCGCAGGCGCACCAGCACTTCGCCGTCCTGCTCCATCGCAGCGTATGCCGCCTTCACCATGCCGAAATAGTCGTAGCGGCCGTCGGCGTCACAGACCTTGCTCCAGAGAGCAAACAGCTTGTTGATGACTTCCTTCTCCTGACCGGTCGCACGCGGCACGATACCGGTGCCGATGGTGGCGGAGCAAAGGCCTTCGACCGCAGCACGGCAGTATGGAACATTCTGCACAAGGGCGCGAGCTTTGGTGCGCACGGTCTTCGCGTCCGCCTGGTGGTCGGCGTTCGCACTGGCGCCGGCACGACGCGGGCGCCAGGGATCGCGCGGGCTAGCCGCCTCGTAGGCGCGCAGCTGCTTGCGGGCGAGGTGCCGGGCGATGCCGGCGCTGGGGTTGACCCAGCCGATCACGCGGTCAATCAGGTTCGACATCAGTCGCCCCTTGACGTGGTGAAGCCGAAGCGGAAGACGGTCGGCCCGCGATTGCGGCCGGCAGCATTCACCACCGTGGCGACATGTCTGCGTGCTTCGATCAGCGCGGCTGTGGACTGGTAGGTAATCTTGCGCCCGCCGAATTCCACCGCCAGCGTGCCGGAAGCGATTGCGGAGTCGAGCGCGTCGAGGTCAGATTGAGTAAGGGCCATGCCGCCAAGGGTAGCGACTGGCCTGTCTCACTTCTAGGAAAACTGAGATTATTTCTTTGCGCCATCTTGTTTGATGATGCGGTAGACCGTAGCCCGCCCGATGCCCAGGCGCCGCGCTACCTCGGCCGCATTGCGCCCATTGAATGCGCTCAATACTTCTTTGGCCAGCTGCTTGCGCGATGCTTCGGAGCGGCGTGGGATATAGATCTCGCTCCCACTAAATTCGCGGCGCACTTCTCTTTTCAGATCGGCTGCGCGCTGGGCGAAGTCCGGGAACTCGGCCTGGATAAATGCGAAGATGGCGTCGACCAGATCGGGGTTATCCAGTACCTCATCCGCTACCATTGCCTTCCCACGGGCCGGCGCGGCCTGCTGGGTGTCGGGGCGGGTGTCGTCGGTGGCGTCCATGGTTCGGTTCTCGTTTTCTCTACTGGGGTGGGTGCTGCTGATACGGTCGGCGCCGGCGTCGGGATTGGTTCGCCGCCGGGCGCTGGCGGCTGTTCGAACAGGTCAGGGGTATCGGGGTCGACGAAGTCGCGCAAGGCCTTCCATTGCGCCGACGTCTTCTTGTGCAGGCCCAGGTACTGGGCGCAGGCCAAGCCGTACACCATCAGGTCGCCCGCCTCGTTGCGGTCGCTTTTTTTCTTTTCCCAGATGCGCACCTTGCGCCCGCGCTTGAACACGGTGACGCAGTACTCGGCCGTCAGCTGTTGGTAGTACTCGGTGGGCAAGTCGCTCGGGAAGTGAATGGCGCCAGGGCCGCTGGTCAGGTGGTAGCGCGCGGCTAAGTAGTCCTTCGCCGTATCGGTACCGATCAGCCACAGCTTGGCGCCATGGGGCATGACCTTGCCCTGCCAGTTCACATCGACCAGCGAGGGTTTCGTGCCGAGGATCGGCTTGTTCGGCGTCGAGTGACCCTTGATGGCGTAGACGTGTCGGTGCTGGCGGGTGCGCGTGAAGTTGTACACGTCGTGCGTATTGGCGCCACCCGAGTCGATCAGCGTTGCGGCAATCGACAGCATGCGGCCACCGGCGTGGCGGTACCGCCCCAGCAGCGCTTCGTCGAGTTTGTCCTGGGTGGCTTGATCGGACGGCGAGCCCATGATCACCTGGTAGTCGATCACCCACTCTTCCATGCCTTCGCCCCAGGCCAACACCTTCAGCTCGAAGCGGTCCGGCTGCGTGTCGACGCTGCCGGTCAGGACCAGGCCGCCCTTCGGCACCGTGCCCATCTTGTAGGCCTCGGCGCGGGCCTGCAGTTCGCCGGCCTTGGTCTGTTCTTTCTTGCGTTCCCAGCACCGCGCTAGGCGCGTGTTGTAGAACGTGATCATCAGCTCTTCGCTGCCCTCGTCGAGCTTGGCCCGGGCTGCGCGGTACTCGCGCAGAAGGGCAATCCAGGTCAGCCAGCCGTAGGGGGCAAACATCGCGTTGATTGTAAAGCTGACGGTCTCGCCATCACCGGGCACGCCGTCCGACCACAGGCCGTTCGCGAACATGCGGTTCTTGTCGGTCTCGACCATGAAGGCGCCACAGTCGACGCAGGGGTAGATGGCCTGGCCATCGTCGTCCTGTTGTAGACGCTCGAACACCAGGGGCTGTGCGTGGCCGCAATGTACGCACTCGGCCAGCGCCTCCTGCTGAGTGCCCTGGAGGTACAGCGATTCGATGATCGACTGCCCGGTGATCGTAGGCGAGCTGGGGAAGTAGCTCTTGCGGTTGCGCTCGAAGGAGGTCTGGCGCGCCTTGGCCAGCGCGACTGGGTCACCCTCGCCATTAACGTTCGCCTCGGCACGGTCGACCTCGTCGAACAGCACCCGCCGCGCCGGGATCTCGGAAAGGTTTGCGGCGGCGCCGGCGGTGACGATATGCAGCGAACCGCCGATGTATTCCTTAGTGTCGAGCGTGTTGACCGAGTCGCGCGAGCGCGGCGCCGCCACGCGCTCGCGCACCTCCGGTACCGCGGCGATGGTCTTGCTCACCCGCGCGCTCGTACGCTTGGCCAGCTTCCCGGTTGGCAAAATCCACAGGAAGTTCGATGGCGACTGGTGCACCGTCGAGCAAAACCAGTTCAAGCCAACCTGGGTCTTAAGCATCTGCGACGCGCCCATCAGCGCGACCGTCTTGCAAGGGTGCGTGTCGGACAGGGCCACCATCACCTCGCGTGCATGCGGCGTCCGGCTGGTGCGGTACTTGCCCGACTCGTTCGCACCAGACTCTTTCGGGATGATCATGTAGCAGTCAGCCCAGGCGTCGACCATCATGTTCGGATCCGGCATCAGGCCGCGCGCGAACGCCGGCCTGACGATTCCGGCTGCAGGAGCGAGACCCATCATTCGATCGCGTCCTCGATTTGAACCGCCAGCTTCTCCTCAAACGAATGCACCAGGCTTTCGAGCAGCGCGCGGTGCTCGCGGTCGATGATGGCCTCGCACGCATCGGCGCTGGCCAGCGGCGCTACGTCCGCGGCAATCCGCCGCGCGCAATTCATCAAGCCATCGCGCAACGCACGCGCAGCCTCGAACACGGCCGAGTCGACGTCGCTCTTGACCAGGAACTGCCCGGCCAGCTCGGCCAGCTTGAACTCGGCGACCGTCGCCTCCGCCGCCTCCCGCCGCGCCCGGCTCGAATCGTAGCCCGGGATCTTGGCTGGCGGTTCCGTACCTCCGGCACCTCCCGCACCCGCCGCGCCCGAAGGCAGCACCCCATTTGCCAAGGGGTCAGGGCGGTTGCCGTTCACGCGCTGGCGGGTGTTGCGGCGGTACAGGTGCGTCGCATACTCAGGGTCGACCTTGCCATCGGTGACCGGGATCTCGCAGCGGTCGACCGCGGCATACCCCGACTGGCGGGAGATCCCAAGTTGCTTGGCCCACTCGGCAATGGTTGTCAGGTTCGGCATGTGTTTCGGTACGTTGTCAGGATGTTTGTCAGGAAATGTTTTGGGGTTCCGCTAGTGCGAAGACGGGGCCTGAATTACCCTTGCCTGCTATAGGCTGGGAAGAACCTAGACCCCCGGGGGGTACCCCTACGTCAGCCCCGCCTCGGCCATCGCCTTGGCGAACCCCTCCGCGAAGTGCACCGGGAAGCGCTCATTGACCGTCTCGGTGGCCACCTGGAAGAAACGCAGGCGCGACTTGTACTGCGTCTGCTGGACGAACACCAGCACCGGGCGGATGGCCGTGCCGTGGCCGAAGCGTCGCTTCAGGTAGATCCCTGGCGGCAGGCCTTTGTTGCCCTCGGGCAGAGCGAAGTAGGTCACACCCTGCTTCGCGATCGCCTTGTTCGACTTGGCGCTGCCGGTAGCGCGCGACTCGTAGCCCGCACCATGCTGGACCTTCAGCTGCGAAAGAATCTGCCTGATCTGGCCACGCTTCATGTTGCCGTTGCCGTCCAGCTGGGCGCCGGCGGCAGGCACCGCATACCAGCCCTGCGGCATCATCCCCGCACCCTGGAGCATCCGCTCCATGCCCTTGTTGCCGCGGCCACCGCCGAAGATGTTCGGCAGCAGGAAGCGGTCTGCTGGCGTGCCTTTGCCAAACGGGTTGTCCTTGACCCACAGACGCGCCTCGAGGTTGTTCTTGTTCGCGGCCTTGATGAACGTGCCGTTGAGCGCGTACGCGGTTGGCCGGTCCAAGGTGCTCTGCATCTCACTCTTGAACGCGGCCTGGCCATCCTTGATCGAGCGGGTCAGCGCGGTGGCCGCGACATACGGACCCTTGCCGCCCAGGGCGGTAAGGCGGGCGCCGATATCGGCGAAGTTCGAACGGATATCAATTCTCATCTTTTCCTCTTCAATGCCGGGTTTTCCGGCTTCTCGTTCAACCCTGCACATCTGGAACCCGCATGGATACTGATTCTTAGCAGGGTGTGTACACTTGCAGGGTCGTTTTGAATATGGCTGTGAAAAACAAGCTCAGCAGTACAGCTACAACTGTTCGCACATACGTGCGCAAAACCCGGCAAACCCTGCATACCCTGCTGAAACCCACTATCCATGCGGCTTCCAGATGTGCAGGGTTTACATGCAACCCTGCTCAACCCTGCAATGCTCGGTCCGCACGGACGTCGCCCAGCTTCCTGAACTTGGCGATCTGCTCCTCCAACCCGTCCGGATAGTCCGGGTTGTCGACGACGAACACCATCCTCGATTTCTTGTGCTTGCTTTCGACGGCCACGGCCTTCTTGGCCTTGTGCTCGCGCCCACCCATCAAGCCGGCGAACTTGCACAGCGTGAGGGGTTTCTCCCCGCTCTTGTCGCACCACCGCTTGTAGATGATGTAGAGGTCTTCGGACAGGCAGGAGCAGTACGGCGCATCCAGATACCCATCCTTCCAGGCGCGATGGAAGCTCATCCAGCCGGCCAGGCCGAACTCGATCACACGCTCCTTAGCCAGTGTCATCGGCGGCTTTGTGTGCTCGTTGAAGTCGTCCAGGGGTAGCGTCAACAGGAAGTCGTAGAACGCCTCGATCCCGCCCTGGGCGATGGACTGCTGCACGGCCGCATAGAAGGCCGGATCCTGTTTGCGCCTAGCCTCGATCACCATGAAGCGCCGGTCCTCCAGCTCGATCGGGATCGGCTGCGGCTCATTCGACAGAAACACCGAATTCATGTGGTTGCGCTCGTCGCGCTCCGGCAGGTTCTTCTGGTTGATGCTCATCGACTTGCCGGTGATCATGTACTTCAATGTGCCGTTGTGGCTGTACTTGTCGTCACGCGACAGCACCTCCTCGAACAGCACGAATAGCTTGCGGCTGCGCCAGGCCGTGAACGTCGAGTCCAGTTGGTGTTGGCTGGCCACGGTTCCGTAGTCGCCGTACACCGGCAGCATCACGTCCTGGAAGAACAGCGACTTGCCAGTGCCCTGCTTCTCGCCGAACATCAGCAGCGCGGTTTGCATCTTGGCGCCGGGGTGCTGGAGGGGATAGGCCAGCCAGCGCAGGATCCACTCCACGCATTCGGCCGTCTTGTCTTCGGCGTCGCACAGCGACGCAAGGAGCGCGAGGATCGGCTTGATCAGTTCCGCGTTGTGCTTCGCCTGCAGTGGCCAGCCCAGGAAGATGTTCACGTGGCTGACCGGGTCCGCGGTCTGGGTGGGATCGAATACCAGGTTGCGCGCCTCGATGGTCTTGCGCTGCGCATGCTCCTGCCATTTGCCGGTGAGCTCGGCGGTGTAATCCGCGCGCACGGCGCCCAGCGACATCACCTGCTGGCCGATGGCGTCCCATACCGTTTCGGTACCGCGCAGGAGCGTGAGGTTGTCGAGCATCTCACCCAGCTTGCCGCCGCCAGCGCCGCCCTCGACGGCACGGCCGCCCACGAGGGTAGGCAGGGAGTCGCGCAGGATGGTGCGCCGCTTCGGGTCTTTCTCCCAGCTGGCGGCCAGTTCCTTCCCAACCCACGCAGTGAAGGCCGATTTCTTGAGCCGCTGGCGACGCAAACTGTCCCATACGTCGGTAGTGGGATAAATCAGGCTAAAGTGAGACAGCAGCACTTCGAGCGTTGGCACGCGAATGGCAGCGGCCACATCACCGAGCTCGGCAGGCTCGGGCGCGGCACTTGGTGCTGGCGTCTCGTCGAGGTAGCTCGGGACGTCGTCGATGATCTCTGGTGCCGCGTGCGGCGCCTCGCTTGCACTGAGGGCGCGGGAGCGCGCAGCCTGTACCTGGTCGCGCACAGTGGCCAGTGATTCGGCCAGGTACAGGTCGTTGAAGTCCGACCACTTGTCGTCGACGCGATCGACGAACACCGGCGATACGACGGAGGCGTTGCCAACCACGCGCGCAGCGGCCCGAGAGCGCGAGAGGCCAGCATTCTCGAACTTGCGGATCGACACCTGGCGACCGGCGCGAATATCGGCCTCGATGTAATCGGTGCCAGTGCCGTCCTTGCGCCAGGTAGCGCGCACGCGCACGATGTCGCCGCCCTTCGATTCGATTTCATGGTCAGCGCCGTCGATGACGGGCAACCACTCAGCGTCGAAGTCGGCCAGCAACGCCTCGGCCAGGCGCGGTACGAGACGCATGTCGTCGTCGGCTAGGAACAGCAAGTGGGCGGCTGGGAAATCGCGGCGCAGCTGCTGCGCTACCGCCAGCAGGTTGCCGGCGTTGAAGGCGACCATCGTCGGCGTGTCGAAGTCGGTGGCCATGCGCACGGTTTCGCACGTGGCATAGCCCTCGCCAATTTCGATAAGGGGCGTGAGATCGTTGGCGGTACCGAGCAGGCAGCAGGCACCGACCATATCGGCGCCCATGCTGAAGCGCTTCGACCCATCAGGCTCGATTCGTTGCAGCGCTGCGAGCGTGGCGCCAGCGCGGGTGTATTTCCGGGCAGGCACCAGCAGCTGGCCACTGGCCATGACGCGCGTACCCTCAGTGCCAACGCGTTTGCGCTCGAGGTAGCCGTGTGGCGCCTCTGCAGCGGAGCGCCAGTCGATGCGCGCACGGTTCGCAGCCAGCTCAGCAGCACGTGCCTTGCGCTCGTCCGACAGGCGCTGTTGCTCTGCCTGCTTGCGCTCGGCTTCTGCGCGCTCGGCTGGCGTAACGCCTTCCCAATCAATAGTCACCGGCACCGCGTTCTGGTCTTGGCCTTGCCAGATGCCATAGGCGCCGGTGACGACCTGACGACCACTACTGAGGGTCAGCTCGCGCAGCACGTACCATGCCTTTTTGCCGCGGCCGAAGCGGTGGATCTTCCCGTCGAGGAGAGGATGTCCAACCGGCAGCGATGGCAAGCCCGAGCCGGTCATCTGGTCGATGACTTGTTCAAGCGTTGCCATTGCCGGCCTTTTCGTTCAGGACTTCAAGCAGCAGGCCCTGGTAGTGGGCCAAGGCGCGAAGGCGCTCCAGCTCAGTATTGATGGGTGCGCGGTCACGATGACGACGATCAAGCGGTTTCCTGGTCGTATCGTGTGGACGGTCGATTTCGGTTGGAATAATCTTTAGCGGGGCGTTATTGAACATACGGCTTTGGCTCGGCGATTGCTGGGGATGGATGCTTTGCGCCGACATCAGTTATCTGCCATTCCTTCGAAACGCGCGACGATGCCTTCCAAGGCGCGTTCCGCTCGCTTTACTGCATTACGCACGCGGATAACTTCGGCGCGGTCGATTTTTCCATCAGCGAGCGCTTGGTTGATCTCAGCGCCCACCTCCCCGTTCGTCTGCCAGACCTTGGCCACCATTTCCAGCAGGGCCATATCGCTCGCCTCAGCGCTGTCCTCGATACGCACGCAGACGTAGCCATGGTTTTGCGCAAAGGCATGCACCATGCGGTGGTCGCCGGTAATGCCGCAGATACGGTCCGCCTCGTCGAACGTAGGCTTATTGGTCGTGCTGTGCACGTTCGCTTTGTTGCGCAGGACCTGGGCGGACATTCCCAAGCGAACAGCAAGAGCCTCGCAACCGCCAACAGCGCCATGCACTGTCTGGTAAAAAGCGTCGAGGAGGTTCATGTGAAATGCCCTTCAAAAAATGGTTCAAAAATTAACTCTTGGACATAGACTTCTGGAAACAAAACAGAGGCCACTATCCATGCGTACCCGACTAACTAATCTCGAAAACGCCCACCGGGCCCTCGCTGCCCAACACACTGCCCCTCTGGAGGTATGCCGTGTGCTGTTGCCGCTCATTCCGGCGGCGACTTCATCTATCCAGAGCGCCTTGGTTGCTGCATACGACCATTGCAATGCCCACATGGACGAAAGCCAGATGGACGACGAATTCCAAGCCATGCTGCGAAAGTGGCTAGACGTCCTATCGAGCGAGGTGCTGGCGGGACGTACGTCTCTGTGAAGCCTGGTGGCGTGCGCTCAGTCATGGCCAGCATCAGAGCCAGTGCAGGATGGCGAACTCACGTCATCTTTGCGTCGACCGCCTGAATGGCCGAGTTCCGGCCAGATTGACAGCCAGCGGTCGGGGAACATCTCTTTTCTCGTGACCTGGCCACCGGTGGCCTTCTCAATCGGTGCCCCATATTCGATCGGAACGGGCCTCGTTCCCTTGGCCCATCGACTGATGTCTGGAGCATGAGCGCCAATGGCCGCCGCCAGCAAAGCCTGACGACCACGCTTTTCCCGAAGGTATTGAGCTAAGTTCATGGCGTCAGATTAGCCTAAAGCTAATGAACATGCAAGCAAAAGTTAGCCTTAGGCGAATTTACTATTTTAGCCATCGGCTAAATAATGGACAGATGAACACTATTGAACATATCCATCGGGAAAATTTGCAGACTCTCGCGCGGGAGTTTGGCGGAGTAGCCGCAGTTGCGGCGAAGATTGGCTGCAGCTCCTCTCAATACAGCCAGTGGATGAACGGCTCCGAGAACTCAGGTACGGGAAAACCCCGCGGGATGCGGCCTGCTTCTGCGAGGAGAATTGAGAAGGCAACTGGAAAGCCGACTGGGTGGATGGACCAACTCCACCGCGTCGAAGCGCAAGGCGATGTTCAGCCGTTCGACGAAAACGTTAAGCCGGCACCCATTGGAGCTCGTCCGATTCCTGTTATTTCGTCGGTACAAGCAGGCGCACTGGCCGATATGGAAAATCCATACCCCCCAGGCGCTGGCTATGCGTACGAATATTCAGATCAAGATTTGTCCGCCTGGGCATTCGCATTGGACGTAGAAGGAACTTCAATGATGCCGGAGTTTCGACCTGGAGACCGGATTATCGTCGACCCAGAGATTTCTCCGAATCCGGGAGATTTTGTTGTTGCGAAAAACGGAAGTGCCCAGGCGACTTTCAAAAAGTATCGCCCTCGCGGTATAGATGCCAAAGGTAACGAACTCTTCGAACTTGTCCCATTAAATGATGATTATGCATCCCTGCGGAGCGACGACCATAAACTTGTCGTGATCGGCGTAATGACAGAGCATCGAAAAAAATACCGCCGAAATTGATTCAGAGACGAGAGAGCCGCGGGCTACGTTGTTCGCTCAGATTCCGCCGCAGAGCACGGCCATACGGGGCGGCACCGACAGATGGGTTACTAAAGAGGAGAGACAATGTCACTTGTTATATGCAACGAATGCGGGAATAAAATTAGCACGAAAGCGAATGCCTGCCCACAATGTGGAGCAAAAACGAAAAATAAAACCAAGACGTCTACTAAGCTAATCGCAGGTTTTTTTGGCCTTGCCGCTTTAATGAGTATCGTCGGACACAACTTGAAGGCAGATTCTACTTCGAAGCAGCCAGTTGACCCGGTTGCTGAAGTACGATTTCAAAAAACTGTTATGGTTGCGAAATCGGTTAAAGCTTCGCTCCGGAACCCAGAAAGCGTGGTATGGAACAACATTCTGGCGAACGATGAGGGAAGTGTTGTATGCATAGAGTATCGTGCGCAAAACGGATTTGGTGGAATGAATCTGGAGCAGATTACTTACGCTAAAGGAAAATTGCAAAAATCGGCAACCGTCTGGAACAAAAACTGCGCAAACAAGATGATGAACAACATGAAGAACGTAAAATACGCCTTGTAAAATGCAATGCGCTCAGGCTAGCTCGAACCGCATATGGGTCCAGCAGCTACAGTAACCCGTTCAATCGCCCGCCTTGTGCGGGTTTTTTTGCGCCTGCCAACCGCTAGGTTAGCCTAAGGCTAAAATAATTCTTGCCCTTACGTTAGCCTTAGGCTAAAGTGCTCTCATCAACCCTGATGGAGAGCACATGCGCACCTTCCACGTCACCGTCCGCACCGGCGGGCGCCCTACCGAGTACATCGACGATCAGTCGCAGTCCGCTGCTGAAGCCTGGGACCGCGCAGCTGCGCGCGTCGGCGACCAGCCTTGCGGCATCACCGTGATCGCAGGGAGCCGCTGATGGACGGCCAGATCCGTCTCCGCCAGCCGCAGGACATGCGCGCCCTTCCCCCGCGGCCAGCGCGCACTACGTTATCCCTGCCGAAGCGCCCGATGAACTTCGTATTCGCATCTGGCGCCGTCGATGCCATTCCCGATCACGGTAACCGCCGCTTTACCGTGGTCAGCACCGAAGCGACCACAGCCAACTCGCTGCGCAAGGCAATCCTCGACTGCGCCCTCCAGGCGTCCCGCGCCGAGCCGCACGACTCCGACCGCCGCCTGCACAGCTTCATCGCAAAGCTGTCCGGAACGATGGAAGGCCTGGGCGAGCGCGAGCTGGATACGGTGCTGTGGAACCTGATGGCTACCACCCAGACCCCATCCGCACCAGTTGCCGCTCCGTCCTTATCAGATGTCCAGCTGGGCATGACCTGGTGGAACGGACTCACCGAAGAACGCCGCAGCTACTGGCTGTCAAAGGCTGTGTCCGCAGTGCCCTACGCCGCCTGGCTTGCGTTCCGGCGCGCTGAAGATGACTTGGCCGTGGACGGCTGACATGGGTTTCCTTCCTCTCTACCGCTACTACCGCTTCATCGGCATGCCGCGCCTGGAAGCGCTGGCCTTGGCCTACCGCAACTGGATGCGCTGACATGCACCGCATCTCGCCAGATCGCGCCGCGCTGGAGATAGCGCACACCAGGTTGCGCAGCAGCTGGCCGCTGGACGAGATGCTCAAGAACCCCAGCCTCAAGATCATCCTCGAGGTGGTCGCCCGCCGGCACATGCAGCGCCGAGCGAGCGTCGACGTGAAGAAGCTGCAAGCCAACGACCAAGACTAATAGGAATAGGAATGGACAATCAGCACAAGAAAATCAAGGGCTATCGCGACCTCTCCCAGGCCGAGATCGACTTGATGAACGAGATCAAAGCCAAGGGTGAAGAGCTGCGCGCCCTGGTGAAGAAGATCGAATCGACCATCGGCCCGGCGCCGGCCGTTGAGGACGGCATCGCGCACGAAGCTGACAGCCCGCACTACTGGCTCCGTTACGCCGAGGGCAGCTTCCGCACCGGCGTGATGTTCGCAGTCCGCGCTGTCGCCCAACCAGCCTCGTACTAAGCGAGGACGCAATGGCTAAGAAAGCATTCGCAGTCTTCCTGCAGGAGCTGTGCGACGGCCGCACCCACGCGGAGCTCAGCGACCAGATGGCCCTCCTCCTCGAGAAGGTAAAGGAAACCGGCAAGGGCGGCGAGCTGACCTTGAAGCTGAAGGTGAAGCCAGCCGGCCGCGGCGCCGACGTCGACAAGATCGTCATCGGCGAAAGCGTCACCCTCAAGCTGCCGAACCCCGAACGCGGCGAGGACTTCTTCTGGCTTACCGAAGACCACGACCTGTCCCGCAACCATCCACGCCAGGGCAACCTGGAACTGCGTGACGCCACCCCATCCCAACCCATCACCCTGAAGGAAGCAGCTAAGTGAACGACCACAATAACGGCCTGGCCAAGGCCATCGAAGAGATCGGCGCCATGGCACTGGCGGCCGCAGCAGTCCAAGAACTCGAAGGTACCTATCACCTGGTCGTGCCCCAGGACCACAAGCACATTGACCTGACGGCTGCCATCGAAAAGGCCGGCGACGCGCCCCGCCGCAAGACCGGTACCGTGCACCTGAGCGAGATCGGCAGCTTCAACGTGTTCGTCGCCGACCAGGGCAAGTCCGACCACGTCTACATCTATGCGGACCCGGATGCGCGCACCCTGACTGCCGTGCTGAACGACCACGTGCATGCTGACGAAGAAGCCGGTTGGCGCGATCACCGCGCCATCTTCAAGGCTGAGCTGAGCCGCGAGTTCGACACCTGGATGGGCAACAACAAGCAGCCGATGGAGCAGGAAGCATTTGCCATCTTCCTCGAAGACAACATCGCCGACGTGGTCGAGCCATCCGGCGAAACCCTGCTCCAAGTCGCGCTGACGCTGCAGGCCAAGACCGAAGTCAACTTCAGCAGCCAACGTCGCCTGGATAACGGACAGGTCCAGCTCGCCTACAGCGAGACCATCGACGCGCGCGCAGCCGCCGGCACGGTCGAGATTCCGCGCGAGTTCGCCATCGGCGCCCGCCTCTTCAAGAACGGCGAAGGCTACAAGGTGCGTGCGCGCCTGAAGTACCGCCTGGGCGGCGGTAAGGTCAAGTTCTGGTACGAGCTCGACCGCCCCGAGACCGTCATCGAAGACGCCTTCCAGGCCTACATCAACTCGGCCCGCGAGAACGGCTTCACCGTCCTCCTCGGCAAACCATAAAAGAAAGATCCTGCCATGCACAAACGAGCATTCCAACAGGGCGCGCGCATCCCCATGACGACCGAGACCTACCAGCGTTTGGCGCTCCAGCTGCGCATGGCAGGCGAAGCGCTGATCACCTACCCGACGCCCGACACGTACAACCAGCTGTCGAAACTCTTCGCGACCCTGGGCCGCGCCGGCCTGGCTGGCGACCAGCTCGACCTGGGCAACGATGCGCTGTCCGACATCTGTGACCGCTTCGAGGAAGAAGGCCGCATCCGCATCACCGACGTCGAGGCCGAGCACATCCGCACCGCGATCGCCAACATGGACCGGCGCCTGCCAGCCGTGGCCGTGAATCACCTGCGCCAGGCCCAGTGCGAAGTCGAAGTCTACTGCGCCAGTGTCGGCGCCTGAAAGGACCACCGTGAGCACCACTACCCTCACCGCTTCCTACCTGCACAGCCTGCGCGACCTGATCGC
>Ga0265780_10002116_pt1 | contig 27360 bp, 35 predicted proteins | sample P1T30metagenome_FD_192432 | JGI IMG/M metagenome (GOLD analysis project Ga0265780, IMG submission 192432) | Plant litter microbial communities from East Loma Ridge, Irvine, California - P1 T30 | ecosystem: Environmental > Terrestrial > Plant litter > Unclassified | place: USA: California...
CATATCCATTAGCTCTCGGACTCTGCGTCTCTGCGAAAAGGGGGAGGAAGGGATGTAACCTACCAACAAGTTTATCCGACCCATACACACTCTTCATATACCGCACAAACGCCTCGGGACTGCGCGCATGAAACTCCGCCGCCCCGTCCCAACCCGCCATCTTCATGCTGCCGCCGCTCGCTTCGAGGAGCGGTTCCAGCGCAACGATGTGTTGGGCCTCTTGGTGGAACTGGCACGTTTGATGTCAATCCGTGTATACCCTTCTCAATCCCAGGAAATGCAGATGACTTACCTGCACGTACCGCACCAGGTTCACGCCTGCGCCTTCGACTTGCATCGTCAGGTCGGCGTGCACGCTCTTCCAGTGCGCGTGGAAAAAGGCGTCGGTGAGGCCGGGTTTCTTGTTGAAGAAGATCATGGCGCGGAAGTAGGGTTGTTGGTTTGAGCCGGTGTTGTCTTTGGTGAGGGAGAGTTCGGGGAAGACGTGTTGGTGGATGAGGTGGTTTGGGCAGGGGTGGACGGTCGTAGGAGACGCGGCGGTGGTGTTGGTGTTTGTAATGTCTGTCATTTTGAAGTGTTGGGGAAAGGAGAGGAGTAGTGCAGAATAGGAGCAGTAGAGGAGAATATGTGTTCTGGAAAACTGAGTAGAAGTCGTGCGGTTTGGTATTTGAATGAGTGTGCTGGCGTTGGAAGCTGTCCAGCTGTGTGGCTAAGTATGTAAAAAAGCAAACAGGTAAAATTAAATGGCAGACCAAGGTAGCTCGATGGAGCAAGACTGAGAACGGGAGGCATCGAAGTGGAAGTGAGAATGGAAACTGCAAAAGAAAACGTCGCCGAGGTCAAAATGCGCCATGGCATGAAGGCGTGTCTTGACATATCACCAAAACTCATGTTTCTTGGGAAATATTGCTCCACATTGCTACTCCTGGAGCATACGGTGGGCCGTCATATTGAAACAGAAAAGGAAACTTGTTGTTGCAATGGATCAAATGATATTGAAATGTAAGTTGATGGAACGTGCTTGTCCGATGATCTATATCAGAGACATGCGCTCCGATCCCAGTCACGATTGGCGAAACGCCGAACCATCAAGCCGAAAGAGCAAACATGACATGCTACACTTACAGAACGCCACAGTACCCAAATTGTATGCAAGGGCGCATGATCCATGTATTACCACTGCGCGGACACCCCCGGCCTGACATGCCGATGTCATGCCTACGTCTCGAACATCAGCTCTTGGGACGCCACGACGTGGTAGTGCTCCTTTGGGACGGCATTTTGCGCGTGCAAGAGCGATTGATAGCCCATGAGCTTCAGCACAAGGTCACGAGTAAGCTGCGGAGGTAGGCTATTCATCCTGTCGCGCATCCATGTTCTCATGGCTCTGTGGTACCGTTGTATATGGTGCGTATGTGTTCGTTACGGGGCAGTGCCTCTTGCGAGGGTGTAATGATCTCGTCACTAGGTGCCGCAATAATTCGTGCGCGCTATGTCTGAAAGCTCTCAATTCCTTACGAAGAAACTGTTACCCTGTTTTACTTTAGCTCTTTCCTAAGACTGCATTACGTGCTAATAATCTATTAAGTTTTATCAGACTTATGTATAAAATTATAGTCGCTCTTTTATAGTAGATCGAATCTGAACAGAACGCGCTTGAATTATTGCTGCACCTGGTGTCGTAGGCTTTGGCGTGGATCGCATCACAGGCTGCGTTCTGCGCAGCACTGTCCTCTTGTTGGAATGCGAAGACGTAAAGATTGCACAACATGGAGTACTCGTCGACCCCGGCAGCGGTCTTCTGCGAAGGCTTGCTGGGTATATTTCCCGTGTAGAGATATTGGATGTAGAGTGCGAAGGCTTTTGGATCGACATTCTTGAACGCCACGATCTTGTGGCTGTCTTGGCTATGCATCTCGCTCAGAATGGATTGGAGGCATTTTGAACGATCACCGAGTAGGGCTTCGTGGACTATATGGGTCTGTTCGGTGTCGCCTTCGCCAATTTGAACACTCACAATGCTGGTACCCAAGCTGGTGTTTGTCAGCACACTGCGTCATTGTACCTTGAGAAACTTACTTGATTGCCCGTGTATCATTCACGCGGACGGAAGAGACATGAAGATGTCTCCGGACGTTCAGTTTCACCCGTGCTGGCTCTGATGCCTTGTGTTGGGGTGCACCGTCATCGCCTTGGGGCCCGAATTGGAACGGGTTCGATGTAGCGGCAGCACCGAAGTCGAATTTTGATGTGGAAAATCGCGGCAAAGGAGACATCCCCATGCCTCTGATTGCGCCCATCGAGGCTTCGGCTTCGAAACTAGTAGCTGTTGCCGCGATGCCAATAGTATTTCCTGTATCGGCAGCGGGTACATGAAGCTCAGATTCAGTCGATATGGCAAGCTTCTCCATTTCGTCGCTGCTGTCACTCATTGTAGCGTTTGTTGGATGAGAACTCTGAGCTGGTGTTGGTGTTGGTGGGCCTGAGTTAGATCTTGTGCGATGCCACAGATATACCCACATCACAAGCTTGGCTGCGTCCCTTTTCCCTTACGCAAACGATTGCGTCTGGGTGTTTGTCTTCGTAGCGACCCGCACAGAAGCTGAACATCATGCGTGAAGCATCCAGAAGTCGCGCTCACCTGCTCTTCCACCTCACCCCTCCCACCCAACGCACCCAAGCCAGCACCTCATCCTTCTTATCTGGATCTCCATCCGTGCCGCCCTCCATAATCAAATCCACCGTGTAATACCACTTCGCCAACTCTTCGTTGCTCGCAAGCCTGTGCACAAAGCTGTGACATGCTCTGCACAGCCACGCCACACTATTCAGTTTGTCTTCGTCATGCCACCCCCTTTTAAGCACGCGGCTATGCGTCGATTTGGGTATGAGGTGATGGTATGTCAGGGGCACCCAATCGCGCTGACATAGCTCGCATTCGGTTGTTCTGGTCGTGGTCCATATCGGCGGAGGAGCTGTCACGGCTGTTGCGTACGCGTTTAGAACAGGTAGAAGGAGGTTGCGCTGGTCGGTCGTATCACTGGAGGATGGAAGAAGGCCATAGCTTTCGAGACTATCGAATGCATCTGGTGAGATGATTTCTAGGAGGTGTGTGTATGTAGAGGCGGATAGTGGTGTTGAGTAGCTGTCTTGAAGAGGGATAAAGTCTCTGTATTTAGGATAGGTGAGAGCGCGAAGCTCCGGTGGTAAACTGGGGAATATGACACTGCTGAGGTACTGTATGTTGTCAGCGTGATGAATCAGCTGTCGGATCAGTCTGGCGAACCTCGATGAATTCGCCCAGTTCCTCCGCATCTGATGCATGCGCCTCGCGATGTGAAATACTGCTCTTGATCTCTGCCACCTTCACATAGTTCTTTTCCTTGGACCCCTTCTTCACGTGTCTTTTCTTCTTTGGTTTCGCCTTCTCAACGGGCATCGCCAGCGCTTTGAGGACAGGTTCGCTCAAGCAATCGCGAAAAGTTTCATAATTCGACTGTTCGTCAGCGGGTACGGGTTCAGCCATGATCGATTGTAGGTACATGCAACGAGCAACGCGTGATGGTAAAGTTTAAAGGCGCCATGTTCATCCGATGTGGAGTAATGACGTTTGGGAGTCGCGAAGCACTTCGCGTTCGTGTCGCGGGGTGGGGCAACTTGAAGCTACTCCAGAAGGGCTGAATGCACAGCATACGAGTCTGCGCCTGGATGATACTCGAGACGGTTCTTGTCATGCATTTCAAGACTTGTCACGTTTCTGTGCATATCATGGCTAAAGTTACCGGCATAGGGCATGCACAATATGTAAATGAGGATGTCACATGCACCGCCACGAGCATTTCGTTGTTCGCAAGAATCCATGATATTCGTTTATCATCTTGACTGCGGCAGGCTGCCTGAGCTACGCCATGCCTGCTTGCACGTAATGCATGATCGTTCGTAGAAGTGTCCCATATCGTTCGCAAGCTATGCAAAATCGAAGCATGTGCAGATGTGTCAACCCTGGTTTAAGCCTTCTTCTTTCCACCCTTGGCCAGCCGCTCCTTCTTGCCCATGGCCTGCTCACGTCTCCGCTTCTCGCGCTCCATGAGCTCGGCCTTTTCCTTCTCCAGCTCAGCACGCTCCTCGGCCTCGGCCTTCTTGCGCGCTGCCTCTGCCTCACGACGCTCCTTGACTAGCGCGAGACGCTCAAGATCCGAGCGCGCCTGCTCAGTCTTACCCTCGGCGTGTAGCTTCTCGTAGCGCTCCTTGGCCTGTTGTGCCTGAAAAGCTTCGCGCTCGCGGCGAGACAGCTGAGAAAGATCCTGCTGCTTGCCCTTGCCTTTAGCAGGGGCGGCGGCGGGTTCGGCAGCTTCGGTGGCTGCCGGGGCTTTTGCAGCTTGCGAGCGGGCCTTCGCGGTGTGGTTCGGGTTCGCGGGCATGTCGTCGTCGCTCTCCTCCTCTTCCGAGTCGGTAGGTAGATCGCCAGGCTCTGCGACCTTCTTGTTCTTCTTCGCTATCGCGGCTTGCTTGCGGGCCTTTGCGGCATCACGACGCTGCTCACGAGTCATCTCTGCCTGCTCTGGCTTGTCCTCATCGTCGCTGGACTCTTCTTCAGAAGACTCTTCCTCTGATGATTCTTCGTCGACCTTGCCGGGTTGCTCCTGTCCATATGTGTTAGCATTTGCTGAGCAGGAAAGGTACAAGTTACTTACACCCCACATGCCAACGACCTCGCCATCTGCGTTGAGCGGTTGAAGATCACGGGAAAACTTCTTTCCGCCTCCACGCTTGACCTTGTTGAACTTGCCGCCTCGACCACGACCTCCTGCTGAAGACATGGTGTGTGCTTGAAAGTGTGTAGACCTGAGGTCGGGAGAGGTAGGTATCGAGGCTTCTGGCCTACTCGAGATGCCGCGTGCGGTTGAGTCTTTCGAAAGAGGAGCAAGACTAGGGAGCTGTGACGGTAATTTATCGCAGTGTCGTGTGCTTCGTTCTGTATCGTGACCCGGCAGAGTTGAGGGGTGTGCGTGGTAGTTGTGCGAGGGAGGCGCAGAGGGTGCGTTGATGTATGGTGCGAGGCTATCGAGGCGCGGTTAGATTCACGTTCCAGCGTTTACGACCTGACCCACGGTACTCACTTATGTAATATCCTGCTCCCAAATTCCCGTGGTTGTGAAAGAGTCACTCTCGCCAGCCCGCCAGACAACAAATCGCCTGCCCCGCTTGACCCCTGCCCCACCATCTTCATCATAATCCACCAAGCCCAATTCGCTGCACCAGCCGACCTAGCCGCATCCGACCTAGCGCGTCTTAGTCATCGCGAAATCTCGCTGGGTTTTCATCTTTCGCCCGCGCGCTCTCTTTCCTGCCACATAAACTGAAAATGCCCTTTATTCACTCTGCGTTCTTCAACCATTGAGGATGACTGGAGGGGAAAAAGGAGCTAAGATGAATCATTTCGGCGTCTGCTTACCCCCTTCTCTTCTGCGTAAGCTTGTGGAGCGAAGGTAAATAAATTGGACGGTACATTCTTTTGCTTGGCGTGATGTTTTTGTGACTCTTGGACGCGTGCTCAAGGAGCCATGTGTTTCTTTACAGCGCACAAAGAAAGCTTTAATGATGAGCTCTCATGCCTGTTCATGATTATCGGCCATTCAAATTCTTGCTTTTCGCGCGTCTTCTCGTTGGTGGAGTTGCAATTGCGAGGCACCGGGGACCAAGTCACGTCCACCATCTCGAACTTCCTACACTTATGTACTCCCTAAGTTCATTATCACGTTGTCATTTTTAATACGTCTCATTCGGTCGCGATATGGTGATAGTCTTCTCGAGTGGAGCAGTTCATTGAGAATCTTCACGCTAGTGCACTGACATTCTGCGCTCGCATGTTAACCTGCTGTCTGCGAACCCTACACATTTGAAGTAGCCATCAATCGCTAAAGAGATGGGCCAGGAGATTGCGCAGGTACGACTTGCTTTTGGGTTTATTCAGCCACATGGTTATGGCCTCCAGCCAGCTATAGCAGTCTATAGAAGCGAACCCGGTGTCCTGATGTGTGCTCCTGATGGCTTCGGAACCATGCCCTCAGTAGGACGAAACAAATGACGAGCCGCTTGTTTCTATTTTCTGATGATATCCTCGGTCTATTTCTCCAGTCTCCGTTGATCACTCCTCTGCCAAGTACTCTTTGACACCCTTCTTCGCAATTGAATTTCCTCCACATCCTTCCCTCTTCTGCCAGACCTCGTTGAGAACCTCCGCGAGGTCATAGCTAGCATACTGGTGAAGTTTCGTGTTTCGAAGGTTGTACATCAATGCTTTGAACCCCTTTGCGGCGTACAGCTCGATCACGAGGCGTCTGCCAGGACTGCCCTCAGGTGTCCCTCTATAGACAAAGTTGACGTCTCGAGCCGTAGGAACGAGCCAATTCTTTCCCGAATCCACTAGGTCAGAAACAGTGATAGCGGCAGCGAGGGCAGCCTTCTGCGCGCCCTTATCTTGGAGCTTTTCCGCTAAGACGTACACGTGGAATACGTCATTGTATTCTGCAGCCACCTCTTCTTCGAAAGGCTCGAACTCTACCTTCGCAAGTTCTTCCTTAGTTTTCCGCATCGTGACGAGCTGTCCAGTGTAGACCAAGTTCAGTAAATGGCGAAGATGGCAGGCTTGTCCTCAGGCAGTTTCACCATCCGAGATTCTGCCTCCTCCCAGCTGCCGTTCATAGCGCGGCAGAAGAACTCGGAGCGAGAGGTAAGGAACGACTCGTGAGCAACAAAGTCTTCACTCTCTGTCGAGTCGCCAACACGGACGGTGACCATCTGCGAAGGCTTGAAGCTGTTGTAGAATTAACGATAGCCATGGCTGCATGATCACGTCCTCTGACTTACCTCATCTGCTTGGTCGTGCAGGCCCGGATCGGCTTAGAAGGAGTCTTCATGACGGTGATCGCTCGTAGGACGTTGGTGTTGCGGATGTGGTGGCTCAAGAGAGTCGGGCGAGGCTATATCTGCTCATACCGCGCGGGCGTTTGTCGTCTTGGCGTTATGACTAACGATGAAAGTGAGAGTGAGATTCGCGGTGAAGTGTCGCAATAAGTCACATGACGTGGCTGTTCACCTGCTTGAGTCATATAAGCCTGGAAATTTCTTGCATGGCACCGTGCCTTCTTCTCACGACACTCCTGGTATGTCCTTCTTGCATATTCTTCTTGTGTCTTCTCCTGACGTCGCCTCCAATGTCCAAGCACATACGTCAGTGTTTGAAATGAATGCGTGTCTCCGGCAGAATAAAAGAAAAAACCTCCATCATATCCATCGCAAGACAGTCTGTTACAGTAGCATACAGATCTAGGGCCACGTCATTATGGCGATAGCTCCAAGTAGAGGTAGCAGTGCGCTGAAGTCGCCCCGTGAAGCAACACTGTGGGTTGTCAATCAAGACGGACAACGACTAGAGTGCCTGGAGCTATACATGAAGCTTTGTCGCCACCATTGAAGTTTTTCCCGGGGTCAAATCATTGGCTGGTCTGCTACTTCTTGCACCCTGGCCACTTTCCTCAGTGAGTGAGAACATGCGGTAGAAGACAAGCTTAGCGAAGTCCTTATACGGAAGGTTAAATGGTTTGTGCTCTGACACTGTTATATTTTGGAGGCAGTGGCACGATGGAAGGCATGGGTGATTCTGAGCGAAGACAGTGCCATGATATAAGGCATGGGGAATCTGAGCGGACGCAGTGACTTAAGAGAGTCCAGTTCCGGATCTTCACCGTCCTTGAGACTTGCCAGGCGTCGCTGTGCGTTCCTGTCCATAGCATGCTGCGGCTTTCGCCGCTCGAAAATACTGGGCCGAGTCTCACTGTCCCTTCCATATGCTTGCCATTGGCTCCCAAACACACGATTTCCAGTTAAGAGGTACCGCCAACCAGGAATGCATCTCATATAGTCGCACGACCTCGAGATCACCCGGCGTATAGACATGTTAGTAAAGCCAGAGTGGTAGCCACCGGAAGTTAAGCCATGTCGTGAAATCCTACCACGAATTCCGCCGGATAATCCCCCGCTGCACGATGCTGCCACTTGTGAGATCGTGGCGCCGCCGACGCGGATCTTCCGCCGTTGGAAGTCGCGCTTGCCAATTGTTTAAATATTTGAGTGAACCTCACCTCATTGTGTATATATGTCGCGTGTCAATTTCCCCAGATTTTGTCATCTCACCTCATCGTCTGGGGATACCGCACTAACGATGTTTACCGACTCCTGACAGATCCGACATTCTTCGCACATGGAACCAGTCGATAGTCTCAACAAGCGTCGCGCTGGAAACTTTTGCGGAGCGCAATGGCCTGAGACTCACAACATACCGCGGCCTCCACGACGTCTCCAGATGTCTCAACAGCGCGACTCGCACTCTCCACTTTCCGACCTGGAGTCGATTCGCATCGAGGCTCACGATACGATTCCCCACTGGAACCCCTATTGAAGCGTTTTTGGTATTGTGACCGCTCAAAGTTTTCACCACATCGGACCAAAGATAGCGCACCCGGCACCTGGGAAAACCAACTACCGTGTCCGTGGCTCGCGCCAGCATCGTCGTGACACCCGCGAGCGGGGCGTAGCGTGGTTACCAACGTTGACAAAGCAGCAAGGCAGTCGGACTTGGGGTTGACTCGCGTTACCCAGAGTTTTGCCGGCATGGGGACCTCGAAGTGGAGGCAAAAAAATGGAACCTCCAGTTCGAGACCTGACCCTTCTCCGGATGTTGATCGCGCGATCATGTGGAGGCCTCGAGCTTTCGCGGAGCGGTCCAAGTGGGTCGTGGCTTGCTTCTTGACTCTTATCTCGTTGAAGGAAGCGGCGCCGAGGAAACCACGATCGCATTTCGCCCGTGCTCCGACCGCAATTTAGCTTTGACGCTATCGACCCCTAGCTGCAATGTCATCCGAGTTCCCCATGGAGATTTGGTGACAGGCGACTTGTACACCACACACAGTACGAAGGAGCTCGTATTTAGTGACTCAACTCGCTACACCAAATTTGGCCTTAGGGCGTTGACTTCCTAAATACGAGCTCCTTCGTACGCGTTGTCGGTGCCGGTCCGGGGTCCTCCAGCATGAGTGCACACTGTAACGGGCTCCTAACGTTCGCGCCTCAAAGCCCCGAGGCGTACACCGTGCATCGTCACGATCAGCACACGTGTGCCGTCTCGTATAGCGACTGCGCGGTTGATCATACAGCAAGCTGACCGGCCGTTGAAATGTTGCCGTGAGCACGATATTGCACCCTGGGAAAACTTTCCAAACTCGCTCTCATCTGCGCGACGAACGGCAAAAATAATAGACGCTCTCGGGACTATTGGCTCCTGCACATTCTACTCCACCGTTGGTGGCTCGTCTGCTGATGGCGCCGTAAAGTAGCATCGCATTATGGGGCCCGTCTATGGCGGGATGCCACTCCAAAGTAGGTGGAAAGCGCCTGGTGACACGCATGTGAAGGACGCCGCCCATTCAGCTCACTCGCTCATTGTCGCTCCGCGGTATTGTGCATGTCTATGGGAGGCCTGATAACAAGGTTCTCCACAAACGCCGCACGGCTGTGGCAGCAAAAAGGTATAGTGACCAAAGTGCCACTACCGCCACCGTGCCTACGGACGTTATCATTCGCTGCATGGTAATGTTCAAGTGTGATGATCAGGGCTCCAGGCGAAGAAGAAGAGCTGGCAGCAGCTTCGCGCTTATGGCTCTGATCATCTGAGACCAGGCAAGTGGTAATGTAAACCACACATCTGGGGCACCCTGCAGTAGCTGTGACCGGGACGACCATGTTTTATTGGAGACGTTGGACCCATCAGCACATCGTACCCTGGCGGCTACATTCGACTGACCAATCAGCACTGTTCACCCCAGAGCATCCTCTCTTCCAGCCAGGGCGTCGTTGTCTATACTCGGGCCTGAATCTGCGAAAGACCGAACAGCGACAGCGACAGCGACTCACGCCAGTGAGTCGAAATAAAGAACAAAGTGACCATGCCCACTGGCGCATTGTGGATTCGGCATCCGCGACACCAGCAGCAGTTCCGACCGAGATCTGGCCCAAGCGCGCGAATGATGGCAGTCATGTGTTGTGTCGTTAGGTGCCAGTCAGCGTGAAGGTGCGGAAGGACTAGTTCGGCGTGCATGGAAGACGGCACAACAGGAAGCAATGGCCGGCCTCATGTGCTTAGCGCCAACATACCCGAACGCCATCTCCCTTTGATTTGATGCCAATCTGACCAGCCTCGCATTCGACAAGGGTTTAACAACGAAAAATCTGCAGGTCTCGCCGGCCAAGATGCAACTAGATTGACTTCGGCTGCAGCTTGGTCGAGCTTGGCGCCCCAGGTTTCACGCCTCCATCCAGCGTATTCGTGCGTGTCCGGGCCAACTGCTGTCTTGCCTGATGAAGCGACACACCCGGCCTCAGGCAGTCGAAGCCATGCAGAGCAACTGTGAAATCTTCTCGCCGTGTACACGGAATGTCGAGCCATGGTGCCCTCAAGGTTGTGACAGTCTCAGCCGCTTGCTAGCCGCATAAGCATCTGCGACAACCATGAACCCACATCCAGGCCGGTTCGCGACCACCGACCCATGGGGACGCTCCAATCCTTCTCGAACTCGAGATGCGGAGAAGCATCCGAATGCGGTATAGTGCACAAAGCGCAATGTTACTGTTCTCATTAACCAGAAGCCACACAAGCGCACCTGGGGGCATCACGGCCACCTGGACGCGATATTAAAAGCTTGGGATCGCCCACCCCATCGCTTGACGATATCCCCAGCCCTTCCTCTTTCCAACGCTGCGCGGGACTCAGAGCCTTATCCTTCTCACTTCTCTCCCAAGCAGCTCAAGAGCAGTACTACCTTCAAGATGCCTGGTGGTGGTGTTGTCCCCATTGCTGGCACGGCCGATGTGAGCCGTGTCGAAGCCCCCGTTACCGTTCGCGCCTACCTGATCATTGCTTTTGCAGCATTCGGTGGTATCTTCTTCGGTTATGATACTGGTTGGATGGGTGGTGTCCTCAACATGGACTACTTCATCAAGCAGTACACTGGCTTGGAGTACCCCGACGTCAAGTTCCCTGGCCTCGACCCCAAGGACCCCCAGATCACCAACTACCGCAACACAGAGTTCTCTGTCTCCTCCTCGAACCAGTCTCTTGTCACCTCCATCCTGTCTGCTGGTACCTTCTTCGGTGCCATCATGGCCGGTGACCTTGCTGACTTCATTGGCCGTCGCTTCACCATCATTCTTGGATGCGCTATCTTCTGCGTTGGTGGTATTCTTGAGACTGCCTCTACTGGTCTCGGTGTGATGGTTGCTGGCCGTCTTATTGCTGGATTCGGTGTTGGTTTCATCTCGGCCATTGTCATCTTGTACATGTCCGAGATTGCTCCCAAGAAGGTTCGCGGTGCCGTCGTTGCTGGATACCAATTCTGTATTACCATTGGTATCCTCATCGCCAACTGCGTTGTATACGCCACCCAGAACCGTCGCGATACTGGCTCTTACCGTATCCCCATCGCCGTCCAGTTCCTCTGGGCCATCATTCTCGCCATCGGTCTTGCGCTCCTCCCTGAGTCCCCCCGTTACTGGGTCAAGAAGGGCAAGCTTGACGAGGCTGCTCACGCTCTTGGCCGTGTCCGTGGCCAGCCCCTTGACTCTGAGTACATCCAGGATGAACTTGCTGAGATCATTGCCAACCACGAGTATGAGATGTCCATTCTCCCTCAGACCAGCTACCTCGGCTCATGGATGGCCTGCTTCTCTGGCAAGATCACCAGCCCATCTTCCAACGCTCGCCGTACATTCGTCGGAATTGTAATTCAGATGATGCAGCAACTTACTGGTATCAACTTCATCTTCTACTTTGGACCCGTCTTCTTCCAGCAGCTCGGCACGATCGACAACCCCTTCTTGATCTCCATGGTCACCACCCTCGTCAACGTGCTCTCCACCCCAGCCTCATTCATCATGGTTGAGAAGCTCGGACGTCGTTCCATCTTGATCTACGGTGCCGCTGGTATGGTCATCATGCAGTTCATCGTCGGTGCCATTGGTGCCACCGCTGGCAAGGCTCACGGAGACACTCCCGCCAACCCCAACGCTGTCCGCGCTATGATTGCTTTCATCTGCCTGAACATCTCCGTTTTCGCCACCACCTGGGGTCCCTCTGCCTGGATCGTCATTGGCGAGATCTTCCCTCTCACCATCCGTTCGCGTGGTGTCGGTCTCTCCACCGTAAGTTCCACCCTTGCTTCCCAAGGCAAACACTCCATACTAACAGTTTCACAGGCATCGAACTGGTTCTGGAACTGCATCATCGGTGTCATTACCCCCTACCTCGTCGCCGAGCGACCCGACTCCGCCAAGCTCGGCTCCAACGTGTTCTTCATGTGGGGCGGTCTTTGCTGCATCTCCTTCCTCTTCGCATACTTCTTTGTTCCTGAGACCAAGGGTCTTACCCTTGAGCAGGTCGACAAGATGTTGGAGGAGACCACACCCCGTACTTCGCGCAAGTGGAAGCCCCACAGCACCTTTGCCGCGGACATGCACCTCAACGAGAAGAACATTGAGATTCCTCTCGAGAACGTTGCCGCTAAGCACGAGGCTACCGTCTAAGCTCTTCGCTTTAGCGACGACTTGATGGCAGGAATATGTGAAATGCGGAATGTGTATGCAATGATGGGGATGGTTGTGATACATGAGTAATTTGCAAGCCGCGACACTGTGTTGCGCAGGCTTGATAGTAGTCAATATACCCACGGAGCCAGTTATTACTGGTATCCTTTCTCTATTCTTGAGCTATCTCATGTGAATCTGAAAAGCATTTGTGGTCTCCTAAATCAAAACGCATGCCATCTACCACGTCATCATTTACTTTTCCAACGTGCCAAATACGCACATTCAGTCGTGCGCGCTGCCTCCGAACACAGCACCAATGGTAGTTTAGTTGAGCTGTACAGTTTCCAGGACTTACTCACATTGCACAACATGCCAACCTCCCTCCGAGTCCATCCAGGCCCCCAAACAACACAACAAAAGTCGTCCAACACTACACAGCCGCGTGCCGCGAACCCCCGTTCACCGGTGGTCCATGCTCATGCCCCACTCAAACCCAACCCAGCCTAGCGCCATCAGCCGCTCCTTCCAGCCCCCACGTCCAAACACCCGTCTCAACCTCTCTCTTCTAAGCACCAAATACCACCTTCCACACGCAGTCTCACCTGACATCTAGGCCGCGCTCTCGGGATCCGCGCACCAGTCCTGCCACTGCCTCGCTTCGTGCAGCCTGCAGCCTGCAGCTCGGCGAATACGGACTTTGGGGAACACGAGCGCGGCGCCAGGTGTGTCAGGGTGGTCGCACGACAGGTCGTATAGAGCTGAGCTGAAGGGAAGTGTTGGTGGATGAGGGGTCTGGACTGGGGAGGTTGGGATGGAGTGTGCATAGGACGGTTGGGGGTTGGAGGGCGGAGGGATAATTGAAATATAATTGGGAGATTTGTTTTGAGAGTGGATAGGTGGTTCTGAGAGTTGGATGATAGATGCTGGATACGTTCGCATGTGATTGTAGATTTCAGCCTTGCTGTTTACATCTGACAACACGAGATATGGCTGACTTTGCGACGGGTGTTGCAATATCTTGCGCGCTGTTTCTGAATTAGGGGCAGTACTGAACGGTGGTTACGGGATCTTAGGCCAGCCCAGAGAGATTCATTGGCTGTTTGCATAACAAAAAGATATTTCAAAATCTTCCAATTGTACAGCCTTAGCTTCCGCTACCAAGGCATACAATTGATAGGCAGGACAACACAATGAGAGACACAAATCATTTCAGTATTTATTGAAGAAACCTTGCAGCCTCCAGTCGTGGTGGCCCTGACATCTATTCGCATGAAAGTGTCTGATAAATCTTCAATGCACGTCGCTCGATTCAAAGCAGCTTTTGAATGCATTTCTCGGGCCATTAAGTAGCCTGAATATGATCTGCTGCATTCTGTGACCAGAACTTACAGTTTTGTTTCCGTAGACAATCTGATGTGGTTTAGCTCAACTTGGTGTGTCGTCAGGAAGTGTCGTTCCAACCACACTAAAGAAGTAAACCCTTTTTCATGATATCATTACGAATGACATCACAAACATCAACGGCCGCTACACCTACAAAACGTTCTGGTTCAATTAAGACCATTCAATTTATCGACAACTCACAATCTATCAAAACGTCTACCTCACATCATTCATAATGCCACACTCCAAGACCCCCGGCCAGTCCAACGCCGCTTCCGACAAGTTCAACAAGCAGGATGCTGAAGGTACAAAATTCTCAACTAAATCCTTTGCACTTGTGCCTGCTTACTGATTCCATCAAATAGCAAAAGGTCTCGGCGCACCCAATGCGCCAGCCGCGAAGGAGCACTCCAAACCCGGCGAAGCGCCCGTAGCTTCAGATAGTGGTAACTCGAACGTGGGCGTTGATCCCAGTGCAAACAACCCGGGCGAGAAAGGAATTGGCGGGCCGAACTATGGAAAGGCATAGAAATAGGGAATAAAACAAAAAACAATTCTAATGAAGAATAATGAAATCTTACACAAACTATAGTCAGAACACTCGTTCTCCCTGCAAGCCGCCTACACTGACGGGGCTCTTATCTCCCCTCCTCCTGTCTTTCTGCAACTGGACATCCAGCTCTTTTGCGTCCTTCAATACCTCCTTGTAGTAGTCTGCCTCGATCGCTCTGTCCTTCATCTTGTCTTTATCCTGCAGCACATTGAGGCAATAAAATACAATGTTGCCCAGTAGCACGTTGTTTTCCCGCTCAACCGCCGCTGCAAGGTCCACCACGTCGATCTCCTCGTCATTGTTGATGAAGAGCTTAACTGTGTTGGAAGAAGGATCGAAATCGACATAGGAGATGGGCGTCTTCAATGCGAGTTCGCAGAGCACAATGCCGATACGGAATATTTGAATGTGCTTCCTGAGATCACGACTGCCTCTGCCCATGCGATTGGCTGTGTAGCATTGCTCTAGAATGCGGGTTGTTGATGCGTTTCCTGGTGTGAAAGTGAGCATGCTCGTCCACTGGCCATCGGCTGTTCTCCGCCACCTGATATTGGCGCAATCGAGGAAGTCCATCCATTGGCTTCCTATCAGACGAAGGGCGCCTTGTGCGATGCCGCTGGCTATAGCACTTTGATCTTGCTGGTACAGTATCTGCGAGCCCAGGTATGTGTCGCGGCTCTTGATCATGGTAGCCAATGAGTCTTTGTGCTCAAGATCTGCCAGATGATTTGCTGACGGCATCTTGATGCGGAAAGCATTGGCACTTGCAGCGGAAGGTTGGACGTAGTGTTCATTCTTCGGATTACTCCGAAGGACGGGAACGATTGCGGTGAAGTCGCTTTTAACCCGCGGTGAGTCGTTGTTTGCCTTGATTTTGATCGGCTGTAGTAGGAACTCGTCCGTCTTGCCATCGAGGTCCAGCAAGAAGTCGAAATCGCGGTCCCTAATCTGCGGCACGGCAAGCCCGATGTGCACGCGGTTGCCTTTCCCGGAAGCTTTGTGAAGGAGCTGCGCGTCGTCTCTTGCCGCCATGGAATTCTTGAGGTGCTTCCCGAGGTCGTCTGTTCCGCCGTCTCCAACTTTGAGTATGACTCTGCGCCCTCCGAGTCGCTTCATCTCCGCAAAGATGTCTGGATGTTCCCTCTCCAGATACAAATCAGAGAAGCGTTCGAGTACCGTCACTTTCTTATCCAATTTATCCAGGCGCCTCTCCAGGTCATCAGCCTTTCCGAGCACGCTGAGCGCAAACTTGCGCGACCATGTGTTGTTCTGGTGGATACGACGCAGACAGTCTTTGACAAGTTTCTCATCGATGTCGCTCTCGTATCCATTACCAATCGATCTCCCGTCCTTCTGTACAAGGAGCGCTCGTCCAATGATCTTGTTGATGTCGCCTCGCACGACTCGGGTGACAAGAGCAATGCTTCCCAGGGTAGCTGAGATACGCTCGTAGCCTTGTTTGCCAAAGAGGACTTCCATGTATACACGGCGGTGTCGCTCCTCGATCTGGAACTTCCGCTTCCAGCTTGCTAGGGCGAGTTCAGCAACGTCAATTCCTTCTCTGATGTCGAAGAGGCGGTCGCTGAGACGTTTCCATTTTCGTGTATGCTGTGCGAAGCTCTCCAGCGCCTGACCTGCTGTGATGAGGCCAGTAATGATACCAAGTACCTCCGCCATGATTAGGAGCCGTCGATAGGAGCTTGAGATAGGAAGTAGGCCTCTGATGTTGTTGTTGTGTGCACAATCTCGACTGCTCTTAGGTCACTGGCCGTCACACCCCAGATTGCGCGACCAGTCCACTTGCGAAACAATATGCTACTGTGCGTCTGCTGCAAGAAAAATGAATTAAAGTTTGGAGAAGAGTGATGCAATGTGTTCCAGAAGAATGCAGGAAGCTGTGCGCTGATATGGCCGGCGCCCAGTCAGGAATAGGTCGGCAACGTCAGGCAGTGCGATCCTCAGAGCCACAAAGAGGGGCCTCGACTTCCAGAATCGTCTATGCTGATGATGCAATGCAGAATTCAGCTTGTTAATTTCAGATGCAGTAGGGTGTACATCAATTAGGGCCGCAGCAGCACGGTGGGTGTTGACCGGCCCCTTGTGATGTTGCTTAGCCACAAGACCGCCCCCAATTTCGGCCCCCAAACGCAGGCGCGTATTACACCATCTTATGTTGTGGCGCTCTGATTACCGATAAACTCGGCAAGCTCCCTTTTGGTTTCGAGATCACCCGGTTTTCTTTGATTCGGACTTGGGGCTGAAGATATCCAGGGTGGCACTCTCACATTTCACCCGGCCACGGATGATACCTACATGTACTGTACCTTTTGAAGTTTGCCGCCTAATCACTGAACGTACGCTCCTCCAAATTCTCAATTACCACCAGGCTTGGTCTTTGCGCAGCTGCTCGGAAGACATGTCTCCGCGATCGCCAGTGTTCCTCGAAGTCGATGACTTTGAACGCGAACCCGAAGTGCGTCGCGCGCGATCAAACGGCTACTTGGATTATCTAGAAGATCAGGAAATATGGAACAGACGCGACAAAGAGCGACAGATGGTGCCCTATCACCACGGAAAACACTACGGCGCGACCCATCAGCGCACAGGTTCAGACCTGCTTGATGTCCCTGTCACAACCTACGCGATAAACCCACGCCATCACCGACGAGCTCGATCAGATGTAGGCTCCCGGCAGGAAGACCCACCGAGACCATTCAGCATTCGGGAAGTGAGTCCGCGGCCCGAGTTACTCAACAAGAAAGGTGAGTCGGTGGTCGAAGAAGTACTGCGAGCTTCCAACCACTCCAAATCGCCAGCCTTCGAGAGGCCAAAGATCAACATCCCACCAGTTATCATCCAGAAAGATTTACCAGAATTGAACACGACAAGTACGAAGCCTGGAAAAAGTCCAATCGGCAGTCCCAGATCTCCCAGCGGCCAACCACAACTCCAATACAAGTACCTAGTGTTGCAGAATAAACTCGCTGACATCTGTCTGGAATGTGTGCGCTACATCGACGTCGAGGCATCAAATTCACGCGACCTGACTTTCGAGAAGATATACGAGCAGATCAAGGGCTTCCGATTCGATCTGCGGGTCTGGAGTAGTGTCGCAAACATTGAAAACATAGCCAGACGAGATGTACCGGAAGAAGCAAGAGCCATTACAGACGCTGCGTCACGCAATATGGATCGCTTGATTGAACGTGCGACGCAACTCAACGATGCGTGCGCAAAAGCTAAACCGAATGATCTCAAGTTCAAAGAACTACCCAGCATCGGTGATGAGGAGATAATGTTCGATGGTCCGAATCATGAACCGCAAGTTATTCGTATCAGTTTTACGTGCGTGTCATGACCCTAACAATGAATAGAAGCCAGCAGGATCCGACAGAAAGTATTGGCTACATCATCAACGCAAGCTTACACAGCATCAAACTCCAGATCAAGGGTTTGAAACGCTTAACGCGATCTCTACAAGAAGCGACGCTGGACGCTAGAGATGAAGTGGAAGCCGTGTCATCGCTGGTAAAAGAAGTGCAGTTGTATTTTGGCTCAGAGGCGGCTTTGCAAAGGCATCCGGTCGACAAGAAATATTCGGGTAGAAGAGCGCTAGAAGAAGCGAGGTTTGCTGCTGCTCACTGATTAGCGTGGGAAAGAGCAATACCACCAGGGAGCGGCAAAATTGGCTTGAGCTGATTATTCGTTGTTGAAGTACGCGTCTCATGTCCATGAGTAGATTTTGTAACATACACTTTGCCCCTCTTATAGCCTACTCTGATCTTACTTTATGTTATAAATAGATTCCGCGTGTCCTATTGTCTAATTGTGTGCAATGCTGTCTTTGAGAATACAGAGATGAAAGTCTGTTAGAGGCAGAGCAGCGTATGCGCCGAATTTACTGCCTGCATAATTGTCTTTCATCACTCTAGAATTTAGGTAACAATACTTTTGCATTGTATAACTTAATATTGTATCTCTTACCAAAGTTAGTAACAGAAATGCCTTCGGCACATAATTCCTGCGGCTTGTAATCTACATATATGTGTCTTCTAGAATGTCTATGACGCTGCCTCTCTTTCGACTTACATAATCTTCATTGCTGTAAATATAAGTTATTAGACATTCGCAAAGAGCATGTTGGTGATGTAATAGAGGTACTTCGGCGACAGCGGCGCTCGTCTCTGACATAAAGACTTCCACTTATCTTTGCGTCGCTATGAAACTTGAGCATTCTCAGAGAATTTGATTTTAGATTCAACATGTCTAGCGCGTTGACTGTGGTTGATACGCATCAAGGACCTGGACATTGTAGATCATGACCCGAAGAAGGGTCTTCTTTCATTACCGGTGTATGTCTGCTGTATTATCGCAACTTGTAGTATACGTTCGATTATGCAAATACAGAGGCTTTCATGGACGGAAGAGCAGGTTTTTCGCCCAATGTATAGGTCTATGTGTCGAGTGAACCTTGCAGAAGTCATGAAGAGTCTTGGGCTCTGATAACACCCGAAGGAAAATAGATATATTACACGATCACTACACATCTCTGGCCTCATGCTAATTTGATACACGCGCCTGGTAATTTTTCTATTACGTACAATTTAATGAACTCATAAAATCTTGAAATCATGATATCTCCAAGGGTGTCGCAGCGTTTTCGATTGGAGCTTTATCAAAGTGGCATGCACTGAGATGCGAAAGCTACTCCCCGTAGCAAATAAACCTCACCTAATCAAGGAGAATAAGTGGTTCGTCCCAAGCACTCTGCGCGAACTTCTCAGCGACTCCGCGAGCTCTTCCACTCTTCGTGGACCTTCCAGACGCATTGCGAAACGGGTTCTTGGAGTTCGACGACCATGTAGTCAGCGACGTCGACACGTTAGAAGTGCTGCTAGAATCATGACCGACGTCGAGACCCGTATCAGCAGCGCTGTCATCCTCCTCGTTCTGCTCTTCAAATTCAGTTGAAGTGGCCCCTACTGTCACTTGAGACGCGGCATCGTCATCGTCGCTCGCTGCAGAGTCCAGGTCATTGCGATCGCTCTCCTCTTGATACCCGGATTCGTCTTCTTCGTCTTCTGACGTAGCGTATGATTTCTGGCTCTCAGTCGCAGTTACTGGCGACTGTGGCATCCTTGGTACTAATGATGTCTTGATCGGGGCGGTTTTTTTAGTTTCTGGCACGGGTTTTGGCTGCCAGTCGAGTTGACGATACGCACTTCGAAGATAGTTTTCTCTCATCTGGAAAGATCGCTCGATGAGGGCTTCGATATCGCTCTGCATTTGGTAGTCAGTACTTTCCGGGCTTTGGTCTAGTTTCATCGTACTTACGTATTGCAACCTGCCGTCCAGCTCATACGATCCTGCCTCGGTGCAGCAAAATTTGTGGCCCATCTCGGTCAATGCATACTCGTGAATCAAGGCCTTGTCGATGATGATCGTTTCTGTGTGTACAGATGGTTCACAGGAAGAGAATTGGGGTTTATAGTCCGGCTGAAAGAAATAAGAATGTATAGGCTGACTGCCGAGGAAGTGTGTTTGGCCCAAGCCTGGAAATGGTTAGCATTCGAGAAGAAAATCTAGGTACGCTTAGCTTACTTGATGTTCGAGCATAAGGCGGCTTCCATCCGAAGCTCCTGTATGTGGACAAGAGCTCGCTGCCCAAGCTTGAAGATGGCCCCTCCCAGAACACGCTACTTCGTATTATCTCATTACCCATATCTTCTATATAAGAAGAAGCTTCGAAATAGTCGATACCGTTCTCCACAAAGCTAGTGTTGACGCCAATTTTCGCAAGTGACGATTGTAGTTCTGTAGTTTTCGCCGAGCTTTTGTTGAGCCTAGCGGGGAAGAGGATCATTTGCTGATTGGTGTCGGGTTGTGTCTCAGTAGTATCCTTCATCTCTAGTGGAACGAGCCGTGAGTTGGACTGTGAAGTAACGGAGCTATACGACTGGTTGAGCAAGCGCTGTCCGATGCGTGGGCGGCTGTGTTCAAGACGATTGTCTGTTCTTGTTCCGTACATAGCGTCTTGAAGAAACCCAGGAGTAAGTATGCTTGTGTTTGCGTGCGGTTTTGAGCTATCCAGTGCATACTCAGCGACCTCAACGCTGCGATTACCGTCCGTGATGCAAGTCCGACGGAGGGGCTGATCCGTACTCTGAAATGCCGTGGCACGCCCCTCTACAGCCGCATCTAAGAGCTTTTCGTATTTCTGTATACGTTCTTTGGATTGTTTGTTCATCTTCTTTCTTTCAGCTTTCGCTTTCGTGTCGGCTTCTTCCTTTGCCCGCTTCTCTGCGTCCTCTTGGGCAAATTTGAGAGCCTTGCGTGCAGCTTTCTTGGCAGAGCGGGCTGCTGCTATTTCCCGCTCAGCTAGTTCTTTTGTTTCTTGTGCCCGCCTTGCAGATTCTTCGTCGAGTGCTGCTCTTTCGGCTCTCCACCTTGCATCAGACTTTTCCTGCTCTTCTTTCTGTTGAATGATGAGTGTCTCTAGCTGTCGAATTCTCGAGTCATCTCTATCGCGAGCTGCTAAAATTTGCTTCATCTCTACTTCGGCTGTTGCTTTAGCTCTTTCCAGCTCCACTTCAGCATGCTGTTCCTGCTGCAATATGAGCATTTGTAGTATCTTTGCAAGACGAGGGTCTTCTATGTTGGATGTTTTCGATTTGCCCGAGTCTGCGATCAAACGACTAATCGTTGCCAGCATAGCATCTTCTTTGGAAGTTGTTGTGGTATCTTTTGCATCTTCCTGCTCCTTGGGATGCTTTAAGGAGGCAGTGGATGAGGGGTGCGCCTTATTTTCCTCATGCAATGGTGCTCGAGGCGGCCATGGTGGGTCGCTGGGAAACGACGTGGAGGGGAAGTTGCCCGACACGAAAGGGTTTCGGCTTGCTTGTGACTCGTAGGGATTTTGAAAGCCACCTAGCGTAAAAGGATTTAAGCTATCCGACCTTGGCACCGGAAACGAGTGATGATGGCCGGAATACAGAGGATACACAGGTGCCGGAGGAGGCATACCATTTGGAACAGCATAGTTGTCAGTCTCTGAATAATATCGAGTAGTCGTGGGTCGTTTTGGCGGACTTGAGACGTTATCCACAAATGGATTCGACCGTCTCACCGCTGTGTGTGCGCGGTTGCCCCGCGCATGACGGGTGTTCGTTTTCTTGTGACTCCTATTTTGCTTCAGATTGCTATGATCCCCGCCCTTCTTATTTCCTCCCTTCGAACCTGAAGGCACGAAAGTCGGTACAGGATATTCCTCCTCTTCCGCGTCACTTTTGGAACTTGCAACGGAGGCGCTATTAGCCCACTCGTCATAGGAAGTGTTCGAAGTGCGATTGTTGCGAGTGACTACATCAGGCACATGTGCTCGATGACGGGAAGGCCCCGATATTTCGTCGATGGCGCTTTCAATGCTATCACTTTCTTCAGAGCTATATGGGTTGTCTTCTTCCCACTTTTTGAAGTCTGATGGTGCCTCATGCTTCGCCTCCTCAATGGTGTTTAGGAAATCTTGACGCCACTTGTCATCCACTTGCTGCCTGGGGCTCAGTCCGATTTGCTCATGCGTGAGCGTTGTCCATGTCGAGAGAAGTCTGTCAATAACCTGGTTAGGCGCTGTTTGTGTAGTCCAGACAATCATAGTCTTGTCCGCATCGTATGTCCTTGGCGAGGGTGGCGGCGGCAACCCCTGACTATACGGAAGTGGCGAGCGAGTGAAGCGTACTAAGTTCTCAGTACTCTCGTCAACCACACTGGGTTGTAACTGGTGAATGTCTTTTCTTGTCACTTTCTTCGGAACTTCAGGCGCCTGCGAGGTGAAGACAAGATGATAGAGCCAAGTGGCAGTGTCAAAAGTGCCCTCTCTATAAACGTCCACTTCGGCACGCCGCTGGTCAGAAGCAAGAGTGTCTTCAATGCTATCACGTTGTGCACTCTCAACAATCTGACGATTCGCTTGGACAGCGCTCTCAAGAAGAGGGCGATAACGATTGGGTTCTGCCGGTCTTGTTGATGTTAGTCACAGAGGTTCGGATCTCATAGCGTATCGATCACTCACTGACGAATCACCTCCTCTCTGGCAAATTGCACCACGGTGAGCTCCAAGGTCAAAGAGATCTTGATAGCCTCAACCCTCTTCAATAATGACTTCACCTTGGTCTTTTTGATGTACCACGTCAGCCTTGCTAAGCTTTTCGGGCCTTCAATCAACTTTCTCAATTCCTTGTCCACCTTGCAGTATTGCTGAAGAATCACATTCGTATTGTCGAACAGGACCGGTTGGCAAAGGTTGTGCTGCGAGTGCATAATATTCCAGAGCGAATGGAGGGTTCCTCCCAGAATCTGTAATTGATGCGCGATGTCGGCAATTTCTTCTCGGGCATTTTTGAAAGTCTGAACAATGTCAAAGAGTGCTCGAGACAGCTGCGCAGCACTGTTGGCAATTGCGATGGTGCTGCCGATGGCCCCAATGATTTCGGCCATGTCTCAATGGTAGTGTTCAGTCGGCGTGGTCTGAGTTCGTTTGAGGATGACCAAGAGAGGATGACCAAGAGGACCAAAAGACAACATAAGATCTGGCGTAGCCTTGTAGCTGACACAGCCCCTCATCGTGCTTCAATTGGGGGCGCATTTGGCTGGTCCACCCGTTCATGCACATTACATGCATATGGCGGTGGCGATGCAAGCTAACAGACCATGCGAATCAGACGCTTCGACCGTCGCTTCTGAGCATGGGCGAGACCGGTCAAGGCGGCCTTGGGAACGACACAAGGCGCAGTCTGGAGTTGCGCGCGCATTGCGTCTACGGCTGACGATTCCTTCACACAATTAGTAGTAGCAACTTATCTAGCAGGCAACAGGGTCGGACAATAGCCCTGTTTCGATGCAACACAAATGTTGCGCTACAGCCCGATGCAGTCTGACAAGTACGAGAGAGATGCCCGGGATTCTGAAGAAAGTTGCAAAAGAAGCGACGAATAGCTAGTGCAGCCAGACTGCGACAGCAGTCTAAAATAAACGTAAAGATAACTAAACACCGCTGCGAATGCCTCCAGGGCCTCCAGGGGTTCTTTTGACTTATTCTGGTGGCAGATGTAAGTAGATTTATCTATACAAAGAGGTATTTTATTCTACATACGAAATGTCTGAAGCTGCGAAGTTTCGCTTTTTCTTGCAACGTGAGAGCAAGGTCGTCGACACCAGCGAGTCAACACCTCCGAGGCAGTCCGGCATCGTGCCCACGCCGATCTCAAATGCGCAACGCCGGAGACTTTTGATGCTCGATTTGATTCGATTCGAAGTGATGCTCCATGACTGCTCTTCCGATTAAGAAGACATCGAATCCATGATGTCGCCGCCTCCGACGCTTAGAACCATCATATGCCAGCGCATATCAGAGGGCGCAGTCCTTTTAACATATAATACACCTCAAAGATCAAATGCTTTTGATCCGCAGCAGTATAACGATTTAAGGGAAGGTTTGATTTGGGCGCGAGATGAGCATGATGTAAAGGTCGTGGTTGTGTAAGTCAGCCTGCTGGAACAAACTATCGAAGGGTTGAACTGATGTCAACAGCACCGGGAGAGGCAAGCACTACTGTTCAGGTTAGCATTCTACACAAGCTTACCCTGTTCATACTGATGCTCAAGCTGTAGGCCGAGCAATGGGCGGCGCAGAAGACACCATCGACGCCGAAGTTGCTGCCGGCAGCGCTCTCTCCGGTGTGCTTACAGCCTATCCAAAAGTCCTCATCGCAGCCATCCACGGTGCAAGCATTGGCTGGGGATGTACCCAATTGTCCTCTTTCGACCTCATCTACGCGCACCAATCTGCCTTCTTTCAGACACCCTTTGCATCCCTCGGTATTGTGCCTGAAGGAGGCTCATCATATAGCTTCCCAAAGACAATGGGCAAGGCACGTGCAAACGCGCTTCTGCTGGCTGGAGACCGGTTGTCTGCGCACGAGGCGTGGGTTGGGGGACTGGTCACGGGCATCGTGGAAGCTGAGAGCGTGGAGAGCTTCCTATCCACGGTGCTTAACAAGGCAAAGAGGATAGGAACCTATAGTGGAGAGGCTCTGCGGATGGCGAAACAATTGACCATGGATGCGGCAGACGATGTGGAGGCGAGGAGGCTGGCTGGCGAAAGGGAGAGAAGAGACATTTTGATCAGGTTCGCAGCGGAAGATACGAAGGCGAGATTGACGGCTTTTGGAGGGCCAAAGGAGAAGTCGAAGATCTAGTCTACCATTGGGTCTACGTGAAATATGAATTCATGTTCGTCGCTCGGAGTTTGGGTTCGGAGACTGCGTCGATGGTGAATGTCCGACTCAGCCGCTTAGTGCCGGCTGCGTCGTCTTATCGATAACCTCAATGTACTACCGAGGCCGGCGTCACCACCACCGATCTAGACCTCGTGAGCACCTTGCTCTTTCTTTGTATCTCCAGCCTGATTCCGATAGTCATCGTTTGCACTCTTCTGATATCACCGAATAAGCATGGCAAAAGTAGAAGGAGCGCCCGCGCACGGTGCTGTGGCCCACCTCTTGCCACAGACGTACAAGCGCTACATCTCGGAGTGGCTCGAAGAGGATACCCCGAGCTTCGATTATGGCGGCTTCGTTGTTGGTGATGACATCAGTGAAGCAAAGCTGCTCGGCAAGAGTGAGGTATGTGTGGACCTCATCCCTCCAGTCCGATACTAAACGATCCCAGGGCATAGTCGCAGGGGTGCCTTTCTTCGATGAGGTTTTCCGACAGCTCGACTGCACGTGAGTATGACTCTATACCATATACCATAGAGTTGTTCCCACTAACTCCTCAAGTGTAGAGTGGCACGTCAAGGAGGGCTCATCCTTCCAGCCTATAACTCACTGTGCGACTGTTCGAGGACCAGTTCGCAAGCTGCTCCTTGGCGAACGGGTAGCTCTCAACACACTTGCCCGGTGCTCTGGCATAGCAACAAAGTCAAATCGATTACTCACGCTGCTACGCAAGGCTGGATACCCTAACATCCTTGCGGGGACGCGCAAAACGACTCCTGGTTTCCGGCTAGTCGAGAAGTACGGCATGCTTGTTGGTGGGGTGGACGCCCATCGAGTCGATCTGTCTCACATGACCATGTTGAAGGACAACCATATCGTCGCCGCTGGCAGTATCACGAACGCTGTCCGTGCTGCCAAATCTGCGGGCGGGTTCGCTACCAAAGTTGAGGTGGAATGCCAGAGCTTCGAGGAGGCAGATGAAGCGATCGCAGCAGGCGCTGACATTGTCATGTTGGACAACTTCACACCAGATGGTGTCAAGGTCGCGGCTGCGCAGCTCAAAGAGAAGTGGGGCCGAGGGACGGGCGATAGGAAGGCTTTCTTGGTGGAGGTAAGCGGTGGTCTCACGGAGCACAACGTCGAGAAGTACGTATGTGGAGATATCGACATCGTGAGCACAAGTAGTATACACCAAGGCGTACCGCATGTGGATTTCTCCCTCAAGATCGTGCCAAAGACCAAGCAAGATGGCGGCGAGAGCTTAGCCGTATAAAGCACAAATCTTGGCACAGGTCGAGTTTATACCTGGATAGTATGGAATCCTACCAATATCGCGCAGTCCTACTATGGCGTTTTCATGAGAGGCGGGCGTACTTCGATCCCCAGGTATGCCAAGGGACAAATGACCCTCGGCAGTTACTAAGCAAGACGAGGCCACCTGCTTGACTGGTTTCACTTATGGTCAAACGCGAGGTTCTAACAGAGTCTTCACCCTGCGCGCATGCAGCGCACTAAGTCGGTCTCACTTCAGCGTGCATCATCTAGGACGTCCTTCGGGATTGACTGCACCACGTGCGAACATTACCCCGCTTCATAATCGACTCTCAATGGAGATAGTAGTCGAATCAGACGCCAACAGAAAAGAACGCGTAAATCTTGCATGTATACAATGCCGTGCTCGACACGTGAAATGCGATGCTTCTCGACCGATCTGCAACAGATGCGAACGCGATGGGAAAGAATGCACGTACAAAAAGTCAAGAAGAGGAGGACTGGACAAAGCAGCACTAGCACGACGGAAACTGAGATTGCAAGAAGAAGCAGAGCGCGCTCAGAAAGAGCAAGATGGCGATCTTGCTTTCCACGTGGACTCCAACCGACTCCTGGAGCTCTACTTTGAGAACTTCTGGCCATCTCTTCCCATCATCCTGCCCCTTCACCACCTCCAATGGAGGCAGTCAAGGGATGGTCACGGGATGGAAACACTCCTCGTTGTTTTGCAATATATCGGGGCTATCTACGCCCCATGGCAACATCCGGGACTGTACAGGAAGACAGTAATGCAGGCACTGGACTCACCGTTCCTCGCGCACACACCATTCAACGTGCAAGCTCTATTGCTCTTCGCTGTTGCGGAGTACCACTCGGATTGCAAATCAGAAGGCCGAATTCTACTCAATGTGGCAGTGAAAATTGCCCTGGAGCTACACATGAATGATCAAGCTTTTGCACAGGCGCATGGCGAAGGCAGCCCCGTACTCGAAGAGTCTTGGAGACGAACATATTACTTTCTCGTCATCGCCGACCAAAATTTCGCCGTTTTCTCCAACACGCCTATATACACATCGGCTAATGTCTCGAACACGGTCGATCTCCCTTGCGATGATGAATACTTCAACTCCGGCTTAATACCTCCGGTGATGAGCCTTCAGGACTATGAAAATCGCGAGCTTGCGGAGCTCGAGATCGTCTTCTCTTCGACTGTCTATCTCTATGACCTTCAACTGATCG
>Ga0265780_10002117_pt1 | contig 27359 bp, 18 predicted proteins | sample P1T30metagenome_FD_192432 | JGI IMG/M metagenome (GOLD analysis project Ga0265780, IMG submission 192432) | Plant litter microbial communities from East Loma Ridge, Irvine, California - P1 T30 | ecosystem: Environmental > Terrestrial > Plant litter > Unclassified | place: USA: California...
CTGGCGCAGCCATTTATCAGTAATATTGCTGATAGTACAAAAGACGTTTATTCCTATGATGTTTATTCCAGTGCAGATATGGAGAAGAATTTTTCTATATCAGACCCGGTATGGCAATATAACGGCCCCGTACTGGGCTATAATAATCCTAACCAGAATTTTGTCGCTGCTACCGATTGCTCAGGGTTTGTGGCCAGGGTGCTCAGCGCCACTCTGCCCTCCGGTTCGGCCAGCGTGTATGCCAGTCTGATTACAGGTTCTGATGGCAAAATAATTGATTTTATCACGGATCAGCATCCCCAGCCTTTTCCCAGCGCCGAAGATTATGCAGACTGGATAGTGGCCGGAACTAAAGCAAATCTTAAAGAAATAACTTTTTCTGCAGTAGAGGAACAGGATTTTACCAAAAGCGGAACATTCAGCTCGGTTCAGCCCGGCGACATACTGGCATATGGTCTTCCTCCGGGAAGTAAAGATACCGGCCATGTGATGATCATTGCAGGTATTGCCGAATTGCGGAAAGGAACATTAAACACTTCTGCCTGGGGATCTGATCTGACTGAATTTACCGGAAACGGACTTTCCTTTTATGCGGTTACTGTTTTTGACTCATCTAATGTTAAACATTATAATGATCAGCGGGGCAATGCAGCAGCGGGTACTACCGGCGTTGGCTTAGGGACGGTCCTTATTATAACAGATGCTTCCGGGGCTCCGATAGGTTTTATGTTTAACGTGCATGATATGTTATTACAAACCACACCGATTGATACTACTATAGCAGCATCCTCTGTCAGTAAGATCGGTTCATTGGCTATAGGGCGGATTGTTTAAGATCTGCCGGCACCGCTTGCACAATTTATCTCCTCCCTGAAGGAGAGATCTGATTCATGGCGCTAATTCGAAGCGAATGACGTCCCTGTCTTTGATTATCTCCTTTGCAATTGCTTCCTGGTTTTTGCGGTTACCCCGTACCTGCCAGCTGATAGTTATCTGGTTAGTGTCTTTAACCTGTTTTAACATAGTAATTTTCAATCCATAACTACTGAACAGCTTTTCGTATCTTTCTTTTACATCTTCGTGAAAACTGCACCTGATGGTATATATTTTTGATTGATTTATGCGGTCTATATAGGTTTCAAAATAGGGCAGAACGGCCAGTACTATCAGAATAAGCACTCCTGCACACGAAGACGCAAAATAAAATCCTCCGCCTATTCCCATGCCTACGGCAGCCACTGCCCATATCGTAGCGGCTGTAGTAATGCCGTTGACCCTGTTCTCTCCCCGGAATATAACACCGGCACCCAGGAAACCGATCCCGGTTACAATATTCGCGGCTATACGGTCGGCACTGCTCGGACTGCCTAACTGAATAGACATTATAGTAAAAAAGCAAGCTCCGATGGAGATCATAATAGTGGTGCGAAAACCTGCGGCTTTACCTCTGTATTCTCTTTCTGCACCGACAATACTTCCCCAAAGAGCGGCAAGTAAAAACTGGATCACAAACTCAAGTTCAAAATGCATATCGAACGACTATAATTTTTAAACTTAAAAACTTTATCCATGATATACTATTATTAAACTTTCAAAAACTTTTGAAAGTTTAATAATAGTATATATATTTGTGTCATGGAATTAGAAGAAGCAAAACGGAAGTTCATTGAGGCGTGGGGTAAATTAGGCTCGGAGTGGGGGATAAACCGTACAATGGCGCAGGTTCACGCTTTGCTTTTGATATCACCTGAGGCGCTTACTACGGAGGAAATAATGGAGAGCCTGAGTATTTCGAGAGGAAACGCTAACATGACTTTAAGAGATCTGATAGGATGGGGGCTTGTAGAGAAGCAGCATAAAGCAGGCGAGAGAAAAGAGTATTTTCATGCCGATAAAGACACCTGGAATATAGCCAGGCAGGTAGCTAAAGAAAGGAGGAAAAGGGAGCTCGACCCTGTTCTTAAAATACTGGACGAGTTATCGCAGGTTAAAGGGGACCTTGCCGATGCAGAATATAAAACTTTTAATAAATCAGTTACCGATATCAATAGGCTGGCTAAGAATGTTGATAGAACGCTGGATACTATGCTTAAAGCTGAAGAGAACTGGTTTTGGGGGTCTATTTTTAAAATATTCAAATAGAATATTTTTTTATCACAATCTTTCAATTTTTTCTGAAAATTCAATAAGTATAAACAATAAAAATAAAAGCTATGAACTACTTTATTTTAACTTATGCAGTGTATTTTTTTGTAAGCGTGTTATTGACCTTCTGGGTAGCAAGGGTCCTGTTCAGGAATGGCCGTATTTTCCTGGTTGATATCTTTCATGGAAATAACGAACTGGCCGATTCCGTAAACCGCTTGCTGGTCGTGGGTTTTTATTTGATAAATATCGGATATATGACGCTGGCGCTGAAAGAGGCCGGAAGTATAGCTAATCTCCAGGTGGTGATGGAGGTGTTGAGTTATAAGATCGGCAGGATCATACTGATTCTGGGTGGGATGCATTTTCTTAATCTTATCATTTTCTTTAAACTTCGCGGCAGGGCACAGCAGCAGTTGAGGAATGGACATTATTAACTCAAAGCATCGTTATGAAGACGCTGAAAGATCATTTGATACTTTTTGATGCCGAATGCCCCATGTGCCGTATGTATACCAGTGCGTTTGTCGGAGCCGGCTTACTGGATAAAGGAGGAAGACAGGCTTACCAGGAATTTTCTGTCTCAGCCTGTCCTGTACTCGATAGGCAGAGAGCTGCCGATGAAATAGCGCTGGTAAATCTGAAAACAGGCGAAGTAACTTATGGAATAGCGAGCTTATTTAAGGTTATTTCTGTCGTACTGCCTTTTTTTAAGCCGTTATTCTTATTCCGGCCTTTTGTATGGCTGATGAGTAAAATATATGCTTTTATATCCTTCAACCGAAGAGTAGTAATTCCTGCGCCATATCCCGGTACAGACTTTGAAATTCAGCCGGGTTTCAGATTGGGGTACCGTATTGCCTACCTGTTTTTAACCTGGATAATAACTGCCTTTATTCTTTCTGGTTACGCCAGGCCAATGGGAGAATTTCTTCCTGCAGGGCATCCCTTACGTGAGTGGCTGGTGTGCGGCGGGCAGATATTTTTCCAGGGCTTTGTTATCGCGATGGTTGACAGGAAGAAACTATGGGATTACCTGGGAAATATGATGACTATTTCTTTCGCCGGAGCCTTGCTTCTTCTCCCGCTTCTGCTGGTTGCCTGTTGGATAAATGTAAAGCCGGTTTGTTTTGTTATATGGTTCTTAATAGTAGCCGGCATTATGCTGACGGAGCATATCCGCCGGAGCAGACTACTGGCGATTAGCTCCATTCTGACTATGAGCTGGGTTTTGTATCGCGTTGTAATTCTTTTATTGGTTTTAGAATAAGCATAATATGAAATACAGGAGAATTGTTCTGGCTGGAGGACACGGTTATCTGGGCCGGGTACTGGCTGGATATTACAGGAGTATTACTGAAGAAATTATTATTTTAAGCCGGAAGGCACAACCGGATATTGGGAATATTAAGACCATAATCTGGGATGGTGCAGCTAGCGGACCCTGGCTGCAAAGTTTGGATGGTGCAGATCTGCTCGTTAATCTATGTGGTAAAAATGTAAACTGCAGGTATACCGAAGAAAACCGTAAGGAAATTATCCGGTCAAGGGTGATTCCTACAAAATTGCTGGGTAGTGTTATCCGGCAGATGGAGAATCCGCCACGTGTATGGATCAATGTCACCTCTGCAACTATTTACCGTCATGCGGAAGATGAGCCTCAGGATGAAGAGAAAGGCGAAATTGGTTATGGTTTTTCTATTGATGTTTGCCGCCGCTGGGAGGATGCATTTTTTAATACTGAAACTCCGCTTACCCGTAAGATAGCGCTGCGCATGGGGATCGTATTAGGACGTACCGACGGAGTTTTTCCACGGCTGCTTAGTCTCGTAAAATGCGGATTTGGCGGTAAGCAGGGAGACGGGAGGCAATATATTTCCTGGATTCACGAGCAGGATGCAGCCAGATGTACAGAATGGCTTATGCTGAATGAACATGTCCGGGGTGTTATTAACTGTACCGCCCCGGAAGCGGTCAAAAATAAAGATTTTATGAGCTTTATGCGGCAGGCCTGCGGGATTCCCTTTGGGCTGCCTTCTCCCGCCTGGCTGCTGAATATAGGAGCTCAGATTATTAGAACGGAGCCGGAACTGATCTTGAAGAGCAGGTGGGTACAACCTGAAAAATTGCTGAATAATGGTTATAAATTTCTTTTTTCAAAGGCAGAGTATGCAATCAAAGATATTCTGAGTATTAGAGTGTAATTTGCGCTATGCCCGTATTTATATTAACGACACGTATCAATGCTCCGATGGAGACCTGTTTCGACCTTGCAAGAAGTATAGATCTTCATTTGGAATCAATGAATCATACAGGTGAAAAGGCTATCGCAGGAGTCACCAGCGGGCTGATCGGTAAGGATGAAACTGTAACATGGCAGGCCAGGCATTTTGGTGTAACGATGAAACTGACCAGCAGAATAACAGATTGCGATTCCCCGGTGCTTTTTTCTGACGAAATGCTTGATGGGCCATTTAAGATGATGGCGCACAGGCATATTTTTGAGCCCAGAAAAGGATATACATTGATGATTGATGAGTTTATTTATGTTTCGCCTATGGGAATCTTTGGCAGGATCGCAGATGCTTTATTCCTGAAGAAGTATATGCAGGGCCTGATCAGGCGCAGGAACAAACTCATTAAAGAAAAGGCAGAGTCTTAGGCCGGAAATAAGGTACTCTGAGTAAGGCTGCATGTAAACGGTTCCTCATAATGGTCATACCGGATACCTGGAAGCAGGTGGATGTGTACGTATGTATCTATAATTGTGGTTAATTCCTTTTTTATTTACAATTTGCTGTTCCAATTCTGATTTATGAAGAAACTAATCGTGCTGATGTTCCTGTTCGTAATTTTTGAATATTCAGAGGCTCAGACTCTCCGGATAATTGAGGGAGGCAGGAAAAGTAGTATCCGCGCAGTAAGCGTGGCTGATCCTTCTGTCATCTGGATAAGTGGCAGCGGCGGATGGTTTGCAAAAAGTATCAACGGAGGAAAATCGTGGAGCTGGAATCAACTTGATAAATATAAGTTATCGGATTTCAGGGGAATTAAAGCTTTTTCTGCAGATCGTGCGGTTTTAATGAGTTCAGGCAGTCCGGGATTGATCCTGATGACTGAGGACGGAGGAAAAACCTGGACTGAATCTTACAGGAACGAATCGGCTGATATTTTTCTGGACGGCATCAGCTTTTATAACGATAAAGAAGGCTTGGTGTACGGCGATCCGCTGAAGGGAGAAATGCAGCTGCTCAAATCGGTTGACGGGGGGAAGAGCTGGAAGGATATTTCGTATAATATGAAAATAAAACTTATGGCAGGAGAAGCCAGTTTTGCAGCCAGTAATACAGGGTTATATACGATGGGCGCAGGTAAAACGTGGATCCTTACCGGCGGCAGGCAGTCGAGGATATTTTATTCCCCTGATAAAGGTGAAGGCTGGGAAGTATTTGACTGCCCGGTAATCCAGGGAGCTGAAACCCAGGGGCCGTTTTCGATTGCATTTTACGATGGTAAAACCGGTGCTGTTGCCGGCGGCGATTATAAAGCAGATACTGTAGGAACCAGGAGTTTTTTTCTCACAAATGATGGCGGACGTACCTGGAAGGAACCCGCAAGGGGGCCGGGAGGCTTCCGTTCATGCGTGGTTTATCTCAGTGCTGAAATTCTGGTGGCAACGGGAACTTCGGGAACAGATATTTCCAGAGACGGCGGCCAACACTGGACGCCGCTTTCAAAGCAGGGGTATCATGTGGTTTCTGTCCTTGAAAAAGGGAAAACTGCAGTTCTTGCCGGCAGCGATGGCAGACTGGCCTTGTTAAATCTTTAAAGGACCGGAATAGCAGGCGTTTAAAACGCTGATCTCAGGAATCCGCATTGCAAACGCTGACTATGTACCCTGCTTATTTAAGCAGACTATGTAAGTTGTATAAGCCACTACCCCTGCGTGTTGTTAAATATATCAGCTGCCTGTAATTATAAATCTGCGTTTGCCAGGCAACGAGCCAGACAGGCGATAACATTTCCTCCTCTAAGGCTAATTACGATTAGCTTCCTTAGCCTGCCTTACCGCCTGCCCGTCTTTTAAATTAAACCTGTAAACAAAGCTAAACCTGTAACGCGCTGCATTTGGATTATTAATCCGGGTAAATTCATAGTCATTGCCTGTAGTCTGGCTGCGGTATTGACGAGAGTTAAAAACATTAGTAACATCAGCAACCAGACTGACCTTCTCCTTCATCAGGTTTTTACTGATACCAAGGTCGGTATAGTTTACAGAAGCAGTTGTTCGCTGTGCGTTGCGCTGTGCTGCATTAAAATTGTACCGGCCCTGGAAACTGAACCGGGCTGGCAGCCTGAGCTGGGAGCTGATCCGCGCCGTTAACATTTTACCTGAGAAGTCAAGGTCAAGATCCCGGTAGCGGCCCTTTTGACTAAAACTGTAAGTATTCAGCTCGGCATTTATCTGTATGGCGTTTAAAGGTTTATATATTAACGAAAGCTCGAAACCAAATCGTTCCTCACTATCTATATTGGTAGGTGAAGTAATAAAGATGCCGTTCTCCTGCCTGAATGTATAATCCTGTATAAATCCTTTATTATACTGGTAATAAAAAGAAGGGTTAAAAGTCAGCGTTTTCAAGTTTTTCAGGAATCCTAATTCCAGAACATCAGCGTAAGACGGATTTAAATCCGGGTTTCCTGCGTATTGAGAATTGAAATCAGTTAATTCATTAAAAGGATATAACAGGTACAATGAGGGCCGGTTTATGCGTTTGCTGTAATTCATTTGCAAGGCTGATCTTTCATTAAAATTGTAACTCAGATTAAATGTCGGGAATAACCGGTTATACTTGTTTCTGTCACTGTATGTGTTTTTCTGGTCTGATATACGTATGCGGGTAAGTTCTGTACGTAAACCTGCCAGACTGGTAAACTTATTCAACTTAGTGCCTAACTGAACGTAAGCACTGCCAATTGTTTCCCTGTATTTCAGGTTATTGTCTATATTGTCAAACACCAGCCATTCCGTGTTCCGTTCTTGCTCAGCCCTGAAATCAGTTGTCACGCTTCGGTTTTCAGCTTTAATTCCGGCTTCCAGTGTAAATCTGTCACTGAGCGGCTGAACAAGATCTGTCTGAAGAAGAAGGTCTTCACTCGCCCCAAGGGAACTTGTTCTGATTCCGGGCAGCTTTGCAGTTTCAGGCAATATCTTTTCTGTAGCCAGCAGCCAGTCTTTATCGCTGTTCCAGAAATCGTACTGCAGATCAGCCGTTAGTTTTTTTGCTGCATGTTTAAATGTACGGGTATAGTTGAATTCAAGCTGGTTATAGGTTCGTTTTTCCCATGACTCGCCTTTGCGGATCAATGAACTGTCGGTTAAAGCTCCGGAACGATTATATTCATAATTCAGATCTGTTTTGTCATGATCGCGGGTGGCATTTATCAGGAAGGCAGTTGTGATCGTATTTTTATCATTGATAAAGTAGTCGGCCCCCAGGTATAACAGCTTGCCGTCATCATGACGATCTTCATGCTGGACCTGGTTTAACAACAGGTTTTTGTCATTACCGGAAGTGACCTGGTCTGTAGCGTAAAATCCCGTATAATCTGAAGAGCGGATGCCGAGGGTCGAAAACAGGTTGATTTTTTCCGATTTGTAGTTCAGGCTTGGATTAATTCTTGAATCGTTTGGTGAACCTCCGGCAAGCCTGACCTGGCCGTTAAATCCATCCTTTTTGTTTTTCTTCAGTATAATGTTAATTATACCTGCAGAGCCGGATGCGTCATAACGCGAAGAAGGATTGGCGATAACTTCCACCCGTTCAATCCGATCGGCCGGTATCTGATCAAGACTGCCGCTTTGAGTCAGGCCTGAACGGCGCCCGTCGATCAATATCAGCACGTTGCTGTTTCCGCGAAGGCTTACAGAACCAGAGGGGCCCACGCTCACAGAAGGTACATTATTGAGCATATCATTTACAGATCCGCTTTGTGATAGAATATCTTTTCCGGGCTCGAACACTTTTTTATCCAGCCTGAGACTGATCCCGGGATTAGCAGCCGTAATGGTAACTTCTTTTATCTGTGTAGTATCAGCGTGTAATATCAGTGTACCCAGGTTCAGCCTGGAGCCCGAAGCATTTATCTGCAGAGTTCTGGTGAGTTTTTCGTAACCAATAAGGCTGAATTCAATAGAAAAGGAGCCTGCCGGAATGCCGTCGAGAACGAATGATCCCTTTTCGTCGCTGATACCCGCTGTTATAAGTTTTGCATCTTTATCCTTAATACTCACAGTTACGTAAGCAGCGGGTATGTTTAACATATCATCGAATAACTTTCCATACACTGTTCCGCTTTTTGCATCGGGCTGCTGTGCTGCCGAAATAAACGCTGCAATGAAGAATAAACAGGTGATAAACAGCTTTTTCATGATACAAGAGTAACACCTGCGGTGATCTGAACAATATTAAAACATGCAAACAGCTCTATATCCTTTTGTAATGCACCTATCTCTTTTATTTTCATGCTAAATTAGGCGCTGGAAAGGTCGGTTTCTCTAGCGCAATTTGCCGGCATGCCCATTAATATTAATTATTCAGATATAACCAGATAATGACGGTACTGATAATTGAAGATGAAGCCCGTATTGCCAGGAGAATAGAAAGAATGGCCCGGGGTTTTTATGGCCCTCACGTATTTATAGCTGTGCAGGAATCATTGCAGGGAGGCCTTGACCATATTAAAAACCATAATATTGATGTACTGCTGCTGGATCTGAATCTGAATGGTGAAAATGGATTTGATATTCTTGAAGCAGTCGTAGCCGGATCTTTTCATACGATTATCGTTTCTGCTTATACGGAAAAGGCTATTACTGCTTTTGCTTACGGAGTACTCGATTTTGTTCCTAAGCCGTTTGATGAAGCCAGGCTGATACAGGCTTTACGCAGGGCTGCTGTGCCGGAGAGCCGGTCTGAAAATACTATGAAATTCCTGGCTGTAAAAAGGTCGGGCAATATTTACATGATCGGCATTTCCGAACTCCTTTATATAAAAGGAGCCGGTATCTACACTGAGCTGCATTTAAAGAATGGCAGGAGGGAACTTCATGATAAATCGCTCGAAATGCTGGAGCAGCTTTTGCCGCCGAACTTTGAGCGTATCCATAAATCTTATATTGTGCCTCTTGAACTGGCAGAACAGTTAATTGTAAAACCTGGCGGAAAATACCAGTTGCTGCTTGAAAACGGGGATCTGCTGCCGGTAGGAAGGTCCAGGTATAAAAGTTTAAAAGATAGGTTATTGTGATCTTTACGCTGCAATAAGGCAATAGTACTACGTTATTCCCAAAAAAGTATATCCCTGCATAGTTGTAAAAATAATTATCTAAAATTAAGTCTATAGTTTTGGTAGATTATTATATATTTGCCCGTGTTAACTGAAACGAAAGCAAATAAGATAACAAAAAGATATGCAGCTCTCAGCAAGTTATTACGCGTCGAAATATTATAAGGTTTTATACGGCCTGTATTGCTGTTGGGTGCTTATCATCTGACAGGGCGGTTTTATTCTGGTAGCAGTTAACCACATCGTCCGCACAAATCAAACTATCAGATCTTACAAGAGATATCATAAAAATATGGGAGGCCTATGAATTAAGGTAGACGATAACATATAAAAAGGGAAGCACGTGAGTGCCTCCCCAGGATAAATTAACGAAACAGGCTTTCAATTGGCGTTGGCTCCTGTTTTCATCAATCATTAAACCCTTTTCAAAAGTATGCAAAATTTTGAGAAAGCTCTGCTGGCTGCTTATGCCCGGACTTTGCAAAACGCATTATTATTTTCTAATTCATCAATAGAACACCATCCCTTTTCCGGGAATGAAAAACGGAGCTTCAGCCCTGTAAAAGGGAATGCAGACAACACCACCAAATTAGCTCCGTTACGGAGGTTTGTTGTATTACTAAGCTGTTTATTACCATTTTTATCTTTAGGGCAGGCTACACAGCCATTGATCAACTCAACGCTAAACGGCACAGTGATAGATGCCCGTACAAAAGAGACCTTACCCGGGGCATCTGTCGCTATTCAGGGCACTACACATAAAGTATCTACTAATGAGGACGGAAAATTCAGCTTTGTAACCGGTCAGCGGTTCCCATATACGCTGATCATAAGTTATGTAGGATACAAAACGGTAGAATTCGTCGCTAACGGAAGCTCGGTTACCATTGAACTGCAGGAGCTCAGCAATCAGCTGAATGATGTCGTAGTGGTAGGTTATGGTACGCAAAAAAGGAGTGATGTTACGGGTGCGGTGTCATCGGTATCTCAGAATGCTTTGAAGCAGCCTGTAAGCTCGGTAGATCAGGCACTGAAAGGAGCTGCTCCCGGTATCCAGGTAACACAGACCAGCGGTCAGCCCGGAGGTGGTGTAAGCGTGAGGATCCGTGGCGGAAGTTCCATACAGGGAGTAAATGAGCCATTGTACGTTATTGATGGTTTTCCTGTTTACAACAGTTCAGTCAGCGCCGGCACCCTGAGCGGTACGGCTGTTAATCCGCTTACCAGTATTAATCCTGCCGATATAGAAAGCGTTGACATATTAAAAGATGCTTCGGCAACAGCTATTTACGGGTCGAGAGGAGCGAACGGCGTTGTAATTATAACTACAAAAAAAGGGAAAGCCGATCAGGCTAGAGTCAGTTATGAAGGAAGTTACGGAACGCAGTCGCTACGTAAAAAGGTAGACGTTCTTAACGCTCAGGATTTCGCGGTGTTAAGAAATGCTGCATTATATGATGCCACACCGGCAAAAGGAGAATTTCAGTATTTGTCGCAGTCGCAGATCGATGCCCTGGGAGGGGGAACCGACTGGCAGGGAGAAGCGTTCAGGGATGCCCCCACACAAAACCATCAGCTCTCAGTAAGCGGCGGAAGCCCGAAAACCAGGTACCTGGTATCGGGTAATTATTACAGCCAGGACGGTATCGTCAAAAATACAGATTTTAAACGTCTGGGCTTCCGGGCAAACGTAGATGCAAAACCATTTGAAAAGCTGAAGCTGAGTGCAAGCTTAACGGCCAGTAAATCTGACGCAGACGTAGCGCCTTCAGGTATTATTAACTCGCTGCTTATTATGCCGCCTACAGCAACTATTTATGAAACAAATGGTTCCTATACCTTGCGCAACCCTTTCGAGAATGTTTTTGCCAATCCTCTTGCTACCATTCTGGAGCAACAGAACAAATCAATAACAAACCGCCTGCTGGCAACCTCCTTTGCCGAATACAGTATTATTGAAGGTCTGGATCTGAAAGTATTGATCGGTACGGATGTAAATAACATCAGTGAAAAAAGTTATATACCCAAGACTATCTACGAGGGAAGTTTAACCGGGGGATCGGCCGGAAGGGGTTCCCTGAATTCCTATTCCTGGTTAAACGAGAATACGCTGACCTTTAACCGGAGTTTTGGAAAACATAATGTAAATGTACTGGCAGGATTTACGCAGCAGGAATATAACAGGGAAAGTTTTACGGCAGGTTCGCAGAACTTTATTGTCGATGAATTAAGTTACAACGGACTTGGGAATGGCTCAACGCTGCTGAAACCAGGGTCAGATAATAGTAAATGGATATTACACTCTTATCTTTCCCGGCTTAATTATAACTATAATAACCGTTACTATTTCACGGCCAGCCTTCGCGCAGACGGGTCGTCGCGTTTCGGAACGGGCAATAAATGGGGGTATTTCCCTTCTGCAGCCGTTTCCTGGAAAGTAAGTAATGAGGATTTCTTTAAAAAGTTCTCAGCTGCGGTCAGCGACCTTAAAGTGAGAGCGAGTTTCGGTACCACCGGAAATATGGAGATCGGCGAGTACCAGTCGCTGGCAACACTGGGCAGTTATACCTATGTAATCGGCAATAATATTATTACAGGGTTTGTGCCAAACCGCATTGCCAACAACAAGCTGGGCTGGGAAACTACCTGGCAGTATGATGGCGGACTGGATATCGGCCTGTTTAATAACCGGCTCCAGTTAACTGTTGACGGATATTATAAAAAGACAAAAGACCTGCTGCTTAACGTAGAAATACCATGGACCTCGGGGTATGCTTCTTCACTGCAGAACTTCGGCTCGGTAGAAAACCGGGGACTGGAAATCGGTTTTAATTCCAATAACCTGAACGGGGCCTTAAAGTGGAATACTTCATTTAATTTCTCTGTTAACAGGAATAAAGTGCTCACCATAGGTAATGGTGCCAGCTCTTATATCAGCGGGAATTACATTATCAGGGTAGGAGAACCGCTGGGAAGTTTCTATGGAAATATCACCGACGGTATATTACAAACCGGAGAAGAAGCGGCGAAGGGCAAGTATACGGCATCGGGTGCTGCGGCTGCCAAAGCAGGAGATCGTTTATATAAGGATATCAATGGCGATGGGGCATTCACCACGGCAGCTGATAAAGATATCATCGGCAATGCTCAGCCAGATTTTATTTTTGGTTTTACCAATAATCTCTCCTGGAAAGGATTTGACCTCTCTGTATTTTTCCAGGGCTCTGCAGGTAACGATATTCTGAATACGAACCGGCAGAACCTGGAGCTGTTTACCGGGCAGCAGAATGCTTCGGCTTCGGCTTTAAACCGCTGGACACCGTCTAACCCAAGCCAGGAGCTGCCGAGGGCAAAACTTGATCCGGCTCCTGTGTTCTCCGACCGCTTTATCGAAGATGGCTCTTTTGTAAGAGTGAAAAATATCACTCTGGGGTATACTTTACCAAAGTCTGTTTCCGCGAAAGCAAAATTTTCGGATATCAACATATATGTTTCCGGATATAATCTTCTTACCTGGACGGATTATTCAGGTTTTGATCCGGAAATAACCTCTGGAAGTAATGTTTCGCCGGGAACCGATGCCGGAATATACCCGGTTGCCAGAACACTAACCGCAGGCCTAAGACTCTCTTTTTAATTATCCGAACTCAAAATAGATGGTGATGAAAAAAATAATACTTATATCATTAGCTGTTCTGGTTATGGGAGTAATATCATGCTCTAAGCTGGATGAAAACCCGGAGGCGATCCTGGTTTCAGAACAGTTTTACCAGAATGAAGCACAGGCCGAGGCTGGCATCACGGCCGCCTACAGGAAACTTTACGAATCAGGCCAGTCTTTGTACAATAGTCTTATACAGATAGGTGTGGAGATGGCTACAGACGATTATATAGCGGGACCAAGAGCCAGAAATGCTCACGTACGGGCAATTTCAGGATTAACTCACGACTCTGCCAATGACAGGATGGAGCAATTATGGAAACAGAGCTACGATGCAATTAATGCGTCGAACGTTGCCATTGACCGTATTGCACTTATCGACGCTTCTCTGATCACAGAAACGAAACGTAAAAGGCTGAGTAACGAGGCAAAGTTTTTAAGAGCGCTTCATTATTTCAATCTGGTACGCTGGTTCGGCCCGGTTCCTCTAATCTTACACGAAACCACAACCTTATCTCCTGAAGCACTATATGTTGAAAAGGCTTCTGAAGACCAGGTATACAGCCAGATTATCCAGGACCTTAAAGATGCGGAAGAACTGCCTGCCGCAGATGAATACGGAGCTGCTGATGCCGGGCGGGCAACCTCAGGCGCAGCCAAAAGCCTTCTGGCGAAAGTTTATTTAACACATAAAGACTGGCAGCTGGCAGCAGAAAAAAGCAAGGAAGTAATCGACAGTAAAAAATACTCACTGTTCGAAAATTTTGCCGATGTATTTAATGTGGCAACAAAAAACGGGAAGGAGCATATTTTCTCTGTTCAGTTTAAGGGTAATGCGGGCTACCAGGGTAACAGCCTCGCCAGCCGTTCGGCTCCGGCAGATGTTCCGGGCATCAACGGAGACTATGCTGATGCTATCAATGAGGCGGGCGGGCTGTATAACAGTTTCAGTAATACCGATACCCGTAAAGCTGTGACCTTCGTAACGCAGATCACCAGTCCGGTAAACGGACAGTTGTATACACTTGCAGCACCGCAGTTAAATAAATATTATGACCCTGCCGTAGTGGGCAACCAGGGCCAGTCTTCTAAGAATACTCCCTATATCCGGTTTGCAGAAGTTTACCTGATCTATGCAGAAGCCTTGAATGAGTGGCAAAGCGGGCCAACCGGTGAAGCTTACGATGCGATAGACCAGGTGAGATCGAGAGCTGGTGTCGCCAGGTTAAAGGATATTTCACCGGCACTTTCGCAGGATGCATTCCGTGATTCGGTTTTCCAGGAACGGCGCAAAGAGCTGGTGTATGAGTATCAGCGCTGGTTCGACCTTGCCAGAAGAGGGGCTGATTATTATGTAAAAACGCTTAAAGCTGCAGGTAAGACATTGGCAGCCCCGCGTCATATCCATTTCCCCACACCTCAGAGAGAACTGAACCTTAATCCGAAACTGAAACAGCATCCCGACTGGGAGGGCTATTAAAATAACTGTTAGAAAATGAAAAGATCATTTATTAAATGGCTCGGCAAAAGCAATGTTTTTCTGTTTGCTTTTACGCTTACCTCTGTTAATCAAACGTTCGCACAAAAGAATTCAAAACCCAATATTGTATTGGTGCTGGTCGATGATCTGGGCTTTTCAGATACCGGACCCTATGGTGCAAACGATATTGAAACCCCCAACCTGAACAAGCTGGCATCTGAAGGCCTGAGGCTGAAAGAGTTTTATAACAATTCCATATGTGCGCCCACGAGGGCATCATTGTTAACCGGGCAGTATCAGCATAAAGCAGGCATCGGGTATTTTAATGTAAACCTGGGTTTACCGGCTTACCAGGGTTTTTTAAACCGGGAGTCGCTGACCCTCGCTGAAGTTCTGAAACAGGCAGGTTATTCGACCCTGATGTCTGGAAAATGGCATGTGGGGGATGATAAGGATCAATGGCCTAATCAGCGCGGATTTGATAAGTTTTTTGGATTTATTGGCGGTGCAAGTAATTATTATGAGGCAGAAGAAGCTGGAAAAGAGAAAGTACAACTAGTAAAGAACAATGAACCCTACACGCTTAAGCCCGGGAAATACCTTACCGATGAAATTACCGGCAATGCGCTGCAGTTCCTTGATGAACAGAATAAGGAGAATAAACCTTTTTTCCTCTACCTGGCCTTTAATGCTCCCCACTGGCCATTACAGGCCACGCCGGAAGATATAGCTAAATATAAAGGCCGTTATGAAACAGGCTGGGATTCACTGCGCACCATTAGATATCGTAATGCTGTTGAACGGGGAGTTATCGATCCGGGGCAGCAGATAAGTGCTGCCGATAAGCAGGTGAGGCCATGGAATAAGTTAACCTACGACGAGCAGCAGTACTGGCAGCGTCGCCAGGAAGTATTTGCCGCTATGATAGATCATATGGACCAGGGATTGGGAAAACTTCTTGCAAAGCTAAAGGAATTGAAAAAGGATGATAATACCCTTATCATCTTTATTTCAGACAATGGTGCACAGGGCGGAAACGGCCTGCGTTTATACACCCAGCGTACCACAGGTCCGGTAGGAACTGCCGGTTCTTATGAAGTGCAGAACAGTAACTGGTCGCAGACCGGAAACTCGCCATTGCGCAGTTACAAGGATTCTCCTTACGAAGGGGGCATCAGTGCGCCATTTATCGCCTGGTATCCTAAAAAGATCAAAGCAGGCAGTATCGCCCGCGGAACAGCACACCTGATTGATCTTGCTCCCACATTCTATGAGCTCGCCGGAACCAGATATCCTGTTGAATATTCGGGACTGAAAACCAATGTGCTTCCCGGAAAAAGCCTGCTGCCCTTACTCTGGGGGCAGAGTAATGAAGTAGATCGCGGCAAACCTCTTTTCTGGGAACGAGCCGGAAAAACAGCTGTGCGCGACGGCAAATGGAAACTGGTTTTACCAGGCGGTACCGAACCGCAATATGAACTATATGATATTGATAAAGACAGGGCCGAAAATGAGAACCTTGCTGCCACACATCCGGATATTGTGGCCCGGTTAAAAGAGGAGTATAAAAAATGGGCGGCCGAAACCGGTGTTGTCGACTATAATAAAATCCGTCCGCAGCAACAACAACAACAGCAGACCAGGCCGCAAACTAATAACTCCCGTTTATAATGATTAATTCTTTCAACATGAATAAAAGAAATCTGTTACTGGTTGTGTATCTCTTACTGGGAGCTAAAGGGTTTTCCCAGGGTAAAGACAAACCCAATATAGTACTCATCATGGCTGATGATCTTGGCTATTCAGATCTCGGCTCTTATGGTTCGGAGATAAATACCCCCAACCTCGACAAACTTGCCAACGGAGGCCTGCGACTAAAAGAGTTTTACAATAATTCAATATGTGCGCCTACCAGGGCATCGCTTTTAACCGGGCAGTATCAGCACAAGGCAGGGGTAGGGTATTTTTCAAACGATCTGGGATTGCCCGCCTATCAGGGATATATCAATAAAGAATCGCTTACGCTGGCAGAAGTGCTGAAGTCGGCAGGTTATACTACCCTGATGTCGGGCAAATGGCATGTCGCCGGGAAGTCGGAAAGCTATCCATGGCAGCGCGGATTCGATCATTCTTTATTATCTGAAAATGGCAGCTATTTCGACCAGGGAGATTATAACGGCGGGCCGAAAAGACCTTATTTTCTTGACGGCAAGCCCTATGCGCTGGATGCGGGAAAATATTACCAGACAGATGTGATCACCGAACATGCGGTGAAATTCCTGGATGAAGAAGGAAAAAAGGACAAGCCATTTTTCCTTTATCTTACTTATACTGCCCCTCACTGGCCTTTACAGGCATTGCCGGAGGATATCGCAAAATATAAAGGAAAGTATGATAAAGGCTGGGATGTTCTTAGGAAAGAACGTTATGCCCGGCAGCAGCAGCTGGGAATTGCAGACGGCAGGGTCGGGATATCCAATAAAGATCAGGATATTTACTACTGGAGCCGCTTATCGTTTGACCAGAAACAGCAGTGGGCCGCAAAGATGGAAGTTTTTGCCGCCATGGTAGATCATATGGACCAGGGGATAGGAAAAGTGCTTGATGAACTGAAGAAAATAGGAAAAGATGATAATACCCTTATTATTTTCATATCTGATAATGGAGCTCCGGCCGAAGAAATGGTGAAATGGCATAACGGTGCAGTTCGTAACTCGGGACCTGTAGGCACTGTTGGTTCTTACGAATCGCAGAGTAAAAACTGGTCTTATGCTTCGAATACGCCGTTTAACGGCTTTAAGGATTACCTTTTTGAAGGAGGTATCAACTCTCCGTTCATTGCCTGGTACCCCTCCAAGATAAAGGCCGGCACAATCGCAAAAGGCACAGGTCATCTTATAGATATCGCCACCACATTTTATGAACTGGCAGGGGCAAAATATCCTGCTAAATACAACGGCTTTAATGCCAATGCTCTGCCTGGCAGGAGCCTGGTGCCGGTATTGTATGGAAAGCAGACAGAAGTAAACCGGCCTGAACCTCTGTTCTGGGAAAGAGCCGGAAACAGAGCAGTGAGAGAAGGCAAATGGAAACTGGTTTCCCACTGGCCTTCTTATTCATGGGAGCTTTATAACCTTGATACAGACAGGGGTGAAACAGAGAATGTCGCCAGGCTGAATCATGATGTTGTAAGCCGCTTGTCGGTGAAATATTTTGAATGGGCTGAAAAGAATGGAGTCGTTGATTTTGCTACGCTGGAAGATAAAGAGCCTCAGACCATGAAAGATTACCGGAAAAGTAAAATGCAGGAGCCGGTAGGAGGAGGGTTTCCGTTTTAATATATATGTTTAAAACGCTGGTCTGGCGCATCCGCTTTGCAAACCTACCCACAAGTACAGCATCAAAAAATAATGTCAAAGACGGTCCGATTTTAATGGTAAACATGTTATTGATAGCTGCAGGGCAGCGACCTGTGTGTAGAAAATTGGCTTGATTGTACGTAAAGCTGCAGAGCAGCGACCTGTGAAATTTAAAACAGGCCGCTCCGCCGGAGCTTTCATGAAAATTGCATCATTTTCTACAAACAGGTCACTCCTACGGAATTTTAGATCGCTAAAAGAGTATTTCATCGAATTTTTTTACAAAAGATGTGGGTACACCGTAGGTCGCAAACGCGGATAATAGAAAGCTTTAACTAATTATCAGCAAAAGATGAGGGTACATACGCTGTCCGTAAAGTTCCGAAGGGCCTCTCGGATTATTAAATGGACAGGAGCCTTCAGCCTCCACAGATGCATTATAAGGGCTTAGGTACCAGTTTAATAATCTGTAAAGTGCCTTCTCTTATATTCTCCGGGCAGGTGGCCATATCTGTCCGGATTTTTAATTTTAAACTTGAAAGCGTATTTTGATGCTTTTATACGGGTATGCAAACACACCCAGTGATAATTATATGAGAACTAATATTAAACAGCTGTCTTTGTTCATCCTGGTAATTTCTGCTGCATTGAACAGCTCCTGCCAGCAGTCCGGACTGTCAAGTCCGGCAATAGCGTCTTCTTCTGCCGGAAAGCAAGCAGCCAATCTGGTAACCGACGAAAAACACCCGGGTATGGTATGGATTCCTGAAGGAGAATTTGAGCAGGGGGGCGACAATGATCAGGCCGCAGATGATGAATATCCAAAGCACAAAGTTAAACTTAACGGCTTCTGGATGGATGTTACTGAAGTTACCAATGCCATGTTTGCCGAATTTGTGAAGGCAACCGGGTATATCACAACTGCAGAGACCAAGCCGGATTGGGAGGAACTAAAAAAACAGCTGCCTCCGGGAACTCCCAAACCTGACGAAAGTGTGCTGGTCGCTTCTTCACTGGTCTTTGAAGCTCCGGCAACTCCGGTTCCGCTGGAGGATTACTCGCAATGGTGGGTATGGAAACAAGGTGCGGACTGGAAACATCCGCATGGTCCCGGAAGTAATATCAATGGAAAAGACAACTACCCTGTTGTTCATATTTCATGGTACGATGCGCAGGCATATGCAAAATGGTCGGGCAAGCGTTTGCCTACTGAAGCGGAATGGGAGTATGCGTCGCGCGGCGGATTATCCAATAATATATACCCCTGGGGCAATGAATCTGTTAACTCCGGTAAACCTAAGACAAATTCCTGGCAGGGGCATTTCCCGGATAAAAACACCCTTACAGACAAGTTCTATTTCTCTGCTCCTGTACGGTCTTTTCCTGCGAATGCATATGGCTTATATGATATGGCGGGGAATGTGTGGGAATGGTGTTCTGACCTCTATAACCGCAATTATTATGAAGAAGTAAAAAATGGCGTTTCTAATCCTAAAGGGCCACTTAAGAGTTTCGATCCCGATGAACCGGAAGCGTCAAAGAGAGTGCTGCGCGGAGGATCTTTTCTTTGTAACGACAGTTACTGCTCAGGCTACAGATCGGCAAGGCGAATGAAAAGTACAGAAGACAGCAGTATGGAGCATGTCGGATTCAGATGTGTAAGCGGGAAGTGACAATGGGGCGCACAGTCCCCCGTGGCACTGGCAGAGCATGTTAACAGCGTTCTTTGAGCTGAATACCTGAAATTGTAAAAAAATCAGTAAAATTGAATGCATGAAGGTCATTCAATTTACTGTGCCGGTTGCAAAGGAGGGTTCGGTAGTGATTCAGGAAGATATTCTGCCCTATTTTTACAATTATCTTCACCGCCACAAGGAAGCCCAGATCACTTTAATTATAAAGGGAGAAGGTACTTTAATTGCCGGCAATTATACACAGCCTTTTAAAGCAGGGGATGTTTATATCATAGGCCCCGATCAGCCACATATGTTTAAAGGAGACAGCCGGTATTTCGAAAACCTTCAGGAAAAAAACATCCATGCCATACATATATTCTTTGACCTCCGGCATCTTACGGCACTGCTGGAACTTCCCGAATTTGAGCTGATCAGCAAATTTGTGCGTAAAGCTTCCGGCAGCCTGCAGCTGCCGGCTGAATACACATCCAGGGCCGCCGCGGAAATTATCGATATTGCCAGGATCAACGGACTGGAACGCCTGCTCCAGTTTTCACGCCTGCTCCAGTTCTTTTCTGTGCAGGTAGCAGGCTGGAAGTCTCTTTCTACCGGTTTTTCGAAATATTCCTACTCAGAATCAGAAGGGATAAGGATGAACGATATCTACCAGTATACATTAGATAATTTTACAGAACAGATAAGCCTGAATAAAATCGCCTCGGTAGCGCATATGACCACACATGCTTTCTGCAAGTATTTTAAAAAGCATACCAGGAAAACATACCTGGCATTCCTCAACGAGATCAGGATCAAAGAAGCCTGTAAAAGAATTCTACAGGGCGACTCAGATTCGATTTCTGAAATAGCCTATTCAACCGGCTTCAATAATGCCATAACATTCAACAGGGTATTTAAGAAAGTAATTGGAATGCCGCCGAGCGACTATGCGAAAGAATATAAGTTCAGGGGAAGTATAGATTTTAACTGAAGTCGGAAAATAGCGGTAATGATCTTTCATCACCGCTATCTGAATAATTCTGTTATCCTAGAAAGGGATACCTGTAATCAACCGGAGGGTTAAAAGATTCTTTTATAGCCCTTGGAGATACCCATCTTAATAAGTTTATCATAGAACCGGCTTTATCATTAGTACCAGAACCCCTGGCTCCGCCAAAAGGCTGCTGCCCGACAACAGCTCCCGTACATTTATCATTAATATAAAAGTTGCCAGCTGCGTTTCTTAAGGCAAACGTTGCCTGTTCAAGTACATACCTGTCGTTTGCGATTACAGCCCCGGTAAGCGCATATACGGAAGTGGTATTGATCAGTTCCAGGGTTTTCTCAAAATCTTCGTCCTGGTAAACGAACACCGTTAACACCGGACCAAATAATTCCTCCTGCATGGTGAAGTAATGAGGATTGGTAGTTTCAATGATCGTAGGGTCAATAAAATAACCTTCAGATTTATCGTATTTACCGCCTGCGATAATTGTTGCTTCCGCATGCGATGCTGCCAGGTCAATGGTTTTAGCCAGTTTGTCGAAAGACTTTTCGTCGATCACTGCATTTATAAAGTTGCTGAAATCTTCTACCGGGCCGGTCTTGATCGTTGCCAGGTCATCAAGGATGTATTGTTTTACTTCAGGCCATACAGACTTCGCTATATAAACCCTCGAAGCAGCGGAACATTTTTGGCCCTGGTATTCAAAAGCCCCTCTAACGATAGCTGTAGCAGCAGCCTTCTTATCCGCAGAACCATGCACCAGGATGAAATCCTTGCCGCCGGTTTCGCCAACTATTCTCGGATAACTTTTATACTTATGGATATTGTTCCCTATCGTTTTCCAGATATCCTGGAAAACCTCTGTAGAACCTGTAAAATGGATACCTGCAAAGTCAGGATGATTGAAGATCACTTCTCCTGCTGCAGGTCCGGGAACATAAATCAGGTTAATTACACCATCCGGCAAACCTGCCTCCCTGAATATTTTCATGAGCAGACTGGCAGAATAGATCTGGGTATTGGATGGTTTCCAGACTACCACATTTCCCATCATAGCTGCAGAGGTAGGAAGGTTACCGGCGATAGCTGTAAAGTTAAAAGGGGTCAGCGCAAATACGAAACCTTCCAGCGGCCTTTGTTCTACACGGTTCCAGACTCCTGCAGGTGATACAGGTGGCTGTTGTGCGTAAATCTCGGTCATATATTTAACATTGAATCTCAGGAAGTCTGCAAGTTCGCATACGGCATCAATTTCCGACTGGTAAGCATTTTTAGACTGACCGATCATCGTCGCAGCATTAATTTCGTAGTGATACGGCCCTGATATCAGGTCTGCTGCCTTCAGGAAAATAGCGGCACGCTGTTCCCATGGCAGAAGCTCCCAGGCCGGTTTAGCTGCAAGAGCTGCGTCGATGGCCTGCTGGATATTCTCAGCGCTGCCCTGGTGGTAATACCCCGCAATATGTTTATGGTTATGCGGAGGCCTTATGGCAACTTTGTTACCGGTTCTTACTTCTTTACCGCCGATATACATCGGAATATCTATCTCCGTGGAAAAAGCTTTATTAAGCGCGCGTTTCAGCAACTCTCTTTCTTTACTCTCAGGCGCGTATTGTAATACCGGTTCGTTTACCGGTTCCGGAACATTGAAAAAACCTTTAATCATATCTTTAAATTCTAATCTTATTTAACGAAAACTGCGGGTCCTTTTGTGTTTAGAAGCTGCAGGACATATCTTTACAGGTTTCTTAAATATTTACAAAGAACGCAAGAGTTATACTATTTACATATAACAGAAATTGTCAATATGTAAACCAAAATTGGCGTGAAAAGATATAGTAGATAATCCTCGTACAAGGGGCTGGTTTGTGATCCGCAAAAGCCCTTACTTGCCTGTTACGCCATATTAAATGAAAAAAGGCCATCTGTGTGATGACCTTTCTGTTATTGGTTTGAAAAATAAACTTCTTACTTTGTTTCGTTCAGAGCTGCGTCGTTAACATAATTTTCAGCTATGCCGGTAAGCAGTACATCCGTTTCTTTTTCTTCCTGCAGGGTTTGTTCAAGCAGTGTTTTTGCTTCATTAAACCCGAGTACGCCGGCAAGCGTTTTCAATGTTCCATATGAAGCGATTTCGTAGTGTTCTACTTTCTGCGCTGCAGAAATAAGAGCCGCATCGCGAACTTCGGTACCTTCTTCAGTATCTTCTATCAGTCCTTCGGCCTCTTTGGCCAGACCTTCCATCGCATCGCATTTTTTAGCTACAGCTTTTTCTCCTACAGAAGCGAATACCTGTTCGAGCCTTTGAATCTGCCCTTCTGTCTGGGTTAGATGTGTTTCAAATGCTGATTTAAGCTCATCGGAAGTGGCAGCTTTTGCCATTTTCTTCAGGCTTTTGGTGAGTTGTTTTTCTGCCCAAAGAATATCTTTCAGTTCATCGACGAAAAGTTCTTTTAAAGCACTTTCAGTTTCAGGAGTGCGGTTTGTTTTGGTTGATGTTTTTTTAGTATTTGCCATGATGTTTATAGATGTTATTTAATATTTCCGTTTCAGATCGGGAGAACTAAGCAATGTTTAATCCTCCGGGTGTAATTTGTAGTGACCGGATCTGGAAATTTTCTGCAGACCGGGGTGTTGATTTTATAATAGCCCTAAGGGGCCTTGTAATTTTATTAAGAACTGTTACTGCCGAGTTTTTGTAAACGATTTTCATAATACTAAACTTTAAGATCGTCTAACAATTATCCATTTGCGTGCCACAATGTTTTAAAGGGCAAAGAGGCGTTATTTCAATTAATAATTAAAATACTTGTATTATTTAAGCTACAGTGCTGAATAGTAAACACAGCGGGATTGTATATAAATTTTGCTATAAATAACAAACGCCCCGGTTAAGGGGCGATTTGTTACAATTGTGCAATCTGGAACAGTTTTTTATTAATATTTTATCACAAAGAAACCCGATTTTGCTTTTTGTTTAGCTCCGTCTTTGTACACCAGGGAGTAAAAATAAGTTCCCGGAGGTAAAATTTCTTTACCGAATCTGTTGCCGCGAAAGTCTCTTCCGTTGAAGGATATATCGCCGTTATTATAATTAGAAGTTTCGAATATCTTGGTGCCGTTCCTGTTAAAAATCGTCATTTTGTTTTCAGGAAAGTTTGTAATGCCTTCTATTATAAGCACGCTATTCAGATCGTCTGCATTTGGAGTAAGCAGCTTTGTTAAAATTACAGGTTCTCCATACGGATCTACTACCTCAATTTCCTGCGACACTTCATCTGCAGGCAGATAGTTTTCGTTTCCTTCCTGGCTTGCTGTGATTTTAGAAACGCCTATACCCACAGGCTTGATAGTGGTTTGATCTGTGCTGGCTACCCACAGGTTAGAGCTTACCAGTTTGACCGGCAGTCCTGATGTAGCACTAACGCTAACTGTATGATTGTCGCCACGTCTTTTAAGTACAGGTATCTGTCCGGCGAAACTGATTTTCTGGCTTGCCTTATTTACGGTCAGCTCCTGGCTGCTGGTCATAGCCTCCCTGAATGGCGTAGCGGGCAATGTAACAGTAATAGTAGTTTTTCCGGCGCCTGTAATATGTATCACACCTGCTGTAATCTGTGCAACGCCCGTGTTTGAGCTGCTGTACACCAGCGTTTCATTGCCATTAACCGTAGCTCCTGCATTAAAATCAGCATCGCCATAAGTTTTTTCCGGCAGGGAGTTAAAGGTTATTTCACGGGTGCTGTCGAATATCTCCAGTTTGCCCGGTACGTAGCTGATACTATAGTTTGCAGATTCTGCTCCGTTTACCAGTATATCATATATTCCCGGCTCTGAGCTGATGTTTGCAGCAGTGCTTACAGCCGCCGCTTTGGTAAGTAAGGCTGCATTGTCTGTATTAACAAAGCCGGAATATCTCAGCGTGAACTCAGGATTATCCTGATTAAAGTTCCTGCTTTTATCTTCAGCTGTAATAATAAGCGGTGCTTTGGCAATTGTCAGCTTGCCTGTTTCAAAACTGATAACATAGTTCTCAGAGCTTGCACCGTTCGCCTGGATAACATATTCATCTGCACCAGAAGTTTTGTCGGCCGCAGTTACCAGGTTCAACGGTATAGTTAAACTTGCCTGGCTGTCACCATTTACGAAACCGCTGTAGGTTGCAGTCAGCACCGGGTTGTCTTGTCCATAGATCTTCTGCTTATTCTCTGCCTTGATTGTAAGGGGAACTTTACCTACACTTAATAACTGCGTAGCAGAACTTGCCACATAGTTATTGCTGGCCGCCTGCGATACGGTGATCGAAGCCGATCCAGCGCCGACAATATGTATTTTTCCGTTCGTAACAGTGGCAACACCCGGGTTGCTGCTGCTGAAGGTGAAAGGCGTTTCAGTATGAATACTGTTTACGGTTATATCAAAATCAGCATCACCATAAGTTTTAACAGGAAAGGCAGCGAATGCAATGGATGAGTTTGCACTGGTTACAGTTAAAGAACCTTTTACATAACTGAACTGGTAATTTTCATCATCAGCGCCATTTACGGTAATATCGTAGAGGCCTGCTGCTGAACTTGCAGTAGCTGTAGTAACTGCTGTCGCTTTTGTCGCAATTACTTCTTCCGTATCGCCATTAACAAAGCCTGTATAAGAAACGGTTAATGGAGGGTTTTGCTGGCCAAAGGCCCTTGACTGGTTGTCTGCAGTAGCAGTCACCGTGGCTTTAGTGATTTCCAGAGTCCCGTTAACATAGTTGAAGCTGTAGTTAGCATCCGCCGCTCCGCCGGTTACTACAGGATATTGACCTGAAGGTGAAGTTTTAAGGGCAGCAGTGGTTGCAGAAGCCCTGGTAGCGAGCGAAACCTCTGTATCTCCGTTAACAAAACCGCTATAAGAAATACTTAACGCGGGGTTATCCTGTCCATATACTTTGAACTTATTATCCGCTGTTGCGGTCAGCACAGCCTTACTTACGTCCAGATTTCCCGGTACGTAGGTAAAGGTGTAATTCGCGTCTGCCGCTCCGCCAACTGTAAGGGGATACTGTCCTGCAGGTGAAGTTTTAAGCGCTGTAGTAACAGCAACAGCCTTTGTTACCAGAGATGCTTCTGTATCACCATTAACAAAACCGCTGTAAGACACACTGAGCGCCGGGTTATCCTGACCGTAAACTTTAGATTTGTTATCTGCAGTAGCTGTCAATGCGGCTTTGCTTATATCCAGCGTACCATTTACGTAGCTAAAGCTATAATTTAGATCAACTGCACCTTGTGCTGTGATGGTATACTGTCCAACCGGCGAGTTCTTCAGCGCTGCGGTAACAGCTGTTGGTTTTGTTGCAAGAGATGCTTCCGTATCTCCGTTCATAAAACCGCTGTAAGAAAGGGTCAATACAGGATTTTCTTCGCCGTAAATTTTAGATTTATTATTTGCAGTTACAGTTAACATAGCCCTTGTAATAGTCAAAGCTCCATTTACGTAAGTAAAATCATAATTTATATCAGAAGCTCCGCCCGGAGAAATAATATACTGTCCGACCGGTGAATCTTTAAGCGCCTGAGTCGCAGCGATTGCCTTATTTGTAAGTACAGCTTCCGTATCTCCGTTCACAAAACCGGAATAAGAAACGGTAAGCAGCGGATTATCTGATCCAAGAACCTTAGACTTGTTATCTGCAGCAGCAGTTAACATGGCCTTCGTGATTTCCAGTGCACCGTTTACATACGTAAAGCTGTAATTTTCATCATCTGCAGCACTGGCTGTAATGTTATAGAATCCTACAGCCGAAGTCTTCAGCGCAGGGCTGGCGGCAAGGGCAGGGGTGTTTATCACACTCTCTGTATCTCCGTTTACAAAACCTGTATATGATACGGTTAATGCCGGGTTATCCTGTCCGTAAACTTTGGTCTTATTATCTGCAGTTGCAATAAGCACCGCTTTGTTAACGTCCAGCGTTCCGTTTACATACGTAAAGTTATAGTTTGCATCGGCGGCTCCGGCAGCGACGATTACATACTGCCCGGCAGGAGAGGACTTAACGGCTATCGTAGATGCCAATGCTTTGGTGGCAACAGATGCTTCCGTGTCTCCGTTCACGAAACCGGAATAAGACACAGTTAATGCAGGGTTATCCTGGCCGTAAACTTTAGACTGATTGCCGGCGGTAGCTGTAAGCATTGCTTTGGTGATATCCAGGCTGCCGTTTACGTATGTGAAATCATAATTTGTATCTGCGGCACCACTGGCTGTAATAATATATTGCCCAACCGGCGATCCCTTGACCGCAGAGGTTGCAGCGATTGCTTTAGTCGTTAAAGATGCTTCCGTATCTCCGTTAATAAAGCCGGTGTAAGATATGCTTAGTACCGGATTTTCCTCGCCATATACTTTCGACTTGTTATCAGCTGTTGCAGTCAGCATTGCCCTGGTAACATCCAGGCTGCCTTCTGTATAACTGAAGTCGTAGTTCTCATCCGAGGCTCCGCCCGCACTGATAACGTACTGTCCGACAGGAGAGGTCTTATCAGCTGTTGTAGTTGCTGATGCTTCAGCAGCTATTGCTGCCCTTGTATCCCCGTTCACAAAACCGGTATAGATTATGGTCAGCTCCGGATTCTCATCGCCATATACTTTAACCTTGTTCTCTGCCGTAGCAGTAAGAGTAGCTTTCGAGATATCCATGTTG
>Ga0265780_10002119_pt1 | contig 27348 bp, 23 predicted proteins | sample P1T30metagenome_FD_192432 | JGI IMG/M metagenome (GOLD analysis project Ga0265780, IMG submission 192432) | Plant litter microbial communities from East Loma Ridge, Irvine, California - P1 T30 | ecosystem: Environmental > Terrestrial > Plant litter > Unclassified | place: USA: California...
CGTTACACTCCACCGTGAAAATCTCAATCTGGTTTGCCTGAACCTTGCTCATTGCGATGGTGTGCTGCTTTTCAAAATGTATTCATTATATTGTAGCTATTCTCATGATTTGCCATCAAACAGGGCTCGTTGGTGTAGTTGGTTATCACGTCAGTCTAACAATTCTCGTAATTGTCGAACACTGAAGGTCCGGAGTTCAAGCCTCCGATGAGTCATTATTACGCCATCCAGGCGTTTCTTTTTGCAATTCTGAGCGTTGTGGTGGTGGAGGTAAAGGCAGGGAGTGAATTGCGACCTATTTGCGATTTTGGCGGGGTAATTGAGTCCAGGAACGTCACGACTCTATTTTTGCCAAATACTACATGTTATTGCGGACGATTTGGCGTCCTTAGATTATGATTTGCCTATGTGGCGGTTGCGTTGTGATTAAGTGCGCATTTGTGTGAGGGGTGCGGTGTGCGGGCGAATATTCACCACATCGTTAACGAAACTTTAACAAACTTTGCTGAATCATTTCTATACATCTTTCAAAACTTCCAACGTTGTAGAATCATCGAAATGGCCTCGAGCCCCGACCTCAAAAACCTGGCAACGCCGCCGGCTTGCATCGCAGACTTTTGCATCATCCCACTTGGTACTCCGACAGCCTCCGTGTCGAAAGAAGTCGCGCAAGTTCAGCGGCTTTTGAAGCAGAGTGGGCTGGCATACTCCATGCACTCGGCTGGGACAACTGTCGGTATGTAAAATTTTGGCACATCGATGTAGATCCATTCAATGGCGTCCGTTTCTTCAGCATCAAGCCCAAGGTGATTTCCTCTCTTGAGACAGCGCTGACGATACCCAGAGGGCTCTTGGGACGACGTCATGAAAGTTATCGGTCACTGCCATGCCATGCTACACCAGAACGGCGTAGTGAGGATTCAGAGTGATATCAGGGTGGGCTCGCGGACGGACAAGAAGCAGACACATCAGGACAAGGTCGACGCTGTGGAGAGGCTGTTGAAAGACGATGCTTGAACGACCTCGACTGCTGGTCAAATGGCGAACAACCTGGAAGAGTCCGCAACGGACGTTGGGTTTCACACGATCATTCGTACCAAATGAACATCGGGTACGTTTGTCTAGGCGAGAGGCATACGGAAACACTGGCATGGTACATCGCTACGAGTCACTAGTCTACAAAATTTCTCTCCAGGAATAGCAATACGCATGATCAGGCTTTGACATTCAGGTGACGTGTTTCACCTGCGCTTCTGTCGAATCGCATCGAGCAAACGTACTCCAGCAAACGACTAGCTTTCTACCAGGTCTGGGTTCCTCTTCCTGCTTCCAACCTTGAGCTTAGAGATTGCGCACACACCGCTAACCCCACATGATCTCCATGCTAAGGTAACTTCCTATCGATACACATACCGTCCGCACTCTGTAATTGGCGGACGAGCCTCGAGTACGCTGGAGAAGTTGGGGTAGCCGGCCGAAACTTCTCAATCGAAGGTGCTCGACTGGCGGGTTTGTGGCTTGATCTTGGAAGAAATTTCAGCGGTGTGTGCGGACTAGGATATGCAGGACGCAATATGGGAGATGGCGGGTACAAAGTGCTTCGCTGGCGAGTACAGTGGCTGTTGTGATCAAACGCAAGAAGCAATGTGACTTTGCAGCTCCTTCAAAGTTTCGCATTGTACCTTTTGTACGTCGACAGACTACTCGTAGCCAATTGCTGAATGATAATCTTCACATGCCGATGTCCCGAGTCCGAGCAATGTGTAACCGCCCTGGCATGCAGCGAAGTGGGTCGTGACAAGCGGTGAGGGCACGGATCGTGGAAAAGTTGGACCTGCATCATAGCCGCTCGCAAGCCTGCCCTGGCTTCCCGATCGTCCGGAAAATCGCTTTCACCTCACACCACTTCACACACAGCCTAGAAACACGACGAATTCAAACAATAATCGACACCTAATTCACCACCTGACGCACTTATCACACGCCTTATCGCGACACTGCCCCGGTCGCATCGCGTGAGTCGCATGGGCAATCCACGAGGCAACGGAAGGCATGCACGCGACTGCCCCGGCGCACCACCACACACAACAACAATTATCGCCATAGCTTGAGTGTCAACCACGACGTCGCACGTTCAACACCATCGATAATCATGGCGTTCAATTTCAACTGGTCGCCTTTGATGGCAGACACATCCCGCGCACGCGATATGCTCACGACCGCACTCAACAAATCGCCAAAGCCGCCGATCATCGTCGACGACATCATCGTCACCGAGCTCAACCTCGGCACCACACCGCCCGAGCTGGAGATACTGGAGATTGGAGATCTGGCAGAAGACAGATTCAGAGGCATTTTCAAGATGCAATACAGTGGCGATGCGTTCCTGACGCTCAAAACAAAAGTCCAGGCGAATCCGCTGAAGACGTATTTGTCGAATAAGCCAGACTTTGCGTCGCCTCAGCCACTCGCAGCGTCTTCAGGCTTGACGATACCGCTGCAGATAACGCTGTCGAATATCCGATTGTCAGGTTTTGTCATTTTGGTCTTCTCAAAGCAAAAAGGCTTGACGCTTGTGTTCAGAAATGATCCGCTAGAGTCACTGAAGGTCTCGTCAACCTTCGACTCGATACCGTTCGTTCGAGACTATCTTCAGAAGGAGATTGAAGGGCAGCTGCGAGTGCTGTTCATGGAAGATCTGCCAGCCATCATACATCGCTTATCGCTACGATTATGGTCACCCGAATTCCAAGAGCTGGAGACCGAGGAAAGACTGGCAGGTAACGACGACGACACAGCGCCCATCGACCCTCTCGCAAGTCCGCCGCAGGATGCAGTCGATGCATTTGGCAACCCACTCAACGAGTCGCAAATCTCCGCCTTATCGCTGGACACAAGTGGCGAGGTGCACGCTTCGTTCTCGCAGAAGAACATCCTACGGTTGGCAGCACTGTCAGAGTCGCAGCATACACTTTCGCTCTTCACGCCAGGCATACGTGATGCTGTCTTCCGAGCCTGGGCCGGTCACCCAGACAGGAGCGAAACTGGCGCCGCCACTCCAGGACTCACACAAGGCAGTCTTTCGCGAATACAATCGACGTTCGGTAGTATGAGGTCAGGCGCATCGTCAGTTGCATCTGGAAGCACAGGGAACGATACACTTAGCTCCAGGCCGTCTCTCCAAACCTCAAACTCCATGTCTGCTGGGCTCAGTCTAGGCGCCAGCCGATCACGAACTGGCCAAGTACGCAAGCGCAAGAAGCGTGTAGTTGACCTACGCAAACATAGGGACGACGCCGACTCCGGCGTATCGACGGAAGCCAACTCTCCACTTGCAAGCACATATGCATCTACCGCGTCCAGCGTCATTCACGAAGAGCCTGAAATGGAAGCAGCTCTTGCCACACCACCGAGGACACCGACGAGAGCAGGACACCGCTTTGAAGATAAACGTGCAAGTCTCGATGTCGGTGCGCCAAGCCGAAATGAGAGTCCTGAAAACTTACTCCCAGCTGCACCCATACTATCCAAAGCACCGGCACGAACAACGCCCAAGCAGCAACGAGACAGCACGCGCACACCACCGAATACAGAGTCCAAAGATTTTGTACAAACGCAAACACCTACACCGACACCTAGCAGATCTCGCACCTCGTCTAAACGACCTTCTCTCTCACGTCCCGCGCTCCGACAAGCACAACAATCGACGTCGCCGCTCCTGCGCTCGCTATCCTTCGACAAGGTCTCGACACTATCGTCACCGCCATCGGCCGAGGAAGCGTCGAGTTCAGGCGGCATACTGGAGCAAGCGTGGATGATGAAGATGGCACAGGAAATTGCACGAAAAGTACAGGAAGAAAAGGACAAGGCCGATCAACGACGAGGACAGAGTTCGAGAGGAAAAGGACCCGCAACTGGTGGCATTTGGGCCGGAGAAGATGATGTTGATGCGCCGCCTGCGTATGTTGCATGAGTAATTAGGGGGACAGGAAAGAGAAAAAAGAGGAGGAGCAACGGCTTTGATGATTATGAAGATATGTTTCTACGATGCATGGATTGGATGAATTTGCCACAAGGTTTCGCATCGCAACACAGCACGGCGGCTGTATCTTGGGTAATATTGTAATGGTGGGCAGGACGGGAGCATACATGGTTGGCGGGATGGTCAGGTGGGTAGAGGCTTGGGAAAAGGTTCATACAAACAGCAGCGGGTGGGGACTCTTGAGCTGTGGCGTTCATACCCTACTGCTAGGCGCTATCGCTACTCCTTTTTTTTGTCGTACGAAATACAACTCATTATAGCAAGGTTGACATGTTGAGTGATCCTTTTACTCACGATGATCAAACAGTCCATCATACACTTTTCTACTCCCTCTTCAATCCAACTCTCCCAGCCCTCCTCAACCCGACTACCGCAATCCCCCCACAAAGTAACATATACCCAAACATAAGCCAATAACTCGCCCGATATCCCTTCAACAGCGCCCTATCATCACTCTCCTCAAACGCCCCATCACCACCGCCATGACCACCACTCCTACCACCACCCTGCACCCCCAACGCCACAACCTGACAACTCCCCATCCCCAAACTCAACCCCAACTGCCCCACCGTATTAAACACCGCGCCCGCAAGCGCCTGTTCCCCCTCTCCAAAACTCTCACTCACGATAATCAGCCCCACAGTAAACAGCACATCGGCGCTGACCGGCGCAAAGATCTGCGCCCAGAACGCCATGTACCAGTAACTCCAGGCCGGATCCATGAGTGCCATGCCCAGTGGCGAGAGCGCGCAGAGTAAAGAGGACGCGCAAATAAGCCAGCGGGCTGAGATGCGGTGCACGAGCAGGCCTGTGGCGATGTTGACGAATATTCCGGCTGTGAGGTTGGGGAGGAGGTAGAGGGATGTTGTTAGTGTTGAGCGGTGTTGGATTTCTTGGAAGTAGAGGGAGGAGAAGAGTTCGATTGCGTTGACGACGGCGCCGGAGAGCGCAACCTGGTTTGATGTTAGAGGTTGGGGATAGGTATAGGTATGGGGGGAGGAGACGTACCATTATACATGTTGCGGTGAAGGGTAGGTTTGACCATAGGGCGTTTGGAACGAGGGCTGGTTTTGAGGAGGAGGTTTGGTGGCGCATCCAGAAGGGGAAGACGAGGAGGAGGAGGATGCTGAGGGTTAGGAGCGAGGCTGTGAGGGGGGAGTGGATGGATTTGAGGTCTGCGGAGATGATGCTGTGAACTTTGGTTAGTCGTGAGGTTTTGTAGTCCGAGGAGTGAAGCAACTCACGCAAGAACATACGCCAAAAGCGCAATACCCGCACTCGACAATCCCCCACCAACCCAGTCAATCTCCCTCCCAATCCTCCCAATCATTCCCCTAACACCCAATTGTTCCCCCCTCTTCCCCCTCGGCAACGTCCAAACCGCAGCCCCAGCAACCCCCAACAAACACCCCCCCGACAACCAAAACCCCGACCTCCACCCCACCCGCTCAATCAATACCCCACTCACCACCAACCCCACCGCAAACCCCAGCGGCTGACTAAATCCTAAACACGCAAAGCCCAAATTCCTCGCCCTACCATTGGGCACAGCCCCCGTAATGATACTCACACTAGCAGGTAAATGCATACCCAGCGCGATACCCTGCAGCGCCCGGAAAGCAACTAACTGCTCCCCTGTCCTCGCGAATCCACATGCCAGTACCATGATGCCCAGCATCGTCGTGCCGGCTAGTTCAACGGGTCGTGCGCCTACGATGTCTGCTATGGATCCGCATATCAGGAGTGCGGCGCCGGATGTTAGGCCGTAGACAGATGAGGGCCAGAGGTAGAGTGAGCGGTCGAGAGAGATGCTGCGCGCGATGATGGGGAGACCGATGGTTATGAGTCCGTTTGTGAAGCTGGCTAGGAAGCCGATGAAGGAGGGCGTGAAGATTGCGAGGATGATGTGTAGGTTGGAGGAAGCTGGGGGTGGGGGTGAGTTGGCGGTTTGTAAGGTGGTGGTGTGGGTTTTTGAGTCGGGGAATGGAGTGGGTTGCTGGGTTGATGGTGTGTGTTTGGGGAGGTCTAAGAGTTCGGTTGCTGCGATGGAAGTGGTTGTGGTGCTCATTTTGCTGTTTGAAATGTACGGAATTACAGGCGAGTATGAAGGTGCTTGTCTTCTCTGAGTCGCTGCCTTGGAGGATGACGCTGTCAATAGAAGTGTCCTTGTAAAGGTAGCCGCGGATGACCCAAAGATCCTCGAAGTCAACAAGTTAAAATCTAGAGATCCGGCGTATGAAAATTCAAGAACGATTACTCGAAAAGTGAAATAGGGCTATAACAATGGAAAGATTCCGAAGTTGGAAGAAGAAGAGACGTCTCCAGTAAGTCTCACGCCCTACATGCAATTCGTGATGTCAACGTGGCGCTTTTACCGATTGGTCAGTCATCTTCATTGTTTGTTCCTGGCATGCTCTGCAGTCTAGCTCAGCATTTGATCGCGTCGAGCATCGACAGCGATAGAGCGATTGGGCGTTCCAGATTTAATGGTACCTTTGGTATACCTAGGTAGATTTGGTGGGTGCTGTGTTACTCCGTCGCGCTCGATAGCGGTAGAAACTCAACACGGCGGAAAGTCAGTAATGTTAAAGCTAAGGGAAATTCAAGCAGCGGAACGAGGGACCGAAGATTGCACCACTGGACTTTGTGAAGAAAAAGTCCTATAGTTTGGTCCCTAGTTCTCGTTGAGGAGCCGTACCAAATTCTCCAAAACCACCTACTTATACAAATCCGCCCCCACCCTCCAAAAAAAACTAACAATAACGCAAATCCACGACACGATGAAGCTCTCCCACCTACCCACCAGCCTCATCCCATCTTATTCACATTTCTCATCAGCAGCCATCCGACCCCCATCATCGAATCTCCACTCCCTAGCACTCACCCTCCAATCCTCCACAAGAAGCATCAAATCATGCGGCGTACGAAACATACCCAAACACACCCAGACCGCATCTCTTCTAAACGCTAACGAATACCAGCTAACCGTCTTCGATAAATGCGAAGCACTATACATGCCCACCGGCTCCACAGCAGATACATGCGTCAACATCGAGCAATACCACTGGGCCCACTCAGGCACTTGGAAGAAAGCGCGCTGCTACTACGGTACCGAAGGAAAAGCCATACTCACCAAGTTCTGGGACTGCTTGTATATTGGCACGAGTAATTGCGGCACCGTCCACAAGCTCAAGGAAGCGATACACGGTTCGTTTGCTCGACGTTGTCCCTATGACGCAGAACCGGGCTATATCAGACCGGTGGAACTGGGCTGAATTATTCTGAATTTCCAGCCTTAATTAGCCCGGTGCACCGGTCTAATCCAGCCTGGTTAGATAGACTAACTCTGTGTCGAAGAAACTAGTTCTACTGGGCTTAATCAGCCCGGTGTTAAGGTGAAAGAAACTTAGTTTACTAAGAGGCAAGTAGCTCACTAGGGGCCGGCCCCATCCTATCGGCCCCATCCCATCTCATGCCAGCCCTACCTACCTTCACCTCTGCCTGCCTGCCTGCCTCCGCGTATCACGTGCGTATAGGAGGCCTCACACCCAAAGTTTGGCCACACCGATCAAATCTGCCCTTTAATCCCTAGTAGTGTTGGGAGTAAGAGCAAGGCAGAGATCCGAGGCTTACTAAGGCTTAAAGTTTGGTACAGAACATTAACAGAATACTTAACTAGGCTTCTTTAGTCCGGTACAACCGGGCTGTATTAGACTAGTGCAAAACCGGGTTAGATTTGCCTGGTTTTGAGCTCACTGGGCTAATTCAGCCCATAGGGGTTGCGATGCCGTTGCTTTTTGGCTAATGAAACTCTTGTAGCTGAGGAACACGGGCGGCATAGGAAAAAGCGGAGGCTGTATTGTGTGGATGACTGGAAGTCTAATCCGCCGTGGGACAGGATGTCGAATGCGGAGTATTACAAGGAGGATTACTTTTTGGACAGGGAGTACCAGTGTTCTTGGGATGCTGTCAAGGATTAACAGATTGAGGTAGGCGTAGGAGCTGAATGGTACGTAGAGGGAGTGCGTAAAGTCTGGAAGATCGAGAGATGTAAATACATGTTAGAGTGAAAGAGACCGCCAGATCAGAGTGTGACTGTGTTGATTACAATAGTGTAGAAAGTTGCTATACTAAAGAAATTACTTACAGCAGTAGACGTAGCGATCCTGTCTACTGAATGCTGGTCATGGTTAGATAAGATAAGCTTGTAGCCAAGAAAAGCCCAATGTACACACCCAGCCCAGTCACCCACCCCGTCGGGGCTCACTGCGGCTCAATCTCCCCACCCCCAGCCCTCGCAATGTCCTCCTCCATCTTCTTACTCTGCACCCCAGCCTTCCTCTCCCCGAAATTATGCAACCGCTCTCCGATCAAGTATACCTCATCCCTAACCACCAACCTCCACCTCCCCACCATGCGCAACGTCTCTTTACTCGCCCACAGAGCCACGAGACTCAGCCCGACAGCCGGAAAACTAAAGCGCCAGACCATGTTACGCGTCTGTTCGCTCGCACCGATGTACAGCGTCTTGCTCGTCGTGAACGCCAGGGAACTCGGTACCGCAATGGCAACGAGCCACAGCGCAAGAACAGGCAGTATGAAGCAGCGCGTCGCGATACGTGCGTTAGGGTACAAGTATCCCTCGCGAATCACGGCGTTGAAAGCGCGCGCGGGGCGAGACTGGCGATTCGCAAATATCATGCGCGCTGCGAGGCGCGAGTACAAGAAGCCCAGCGTCCAGTCTTGGATGAGGTGCACGACGTGCGGCTCCGCGGGGCCGAAGTAGGCGTGCAGCGGCATGAGGAAGTACAGCTCGATGAGCACGGCGAAGAGGAAGGGGATGGCGAAGACGAGGGATGTCCAGACATATGCGAAGCGAGCGGCGCGGAAGCCCATGCGCGATGCTGTGGCTGCGGCGGTGGTGAGGGTTGTGATAGGGGAGGTAGTAGGGCGGTTCAGGTTGCGAACGACGTTGTAGGCGTGGTAGAGGGAGTATGCGATGCTGCCGAGCGTGTAGATGCCGAGGCTGAAGGCGTGGATGTCGTTCATTTCGACGGTTGCAGGTAGGACGAGGGAGAAGAGGTAGCGACCGAAGATTAAGGGAAGAATGGTGACGCCAACGCCGCTCATGCCCATGAAGATCCAGATCGTGACGACGAAGGCGAAGATGCGTAGGCGGAACCAGCTGGGGATGAAGACCATGGTAACGAGGTTCGAGTTGTGCATGCCTCCTTCCGTGATGCCGTCTTTGCGTACGTTGTCCTTGTCGACCTCCACGAAGACAGCATGGCCTTTGGGCACACGAGCTTGATCGGAGGCAGGCGCGCGAACGTACTTCCCATCCATACCTTCATATGTCTCGATCTTGTCGCCGAACAGGAAGCTGGAGAGGCGGAGGAAGCCCGCACACTGCTTGAAGCACCACTTGTACATAGCATGAACGCCCTCGCTAGGCTTGTAGAACTTGATGATGACGGGAGTGAGGAAATTATAGAAAAGGAGGTCAAGTGGGAACTCGAGAGAAGGTGCTTCGGTGGTCCAATGGATGGGCAGTACGCCTGAAGTTGCGCGGCTGAGTGTCCAAACCACACCACCTAGGCAGACGATGACTAGTGCGCCGTATACGAGTGCGCTGAAAGCGATCTTACGGAGCTGTGTCGTGACACTACGTTCTAGGACATCGCGAACAGGATGAAACGTGGGATCATCTGGATCGCGGATGAAATAGAGTACGCCCTTGCGCATGATCTTGCGGCACATGGAGACGAACAGTGCAAAGTGGAACATGTAGCATGTGCCGATGAACCAATGCACGAATCTAGACGTCCACGGACTCGCACAAGCATATTGCCACCGTGTGTAGAGCGTAGCGTTCGTAAAGAGTGGCAGCATAGCAAGATCGAGAAGTAGACCGCAGTAAAGTGGAAAGACCAGCATCTCGATACTGATGATCAGAATCACCTTGAGCACGCCCCCTGCTTGCTGAAGCACCTCGGTGATGATGCGCTCGATCTTTTGCCCCTGCTGTGAGGAGCTGAAAGGTGAGCCGCGCTTGAGGTAGACAGCACCGGCCATGGCGAAGAAGGCGTAGCCAGCGAAGATGGCAATCACGCGATCGGTAGCTGTCCACCGTTCCAATAAGGTGTAGTCGGCAGTCGTGTTGTGGCCAAGGTCCAGGTCCATGGTGATCTTGTACGATTTGGCTGACCAAAGCATTGTCAGCAAAGCACTGGTGTGTCTGTACAACCATATTGTGCCAGATTGCAGAATACCAGGAACACTGGTACATGTCCTCCAGAGGAACTTGAAAGGGGACTCTGTTGAGGCCTGCTCGATGAAGGCATTGGCATAGTGACCTGTCTCATTCAAAGCAAACGACGTCGAGTTCTGAAGACTTCGTAGAGCGGCATGTGAGTTGACTGACAAGCGAAAGTAGTCAGGTCGTGGTGAGATCGACTTGCCCTCCAACATCTTTCCAATACGGTCCATGGCACCAGTAGCTAGGGATAGCATAGTGGCAGACAAAGTCTCAGCCCGAGCATCGACACTCTGTGATATATTGGCCGAAGCACAAAGGTGGGTAAGCGACGATACGAACCGTGACGCCCAATACGTCGCGCCGGTCATTACGATGAGCGCAAAGTCAACGATGAGATCCGTGACTGTCGCGATGATTTGAACGGGTAACTTGATCAAGAGTGAGACGGGACTGCTCATCATCAATATGACTACCTTGCCCCAAAGGTATGGCATCCAAACCGCACATGCTAGCGTGGCTGATATCAAGACTGCGCTGAAGAGGACATTTTGAAATAGTCCTGCAATGGGGCCTTGCATGCCGATGAGCTCAAGAATGCCTTCCAAGTCTTCGGCATCTTCGATTGCGTCTTGGTCGTTGACGTCAACACCAGCCTGTGCGGCAGCTGCAGCAACCTCGGGATCTTGGTTTGGGAGGTCGGCAGGCTCCTGTGGCTGGTTGCCACCGAATGCGCCGAAAAATGGCACAAATGGAGCCTCATCAGCGAGGTTGCGCACGATGTGCTCTTCGTTCCCGGGCTCTTCGGCTGCCGGTACGCCAGGTGCGACATCTCCGAAAGTCCAATCCATCAACCGAGCCAATAGTTGAGGTTCAGGCTGGGGCTGAGCGACTGGTGCCGGCTCGGCTTGCTGTTGCTGCTGCGCTACGTCTGCCACATCGTTCTCCGTCTCCGATGCTTGTCCAATTGCATCACCGTCGGAGTCAGAAAAGTCCATGTACGACTGGGAGCCTCGCTCAGACGCATCGGACAACGCGTCCCCTTCGACAACTCTCTCGTGAAAGGATGTTTCTTGGGGTGGTACATCATCAGGAGACGAAGTAGCTTTGGCTTTACCCTTGTATTGCGAACGCTCTCCTTCCAGCACTTGGTCGGAGTCGTACTCTGCAATGACATCGGTAACCTGTTGCCAGCTTTCGCTGCTATTCTCGCTGTTCTGCTCCTGGTCGGAGGCAGCGTCGTGTTCCGGGGCGGCTGCTGTTTGTGCAGGTTCTTCCTCGTCCCATGATTCTGGCACATCCTGTGCCGCAGCTTCGTCTGGCTGTGATGGCTGGGGCACGTTTTCGAACGACCATTCGTTGCCTTCTTCCAAATGTCGGCGAATGCCGGTGGCGAGGAATGATTGGTCTCTCGATGGCATCATCGGCCTCGGCACAGAGCTTGGAGACTCTGGGTCTGTCGCGCTCGTACTGTCGGTCGCGCGAGGGAGGCTACTGGAGCGGGGATGCGCTTCACTGCTCGAGTTTCCTGTCTGTGCACTGCGCGAAGAAGATGCTTCGGCTGTGGGCTGGTCGTCCTGCGACTTCGCCGCGGCGCGTTTCTCTTGCAGCGCCTTCTTCAAATGTGCCTCGAACTTCTCTGCATTGGCAGGCCCCATCTCACGGAGCAACCTTGAGAGTTCCTCGGTCGAATCTGCTGCTATCGCCTGATCTATCAGGTCGGAGATATCGTCATCGTCCAAGAGATCTTCCTGCTGCTGAGCCTCGGCATTTTCACCCCCAGCATCACCGTCGATTGGTGCCGGGGCGTCTTGAACCTCTGGAGCAACCTCATCGTCATTCTCTTCGTCTGGAACAGCGGCCTGTGCTTCAGGTTGATCGTGCACGGCTTGTTGTGCAGCAGCAGCATCACCAAGGGCGACCATGTTGATCACAGGCTGTTGCTGGACGACCCACTCGCGAATGAGGAATATCAGGATGAAAGCCACAACGACAAGCAAAGTGATGATCTGACCCTCGAGAACGTCTATGATGAAGCGATTGGCGGTCTGCGAATCGAACCAGTTGAAGAAGGTGACTCCTGAGAGCAGCGATGGACTCCTAATACCGAGCGGATCCGAAGTCGCGTTGATAACAGTCTGGCTAGTCTCGATTGAAGGGTGAGGAGGGTGAGAAGCGAGAGGTAGGGGAAAGCCAAAGAGCAGTCGCTTTGCAAAGGTCCAGGCGGTCGGCTCAGCGGTCGTTGTGTTGTGGGAGGCGAACGCTACGGAGAGAAAAAGAGTCCAAGCGCTGTTGCTGTTCGACATGTTCATCGTCGGTGGCCTGTCCGGCGTCAAGCGGGCCAGTGTCATGTTGAAGGCCGCCATCCTGGGGTGGTCTGCGTACTCAAGAAACATGTCTCGGGACCAGCCGCCGTCGCCGACCCAGAACAAACTGCGCCAGACTACGCGCATGCACCAGGGCAGCAGCAGAAGCCACACGCATGCGACCAGGACCCCGCGACACCAGGTCAGGAACATGTTGACCACGTGCATGGCGGCGCGGCGCACGAAGACGGTTGTGGGCATCCGGTTGGGCATACCCGGGTGGTAGAGCTTGGTGAAGCGGAACGACGTCTTGCACAGCTCGCAGTGCTTCTTCTGGGTATGCGACAGCCACTCCATTAGGCACTCCTGGTGGACGTACTTGATGCTGCCGCTGCACTTGCACGGATAGAACAGCGGCTCGTCTGCGCTGCCTTCGCCACGGCATATTCGGCAGGTATCAGCGTCGTCTCCATCGGCATTCTTTGAGCTTGTAGTGTCATTGTCATTGTCATCGTGGTCGTGTGCGGGCTCATCATGGGTATCGAGAGCGACATCGTGTGCCTCTTTGATCAGGTCTGTGGGGTCGGCAGCGTCGGTCGCCATGGTGGGCCAGCGTGATGTGTGCCGTTGGAAATGTTTATAGAGATGGTGGAGGCAGTGGTCGGGGTCGGGGAGTACAAAGGTACGGTTTAGTGGACAAGGGTCGCGCGGAGGTCCGCAACCGTGGACTACGCAGTCATGAAAGCGGCTAGTAGAGGGGCCGGCGGTGTGAATGTAAGCGATAATTGCGAGGTGCAAGGCGAAGAGTGTTAGGTATTAGGTTGGGGCAAGATGGGTGGAAAGTGCAACGACGGTGCTGCCAGCTGGACAGTCTAAGAACGTGGTGATGTCGCCGCCGCGGCAGTGAGACATCGAACGGCCTCTTGGCACGGACGCGCATCTGCGCTCCGAAGCGCGAAGCACATGGCACGTCCTGATTTGTGCCACCGCGTTTAGTGTAGCCTGTATAGCGTCAAAGTGCTTTCCCGTTGGCACATGAGTTCCAAAACATCCATCGAAGATAGCCAGGACTAGCCAAAGGTTGGTGTGACGGTTGCTGGTAGTGGCTTGTTGGCTCACGCGAGACCGGAGACCCTGGCAGTTCCAACCATCTGAAGCACTTTGCGACGCAGGAGTCAAATCGTTGGTTAGTGAGGCTAGCAAACTGTTGACACTCGTTCTACGACTGTGACACCTGTAATCCTGTCATCCGCTGCCGTACATAGACGCCTCCACTATTGTGTGCTGTTCTTCCAAGGTTGTTCTTGATCTTGTTCTCCCGCGTCCGCACGTGCAATTACATCACCGACTCGGTTGCGCGACGAACGAACGAACGAACGAACGAACGAACCGCCCTAAGCATTTAGTCTCCAACACCATCAACTTTCACAAGCCAGCACTGCAACCGCACTGACAGCCTCCTCGTAGGTATATTGCGCTCAAAATTTGCTGCGATATCATATTGACGCCAGCCAGCCCTGTCTTTCGCTGCACAAAACCAGCGACGCACGCGAGCAACGCCCTCCACGCTCCCACATGGCCCAGGCGAACGGTCGCGCGAAGAAGCCTAAGAATGCTTCTAACGGCACGCTAAGCCGCGCGAACGGGCACATGAAGCCCGGCAAACAAATATCGAAGCCCTCCAGCACACACTCTGCACAACCGCGGAGAACCATGGCCGGCGCAGTCACAAGCATCGCGGCGAGGTATGTCATCTATAGTCCTGAAGCACTACGCAGTGCTTTGGCAGTTCTTCTGGTGCTGCGGATCTTGCTGCGAGAACAGCCAGGAACATGCTAACACGTCCTGCAGATTGGCAACGTGGTATCTCATCATCACGCTCCTCTTCCGGTGCCCATCGTCGCTCTCGAGTCTCGACGCGTCGTTTGCGCGCGTGTGCAAGCCATACCTCCAAACGCGCTCGCTCGCAGCGCCCTATCTCGATCCCTACTACGAGACCTACGCCGCCCCATATGTCGCAAAGGTCAAGCCCTACACCGACCGCTTCGAGCAGCAGATCTACAGCCCCGCCGCAAAGTTCACAGTCGATAAGTACGCCACCTATGGTGCGCATAGGGTAGATCAGGCGCAGGCCTACGGCGCCTCGCAGTGGGACAAGACTGTTCGGCCACAACTCGAGTCTGCTCAGGAGAAGATCCAGGGCCAGTACGATCAATATCTTGGCCCCCACGTCCAGACACTTTCTACTGCTGCTAACCCTTACTACACCAACGTCAAGGCCAGCCTGGAGGAAATCTACCACCTCTCCGTCCTCCCAGCGTATGAGGCTTCTCTGCCATACTTGCACAAGGCCCGCGCTCAAGGCAACCACGTCGTAGTGCACCTCGTCTTCCCCTATGTTCGCGCAGGAAAAGATGCTACCCTGGCTTTCCTAATGAGGACTGTCTGGCCACGAATTCGTGTCATCTATGGCGCCAACGTCGAGCCGCAACTGGTACGCATCTCGGAGCGATTAGGCCGCTATCGCGATCAGCAGAAAGTCGAATCAGTCGTCGATTCCATGGAGTCTACCACTGTGGCACCTGAATCCACCAAGATCGTCCCTACTGTCGCTGCTTCAGGCGCATCATCATCTGCACCCCCTACCTCCAGCGCCAGTGCCAGTGCCAGCGCCAGCACCAAGGCTGGCTGGGGCGTCTTTGACGACTTCTTTGGAGGCGAGTCTTCCAGCACCGGCGACGAGGTACAGACTTCATCCACCGCAAAGGCTAAGCCTTCAAAACCGCCCCAGCCAACCGGCGAAGCACTTCAGGCCTCACTAAACGAAGATCTCCGCAAATGGCAGAGCAAGTTCGCCACCGCAGCCGACAAAGGCGCCGAGGACCTCGAACAGCGCGTCGCAGAAATCACCAAACGCCAAATCGAATCTGGCGTACAAGGCCACGGCCGCGCCCTCGTCACCAACCTCGAAGAAACCGCCGAAACAACCCTCTCCGCCCTAAAAACCTACATCATCCACACCGTCACCTCAACTCCCGACTCCGCCAGCGAGTCCGACCTCGAAGCCCTACACGCAAAATGCAGCGCCAAAACCCGCGAACTAGGCCTCTCCGTAAAATCCCGCGCCCAAGCCGTCCGCACCTGGAAAGCCACCCACGACGCCGAAACCGACGCCCTCGTCAAAGCCGCGGTGCGCAGCACCGTCGAAGTCCTCGAAAAGATCCACGGGCTCGGCTTACAAGAAGTCGGCATGCGCTGGGCATGGCTCGACGGCGTAACATACAAAGACTGGCAAAACTACCACAAGCTGCGCAACACGCTCAACGAATGGCAAGCTGAAGTCGAAGCCGTGGGCGCGCGCCACGACGGCCTGAAGGCTGCACACGACGCTGCGAAAACGCTGGAAGACGAGGCTATGGATGTAGCCGCCAGGATGGTAAATGAGCTCGTGCGCCTCAAGGACGTCGCGCGGTGGAAAATCTGGGCACGTGATGCGAGTGACGATTTTACGAATAAAGTCGTGCCTGCGCGTGGCTTTGAGGGTATACAGCACTCACCATCACCTTTCGCTGAGTCCCTCGCGTCCGCGTCGTCAAAGGCTTCTGAAGCTATCCAGGATATACCATCCCAAGCTTCCAACGCCGTGCTCGGATCGTCTGCATCGCAGGCTTCAAGCGCTATTGTAGGTAGCCAGCCCCCACTCAGCGATGAAGCCGCGTCGTCGGCGAAATCAGCTGTCTCGCAGGCCTCAAGCATCGTTGTTGGTAGCCAGGCTGCTCTCAGCGAGAAGGTTGTTTCGTCGGCGAAGTCAGTGGCATCGGGGGTGTAGAGATGGATATGGACGGGTGTTTTTGCGCGGCGGGTCCGCTGTTGTGCGTAGGGAGGTGTAATTTTTTTGGTTTGCGTCTTTGAAGATATCCAGGCTTGGCTTACGATTGCGACTTTTGGAAGAGTAATTACTGTACATTACACTAAGTAAAACAAACTGCATGCATATATGTAAACGTTAGAGGGGTATACATTCTCACTCCCGTCGCTATAAACATAAACACGCTAAGCTAGATACACAAAACTCCTTGCTAGAACGCGTTTCTCATTCCCATTCCCATATCATCCATCGTAGTTAACCGAATCGACAATCGTGAAACTAGAGCCTGGATATCTTCGAAACACCCCACAAGCTGAATCCGAATCGTGGCATTCGCATCGAGGACTGAAAGACTTCACAACTCGTCCCTCACGCGCTGCGTAGCCTGCGCAACAACACTAGACGCACTACTCGCCGCGTCCTCCGCACCCAACGAAGCCTGTGCGTACATAGAGCTAATACGGCTATTCGCCGCCTCGACTGCAAGCGCAATACGGCTGCCAGCGGACTCCATAGCGCCCTGTTCCGGGCCGTAGATAGCCTCGCTAGCCACAGACGACATGCTGATGTACGCACTGCTCGCACTGTCTGCATACGCGGAGGCCGCGGGTGTGGGTGTGCCGTAGATAGCCTGGCTGATAGCCTGCTGCGCGGACGCCGAAGCTGCTGCGAAGCTATCCATGACCTGCTGCGAGCCGTAGACTTTCTCGGAGACCTGGGCTTGTATCGACGAGTATGCGCTGGCTACGCTGGAGCTGGCTTGTTCGGCTGCGCCTTTGGGTGTGCCGTAGACGGCGATAGACGCGGAATCAACTGCTGCGTCGATGTTGGCGGACGCTTGGGAGAGGATCGTCTCGATGGCAGCTGGGGGCGTGAAAATGCTGGAGACGACGGAGGATGCGGAGGAGAGGGCTTCAGCGGCGATGGAAGACGCAGAGTCGTAGCTGCCGTCCACGTAGGAGCTCACTGAGGCGTAGTTGTCGCCTGCGAGGGACTGGATGGAGGACGCGGCGGCGGGGAGCCCGGTGTGATAGGCACTGCTGAACCGGTTCATGATACTCTCTGTGAAGACGGGCTCTTTGCCGACGACGAGCTCGGAGATCAGGGCTTGTACGTCGGCGTACTGCTGGGCGGCTGCGGCGGTGGCTTGCGCGCCGTAGGAACCGGCTTGTGAGTACATGGATTCGGCCCATGGGGTGGGTTTGCCTGGGGATGGTTAGCAAATGGTCTTGTGAATTCAGCTGGTCTTGGTTGGGAGGATGTCCATGACTGTGGAAGAGCTGGACTTACCGTAAACCTGATCGCTAGCCTTCGCAATAACAGCATCCCAATTAACACTCGCCTGCGAAGCCACCGACTCCGCCCACGGCGTCTCACTCCCATATACACCAGAGCTAACCCCAGAAGCAGCCGACAGCCCCGCAGCCTGAGCATTCGCTGCCACCGACTGCGCCGAACCAGACACCCCAGAAGCGAGCGACGCAGCCGACGCACTCGCAACCGAAGCCAGACTCTCTACCGTGCCTTGCTGCGCCCCATATACCGCGCTGGACGCCGCACCCACAAACTCGGAGTACCGCTCGTGTGCCAGGCCGATAGCAGCGTAGTACTGTCCTGGAGCGCCTGTCGACTGCGCGTATTGTGCGGACGCCGCACTGAGTCCTGAAGATAGACGTGAAGATGCAATCGCTGACACGGACTCGAAGTAGCTGGCGACTGGCTCAGCAGAGGCGCAGGACACTGCGAGCAGTGTTGAAAGGAGGGCTAGCATGGTAGTAGATTTTCGGGATGTCCGTCGTACCGTGGGGCCTGGGTTGAGGTATGAAGATCCTTGCAACGGTGCAAAGTAGACGAGTCCGTTCTGAAGTTTGCTAGAGGGTTTTGCTGGATGTTTGTTTGACGCGGGGTGCTACACTTAAGTAACGGAGGCACGCGATAACATCTTGGTTTCTGGGAGCTAAGCTAAGCGAATACAGCGGGAGCTACGTAGTAGTTACGTCACTACACATGCTCGAACCCTTTTTGCATGTGTTCAGGGACTGTTCGGTTAGATGTGAGACGAAACCTCTTCTTCTCATTATGGACGTAAGATTCTGACTGCTGCTATTACATGCAAGTTGGGAGGAAAGCTTTTCTCTTCATCGCACATCTCTTCTGCACGTGTAGTGCTTTGGACTGTATGCGTGTATGTGTTGATTTGTATGCTACATAATATGCCTTCTCAAACGATAGGCCGGTTTGAACTCGCAATGCTCTTCTTTCGTATCGTGTCATGCTCGCTCGTTCAAGTTCCCAAGTCCAACTGTACATCCATCGTGTCCCTTGATATACCCCCAACTTAATGCCCAAACGCCCAAAATGCTCAAAACCAATTATCCATCTAATCACTGTCACTCAGACTATCCCTCCGTCCAACAGCCCTGACACCTCCCCTGCGGTACCCATCCATAACATCGCGTCCACCCCTCCGTGCAGACGGCGCACCGACCTGACTCACGCTTTCACTAACACCGACACTGCCGGCCTGCGACAGGCCAGGAATATGGCACGGGTAGCTCATGTGTCCCTGGGAGTCGCCATTGTTCGCCGTGAAGATGTCGCTGGGGGCAGCGGCGTACTGGCTGCGGCTTGGACGAGCAGTTGACTGTGGGCGATGGCGCTTGGTTGGCGACTGAGATGTTGGGCGCGAGCGAGAACCTTGTGGGCGTGTGCGTGGCTTGTAGGCTGATGGGTCAGCGTTGGGGCGGTAGTCGGAGTAGTATGATGATTCGACGTCGTTGGAGTGTGCGGCTGAGGCAGGGACGCGGGGCGTGGTGCGGTGGGCGTTAGGTGAAGTGTCTGTGTAGACGGTCGCGGTGTCGTCGTCGCCGGTGGTGAACGAGTAAGCTGCTGAAGGAGGCGCACGGCGGGACTTGTTGTGGACGGGGCTGGAGCGTGTGCGAGTCTTCTCTGGTGTGCCGACTTCAGATGGCGCGGTGTACTCGGTGTATGCTGGGCCAGTGTAGTCTGTCAGCGGGCGAGTAACTTCAGCCATCTCGGGTGCTTCAGAGGGCGCGACTTCCGATTTGGTCTTCTTGGCTTTCTTCTGGGCATCCTTGACACGTTTGGCTTCGGCTTTCTGTTCAGCGGCACGGGACTTGGCTTCTACGGCGGCAACACGGGCGGCTTCCTTTTCGGCGGCTTTGGCTTTCTTCATGCGTTCGCGGGCGCGCATCTCCTTGGCCTTGGCTTCCTTCTTGGGGTCTTTGAGAGGAGTGGGCTTGTCGGTCTTCTTGACGAGAGGGGCGCTAGAGACTTGCGAGCCGCCGAGCTCGGAGGGTTGGGAGCCAGAGTAGTCGGTGTACATGCCATCTGCTTGACGGTTGAGACCACCCACGCGGGCGGCCTTCTCGTGGCGGTAGTTGCGGAGCTCAGGGTCGTTGTAGTTGTTCGTATTGGTGCGGCGTTCTTTCTTGTCCTTGTGTGCTCGGGCGTCTCCTCCGCGTAGACCGCCCTTGCCCTCCTCTGCATCACGGTACTCGTTGGCGTCTGCACTCGTGCCAGTCTCATCAGTGTAGCCAATGCTGCTCTCGGCACCGTAGCTGCCTCCGTGGACGACACTACCGCCACCGAGACGGGTGCTCTTGGTGGCGTTGGACAGTGTCTTACCGTCTGGGCCCTTGCGACGCATGACGGTCGTCTTGTAGTCTTCCCAGTCGTCCTTTCGCCATTTGAAGCCGCCGTTCTTGGCCCAGAAGAAGAACCAGATGGCTGTGAGTGTCATGCCCACGCCAATGAGGGCGAAGAGCACCTGGAAGCCGGGGCCCTTAAGAGAGTCTGGCTTGCGTGCACCGGCCGCGGCGAGGTTCAGGTACATCTCGTCTGCACGCTTGACGATGGTCTTGGCTACAGAGATATCGCGGACGGCCATGGGCGAAAGGGCAGCCTCGAGAGGCGAGAATTCAGGGTGAGGCGCCATGGTAGGCGGAATGGGTGCGTGTGCGACCCAAGCAGTCGGGGTGGTATTAACAATGCGATGTGTATCGGTCGGCGACAGCGAGTGCAACTGGCGGAATAGTCAGGGTGTGATCGATAGCAATGTGGGTAGTGTAGTGGTATAGGGAGAGGGAAGTGGCTCCCGATACTTTTGGTTGACGTTTCTGCGTGTGGAGTGGTGGGCTGGTGATAATCGGGGTGGCTGAGGGAAAGAGGTTGGGAACCGACGTCACCCAAACAACCCGCTGCCACGGGCAACCGCATCCCTGCACCACGCGACACGACAACCACGGCCACACTTTGACCAGCAACACCAAATGTTCTGACAAGCCATACCAGCATCACAATGTTTCATATTTGATCTTAAAAAACCAGGATGGGGACATGAATAGAGGCCCTGATATCAAACTCTGCTATCCAGCGCCCGCCAAATCCACCTACCTTATGTTGCAATCTTCCTAAAGCGACGCCTCACGTAGAGCTATTCGCGGTTTGCCGCCCGCTCTCATTTATTTTCCACGTCGGGAATAGGCAAAAGCACCACATTGACATGGAGGGTTGCTGACGTGTGCAATGATCCAGCCAAAAGGGCAGAAAAGAAGGGGGCGCGGCCGGGCAACGCTTGATCGTCTCGACCTACGACCTGACTTCTTTGGTACGAGTCGAGATACGGCGCGAGTCGCTGAAACAAAATCTTACCAACAATCTGCGCTTATTAAAGTGCTGTTGATTATTCAGATGTCGGCACCAGGCTCCTCTCGTTCAATGAAGTTCAGCCTTCCACTCACCAGTCAGACGAGATTGTGTAATCAGCCGCAGGCTTCCACCCCTCTCCCGCTCCACGTTTACATCCATTTTCATCAACGATACCTCTGTTGTCTAGCAGATTTACTTCAATTTACTACATCTTTCTTTAGAACAAAGTACAAGGTGCAAGTTCACAAGCTCAGAAAACACAACGAAGAGTCGTCGCACAGCAACTGTGCACTTAAGCTGGAAGCATGGGGAGGAAAAGAGGCGACGACGCACAAAATTCGTTGAGCGATGGCTACGAAAGTTCAGAAAAAGCCGTTGCAGGAGTACGCACTGATGCACAACGTCGCGCCATCCGGGATGAACAGGATAGGAGGGCTCGAATAAGGAAGAAGGCGCTGGATCTACTGTTGAGCAATTTCAAGCTCAGCAAGGCAGCGCAAAGTAATTCCGAAGGCCGCTGGGATCTGTGTCCCGCGTGTACGGCCATTGATTTCGAGAAGATCTTTTTCGCTTCTGATCTTTGGGCATCGCTGGCAGAGTGTATCGACCGCTGTGGTATTATACCTGGCGCTGGGGTGCCTGTGTACGTTCTTTCTGGTTTGAGCGCCGCGATGATTGACTCCCCTTGCTCTCTTTGCAAGATACTAGCTACTATGGCATACGAACCCGAGGCTGAGGAACTGGAGGATGAAGAAACATCACGGAGATGGCATCTGCGCGCCATGTCAATCGGTTACGACGACCAAAGGGCTCTGTATCTCACTGAACACTGGGAAGATGGGTACCATAGTGATCCGTCACTTTGGCAAGCGAGCATGAGACGAGGGAGGCTGTTGCCCAGCATCACGACGAGGAATCCCGCAAATCCGCATAAGCAATTATCTTGGGGCGCGCATGTGTGGAAAGAACACGTGGATTTTACGCGCGTCAGGTATTTGCTGGATGACTGTAGACTCCACCACACGAACAAGTGTTCGGAGGGACTGCCTCGTCGGCCTGTCAACGCACGCGTTATTGATTGCCTGGAGATGGCGGTCGTCCCGCTGGATCCGAATATGGAATACGTTGCTCTGAGTTATGTTTGGGGACCGCAGCCAGACACTACGACGCACATCGATTCGCTTAGTATAGATGGGCAAAAGAGGCATAAAAAACTGCAATGGGCACTTCCCAAGCGTCTTCCTCGGACTATCGAAGACAGCATCAAAGCCGTCAAGGCGCTTGGATTGCGGTACATTTGGATCGATCGATACTGCATCCAACAAGTCCACGCAAGCGACAAACGGCAGCAAATCAGCCAAATGGCAAACATCTACGGGCGCGCAGTTGCCACGATATGCGCACTAGGGGCCCACGATGATTGTGGCCTCCCAGGAGTGTCGTCGCTTCGCGAGCGGAATCACTTCCGAGCTCACAATGGGATTACAGTCGTCAAGACAGCTACCGCAGGAAGAATACAGAGTCTGTTGGAGGTATCTGTATGGAGTACACGCGGCTGGACATACCAGGAAACATTCCTGTCGCACCGGTGCTTATTCTTTACCAGTGAGGATGTGTTCATGATATGTAGAGAATCGTGTACCAGCGAAGGTGTCATTCATCCACGAGACGACGAGTCCAGCAAATTGGTCAGGATAGCACCAAAGCGACTTCTGCCACTGGATTATGTACCGACGATAGGGGAAAACGAAGAAATACATCTTTCATTCGAGGATCACGTCAAAGAATACCAAAGACGCACTCTCAAATACGAGAGCGACAGGCTCTTTGCCTTCGAGGGTCTCCTTCAGAGTCAAAAGCTATCAACAATAGTCGGTGTACCAATCATGGAAGTACCCAAAAGCGTCCACGACAACGGAGATGGAGCAATACAATTCGGTTTCGCCCACGGCCTAGCATGGCGAAACATAAAATGGCTCCCAGGCCATCGCAGTCGAAGAAACTACATCGCAAAGTTCCCATCTTGGTCCTGGCTATCGAGAACAGGAGTCAAAACCGAATTCCAGTACTATCTCCGCAACGTGGGGCGAAACTGGGACACGGAAGAGTTTCTCAGTATACCGCGGGGCATGGCACATAAAATTATTTACTGCGCTGACATCGGCGTCGCAGATAATAACGCGGCCACCGAGACAATAGCACACTTCATCAATCACCAACGTACCTCCGTACCCAAGACGATCCGCCATCTGCACCTCAGCAGCGTAGTCGTACAATGGAGCCAAGGCGGACGAGCCTGGAAACACGAACTGTCCTTCCTGGCATACATACACCTAGACACCTATCCCGACACCAAACCGCCCTACTGGTTCGACATATCGACAAGCAGTCTGAGCGCAGAGGGACACCTGATAGGCCAGCTACTTGTCGACGATCCAAAGGATAGTATACCTGCTGGGGGCTTGGCGATTCTTCTTTTTGCTACAGGGCTGGTGGATAGGAGTTATACGCGTGGGGCGGGGAGGAGCTACTATGGTGAGATTCAGACTTATTGGCTTGCTGTGAGGGATGTTGGGGGTGGGAGGTATAGGCGTGAAGGGCTTATTGAGGGTACGGGTATTGTGAGGGAAGATGCGGCGGTTAGGATGGCGCATGGGAGGATGGAGGTTGAATCGCATCGAGCGAGTATAGTGCTGGACTAGGGTGGAAGCGTGGTATTACAGTAAATTGAAACAATAAAAAAAGGAGGCATTGGTGAATAGAGTTTTCGACAATGCACATTGCCCGTGTGGTAGACTTTGTATCCAGACATATGACATGTCCTCGGTGTGGACTCGTACAAATGATTTAGAAGTTCTGCGAGAGAAGGGTCTGAATGAGTGCGGAAAGAGATGTGTATTCGTGCTATCTGCCAAGATCTGTGACTCTTTGAAGTCAAGGTACAGAGGCGAAGCTGCATACTGACAGCACGGGTCGGATATTTGACAAGGATGTGCGAACCAACGATTGTCATTCCCTCAAGGAAATACATCGAGCTCATGATTCCGCTTGTCCTGCGCATGCGACGCCGATCTATGGCATCATGTCTGATAAACCGTATGTCTTGCAACCATTTCCGAAGAACATCTAGCTCCAATGATGCAGGATAAGCTGAGTGTCGCCAGCTTGGTAGCCAACTACACTCCAGCCGTCCCAAAACCTGCGTGCCATATTCCTGACTATGGCCTCGGGAACCCAGCTATGCTCGACCACCCTTGCGATGCTCGCGAAGTGTGTGCCTCATCGATAGCCCAAGACAAGATAGTATGGTATGGCTTCCCGAGGGCCACGTCAAGCGCACATCATTCCCCAGTCATTTCAATCTCTTGAGCAGCACTCCATGCGCTGACCGAACCACCCTTCAAAGATACTTCTTCGCCGCCGTCGCAACCCTCTGCCTAAACACCGGACTCTTAACCACATCCCCATTCCCGACATGAAAGAACGGGTTCATAATCGTCTTCAACCACGCCTCATACACATCCACAAAGAAATTCTTCACCGCCTCCTCCGTCGCCGGCGCACTAGGATTATACAGCCCGCCCATGCCTGCCCTTCCCCCCGCAAGGCTTCCCCTCTGCCCACCCGCCGCACCACCAAGACCCAGCGCCTCGTCGCGCGGCCGCGTGAGCAGCAGGAAGCGTGTGTTGCCGGCCGTGATCCAGCACGAGACGAAGCAGTTCTGGTACTTGTCGATGTGTTTGAGGTACATGGGTGCTGAGCCCGCGGAGGTGGAGGGACCCCATTGGACCTCTTCGACGATGTCGAGCGAGGAGTGCAGGATGAAGGGGACCATGGCGCGCTCGGCGGGCGTGTAGCGGGCTACGCCGTCGCCGCCGGAGCGGGAGGTGCCGAAGTCGTGGGTGAAGAGGGGGACGTCGAGGGGCGAGAGGATAGAGAAGGTGTATGACATGGTGGCAGATGGAGTGTGTGGACTTTCGGAGCGCTACTGATGTGGGGTCATGCGAGATGTGAAGTTCGTGGTGGTCGGTCTTGTGAATGCGCGTGTGAAGTTCGAGAGGTGGTCGGTGTTGAGCAGTGTGGTGACCAGTTGATCGTGTAATTGCCACTCTTCCTACTTTATCATAGTCTTCTTGTAGTCCTCGTGTAGCCTGGATCGGTAAACATGGTTGTGTGTATCTTGGGATCTCATGCTGTGGTGGCGGTAGAGTTGAGCTACCCCACGCTAGACATGGGTGTTGCGCCGCCAAGAACTCCGCGGGAGTCTTTTCAGAACATCGCATCGTCAAGTCCACACTGTCCAGCACCGCGCATTCACATACATCACCATGTTCGGTGCCTTTCGTCTCACAAATCCGCTATCAGGTGGTCTTCTATGGTATGCGCCCTCCGTCGCTCAGCAATGGCTCCCATCCCCGCCTCCAACGCCTCCCACATCGTACATCTAGTGCAATTGCTAAGACACCCACAGGAAGATCCCATGGCGCATGTCAAGACACCAGAAGTACCGCCAACGTGGCCGCTTACGACACGTCGACAACGTGGTCGCGACCCTCGATGACGCACTCGCACGACAAGGAAAGAGCATGAAGAAGGTAGAGAGGTGGAAGGTAGAAATGCCGACGGAGGAGGAGATGCTGCCAAAGGACAAATACTCGGTGTTTGATCGCAAGGTCAAGAGGTATCGGAAGGGCATACATAGTACGTGCAGGGTCCATGGTGCTTACGGGAGGGTGAGAGAAGGGCTAACAGATAGCAGAGGTGCCGAAATGGACGAGGGTCAGCCAGAGACTCAATCCTCCGGGTTTCTAGATGGACTGGTGAGAGAGGATTGTATATTATATGACATCATGCCTTTTGCATCAAACATGGCGCTCCGTGGGAACAAACAACCCCTTCATATCGTCATTTCGTAGCCCTCCTCAGAATGTGTCCGTTACGGTTCTCACACCTGTGTCAGCCAGCCTTTTCCATATCTCAGACATGATCGTCTAGTTTCATTGACCGCATCACATCCTGAGGCTTCTCTGTATTGTCCTAATTGCTTGTTTGCTCGTTCTCAAAAATCGCCGTTCAATGTCTCACATGTACACCTCAAAGCCGCGGTCCTTGCGACTTTCCCAAGGTTCAATCTCGCGCTCACCACGACTTTACCTTTACCTGCCCTGTCGTGATTTCGAAAGCTGCCTTCACCTGTCTTCGCCATCAATGCCTCGACATAAGTTTAGCCGCACCGCCGCTTCTATTACTTCTACGCCTCACAAGCATCTTTACTGCATCTTTGCCGCATCTTCATCACATCGACCAAACACCTCAACACCATGCCTCATATGCCGGCACCGGCAGGCATACCACCTGCGGAGTGGGCTGCACTCCGTGACCAACAAGAGTTCGAAAAGAATGAGTTCATGCGCATAGTCGCAGCGAAGAAGCTGGAGTTCAACGCCCGCGTCGCAGCTAAGGAGGAATCCTTGTCGAGACAGATTGAGGCCGACAAAGCCAAATTTAATCAGCGTGTTGCAGCTGAGCGAGATGCTTTGTCCAAGAGGCACATGCAGCAAGACACCGACCTTTTTAACAATCGTGCACAAACTGCGGGTGGGAGGCGTGCTGCCACTGCTGTGCCCGCGAACTGCACTCCTCCTGGAGTTGCCAGAGCAACGGCGACACCAACGAAGACTCAACAGACTCAGAAGACACACTCGACACCAGCTAGGGCGAGCCAAACTCCGCAGATGACACCTGCTGCTACAAAACCACGGAGTCGCCCTTCTCAGGCTCAGCGGAAGGTTGCTACCGAGGTGATTGATCTTTGCTCGGACGAAGAAGACCAGCCACCGGTGCAGAAACGCAGTGCTCTAACCCAAAAGCCTGTCGTCGAAAAGTTCGTCGCTCCTCGCAATCCTACCGCTCCTAGCAAGCCTTTCGCTCAGCAGCCCGTGCTTCAGACTCCGTCATTCGCGACTCCTCCTCACCATGAAAATGAGGATGAGGACTGCATGATCGTCGAATCCGACTCCTCATCCTCTGAGCCGACACAGAACCTCAGCTCGAACTCCACGATTCCTACAGCCACCTTCAGCCTTCTTGGTAGCCGCAGCGCGCCCAAGAATCTAGCGGTACATTCACATGTCACTATCCCCAAAGATCAACACTCACGTGAGATGCAGCTTTTCCCAGACTTCAAGCGCGAGCCGTCTTCTAC
>Ga0265780_10002120_pt1 | contig 27347 bp, 24 predicted proteins | sample P1T30metagenome_FD_192432 | JGI IMG/M metagenome (GOLD analysis project Ga0265780, IMG submission 192432) | Plant litter microbial communities from East Loma Ridge, Irvine, California - P1 T30 | ecosystem: Environmental > Terrestrial > Plant litter > Unclassified | place: USA: California...
CATCAATATATCCAGCATCGGGGGTATGATGGGTGGGTTCACCGCTCATAGCTACAACGCCTCCAAGGGCGCAATACTTCAACTCACCCGTTCAGCCGCGGCTGAGCTCGGCGAGAAGAGCGTTCGGGTAAACTGCATCTCACCAGGCGCGATCGTCACGGGCATCCTCGCCAAGAGCGAGGGCATCGCCGCGTCGGCGGCCGATCGCATCACAGAAGTCCTGGAGCGAGAATTTGCCACCCTTCAGCCTCTGCCATATGCGGGGATGCCGGACGACGTCGCCAGTGCTGCGCTCTACCTCGCCAGTGATGCAGCGCGCTTCATGAACGGTCACAATCTCGTCCTCGATGGCGGCATGACGAGTTCTGTTCGTCACGGCTGGTCCGAAGGCGTTGCAGGACGAGCCAAACTGGCCGCCAAGATCGCCGCTCAGGCGCAGGCAGAATAAGGGCTGACGCAAGCGTTGGTTGCCCGCTCCGGCTTGATGTGACGCCGGGCCGCTCAGAGCCCGTTTCCGTAAGCTTCACGGTGGCCCGCATTTTTCAACATCGTACGTCAGACTCATGGAAGACCGCCTTATGAAAATCGTATCGGGCTTGCTTTCCATCACTGCTCTAACGGCAGCGCTCCTTTCGCCGGCCCGCGCTCATGCGAGCGCCGCAACGCCGTTCGCGCCGCCTCAAGACGATATCGTCGTTTTCCGCAATGCGACGCTTTTCGACGGAACCGGCACATCCGCACGGCCGGGCATCGACGTAGTCATCAACGGCGATCGTATTCAGCGGATCGTGCCCGACGCCGATCTCGGCCCGGACCTTCTGCACACCGCGCGGATCATCGACCTGCGCGGGCGCTTCCTCATGCCCGGCTTGATCGACGCGCATGTCCATCTCGCGACGCCGCCCAACCGGCGACAGGCTGAAGCCATTCTGCGGCGCGACATCTACGGCGGGGTCACAACCGTCCGCGACATGGCGGACGATCTTCGGGCGGTGGGGGAACTGACGCGGGCAAGCCTCGTCGGAGAGATCGCCGCACCGGATATCTACTACGCCGCTCTTATGGCCGGGCCGCCCTTCTTCGTCGACAAACGCACGTGGGCGGTGTCGGCGGGCGGCAGGCCCGGCTCTGTTCCCTGGATGCAGGCGGTGACGGACAACACCGACCTGTCACTCGCGGTTGCCGAGGCGCGGGGAACCTACGCCACCGCGATCAAGCTCTACGCGGACCTGTCAGGCGACCTAGCCGCTAAGATTACGGCGGAGGCGCATCGCCAAGGCATCAAGGTGTGGGCTCACGCAACCCTATTTCCGGCCAAACCGTCGGAGATGGTGGCGGCCGGTGTGGATGCGATCTCGCACGCCTGCCTACTGGTCCGCGAGACCCCCGAAGCCTTACCCGACTTTCATCATCTTCCACCGGTGAACGTTGATGCATTTCGCGGTGGGAACAATCTCGCGCTTGCCCGCCTGTTCGCCGATATGGCTCGTCGCGGCACGATCTTCGATCCGACAGTCTGGTTGTTTCGATTATACGAAAAGAAGCCGTCGGTGAGTATGGGCCGATGCGACGACACCGTCGCCGGCGCAATCACCAGGCAGGCATATCAGGCCGGCGTAGCGATCGACGCGGGCACCGACGACATTGCCGACTGGACCGATCCATGGCCCACTCTGTTCCAGGAACTGGCTGCGCTGTCGCAAAAGGCGGGGATGCCGAACGGCGCTGTCCTCCAATCGGCGACTTTGATCGGAGCGCGAGCGGCGGGACAGGAACGCGACACCGGCAGCATCGAAGTCGGCAAGCTCGCCAACTTGGTGGTGCTTGCGCGCGACCCGCTGGCCGACCTCAACAACCTTAAGTCCGTGGTTATGACGATCAAGCGGGGGCGGATGTTCGACCGATCGGCTTACGTGCCGTTGACCAAGGACGATATTACCGATCTTTGATTCGTCTAAGCACTTCGGGGCGAATACCCGGAAACGGGACAAATTACTTATGGCCGCTAGCGGGTAAGCCTTGCGCCGTGCGTGTGAACCGGCTCGAAAGCGGACCCCGGTTTGATTTCAACCAAGCCGCAGGAAGCGTTACAGAAAAACACTAAACTCCGGGGTCCGATCGGCGTCGATCGAGACCCTGGCAATGTTCAATCTCTCTTCGTTCTTTCCGCTACTGAAGGCGCGTAGAAATGGGGTCCCGCTTTCGGCGCCGATTCAAGGGTTGCCGGCCTCGCCCAAGGGCGAGGCCAGTCACATATCAAAGATAGAAGCGGAAACCTGCCGTCGCAGCCAAGCTGTGGTACCGCGTACCCAGAACGGAATCGAGAGTGCCGGCGGTGGCGTTGAAACGCTCGACCTGATGCTCGGTGACTCGCAGGTAGCGTACGTCGGTTGTCAACTCGAGGCGACGGCCGAGCGCGACCGAGGCGCCGCCGATCGCCTGCCAAGCGAGGTGCCCAGATACGCTGGTCGGGATGTTGATGGCCGGGCCGGTCGCCGAAACATTATAGCGGATGTCGTAGTCGACCGACGCATTCCCGACGCCCCCGCCGGCCGAAAGGCGGACGAGATTGGCGATCTTGGGCGTGTCGTAGATGACGTTGACCATCTCGCTCGTGATCGACTTACGGCCTTCCAGCAAGTCACGCCGTACGTCGTTCAGCACGAGCCGTTTGATTGAATTTTGGCTTGCGCTTAACTCACCTTCGACACGCATACGGCCCCAGTCGCCCTGCGCGGCGACCGCACCGATCATCACGCCGCCGGTGACGTGATCTTTGGTCGGCGTTTCGATTACCCGCGGCTGGCCGGTGATGTTGGCGCCACTGAAAGTCTGATCGCTGCCGAAGCGATCGCCCAGAAACGCGCCGGCATAGAAATGCTTGTTCGCTTCAGGCGCCGTCTGCTCATCCTGCGCGAACGCCGGGGCGCCCGCGAGAGCGCCCGCGAATCCGAGTGCGACCAAAGTAACTTTACGCATATTTTCCTCCTCGACCTGACCGGCAGCACAAGCGTGCCAGCAGCGCGCTCTTAGGCCGTGTCCTTCGGAAACTAGGTTTCTCGAAGCGCCGCAAAACGTCGCGATTGAGCCAAGAGCGACCGCTATATTACTGCTGCAATTCAATAGGATGCCGGGCATTTCCGCGCATGTCAGGCGTAACGACACGATGATTGAGCCGTTGGCGCTGAGCATGTGTGTGGGCGCCATGTTCTTGCATCAACGATCCGGTCACCAATTCACGCCTTCGAAAAAGATCACGCGCTTCGCGCTCAGGTCGCAGGAAACCTTGCGCTTCGAATCCCAGGATTTCGCGATCGCGATCGTTATCCTGACTGGCGCGATAACGAGTGAGGAGGAAGGATTGGCTCGCATTACTCCGGCGGGCCATGCACTCGTCGTGCCGCCGGGCAGGCGGCTATCGGTGACGGCCTGCAACCCATGCGATTTGCGGGTAACCGAAACCGACCAAAATGCGGGCGGAGAGATCCGCATACTGCGAGTGAGTCCGCTGCTACACGCGGTGGCTCAATACGATGCGGTCGCGGCGAATGTGCGAGAAGTCCGTGCGCTCTTCCTTGCGGAGATGTATCGGTCCGACCTCCCTCCGCCCGGGGTTCGCCTGCCATACGATCCGCGCGCGCGTTGGATCGCCCAAGCGATGATCGCCGATCCATCTGATTCCCGGTCTCTCGCAGACTTCGCTGAACTGTCCGGGACATCTCGGCGAACCCTGCTGAGGATGTTCGTCGCGCAGAGCGGCCTCACCTTCCGCCAGTTCCGCCAGCACGTTCGCATTTATCAGTCTCTGGCGATGCTCGCCGATGGCGGGTCAATCCAGGATGTGGCATTCGCCATCGGCTATGAAAGCGCACCGGCGTTTATCGCTGCGTTCCGAAAGATCATGGGGCAGTCGCCAGGCCGATATCGTCGGAAGCAAGCCCCATGAGTTTAGCGCCGGTTATGCGACGCAACACGCGTCTAGACGGGACCTCAGCCTTCCGCGTTCTTATTCTGTCCAACGTTGAGTAGCGGACATAGACGACGGTTTTACGCGTCCGAGCGACGCGCCAATCTTGCATGGAACTTTACGATGAATATGCGAACGCGCAGATACGAGAAGAAGATCGAGATGTGGAGCATCACGGCTGGCTGCCTGCTCTTTGGAGCTGGTCTCTTCACGGCGGCTTCGGCGTTGGCGGCGCCCTCAGTCACCACGCAGGATATGCTCTATAGCGATGCCACAGTAATCGACGGAACTGGCGCACCGCCGCGTCCGCATCAGGACATTTTGGTGCGCGGCCAGCGGATCCTGGCAATCGCGCCGCATGGCACGATCCCCGCTGCGGCAGCTGCACATAGCATGGACGTGTCGAACCGGTTTATCATCCCCGGGCTGATAGACAGCCATGTCCATCTCGAAACCCCACCGAACAATCCGCAGGCGAGGGCGGTATTGCGGCGCGATCTGTACGGCGGCGTGACGGCGGTGCGCGACATGGCGGACGATCTACGTCCTGTCGCCGAGCTCACCCGCGAGGCGTTGGCGGGGGAGATCGCCGCGCCCGATATCTATTACGCCGCGTTCGTGGCCGGGCCATCCTTTTTCAAAGATCCACGGATAATCGCTACTAATCTTGGTATGACGCCAGGCCGCTCACCATGGATGCAGGCGATCACGCGCGACACCAACATCCCGGAGGCGATTACCTTAGCGCGTGGCACGTCCGCGACCGGGCTCAAGATATATGCCGACCTAACTCCTGATCTGGTGTCCAAACTGGCACGTGAGGCACATCGCCAACATCTGCTGGTATGGGCACATGGCGTTGTGTTCCCGACCAGTCCCGCGCAGGTGATCGCGTCTGGCGTCGATGTCGTCAGCCATGTCTGCTATCTCGGGTTCCAGCATGACACCGTGATACCGGCGTTGTACGAGGATCATGCGCGGGTGAACGAGACGTTGTTTGCCAAGGAAGGCGACGATCCTTTGGTGGGGTCGCTCCTGCGCGAAATGAAAAGACGCGGTCAGATCCTCGACGCGACCGGGCGCGTTTTCGTCGGAACAGACGCCGCCCGTGTGGTCGATCCGACGGTTCCGATGCAGCGGTGCTCTGGTGCGCTGGTCACCAGGTTGACCCGGCAAGCATGGCGGACAGGTGTTGCCATCTCCACCGGCACCGATGGCATTGCTCAATACGATCACGATTGGCCGGAGGTTGACGATGAATTGCTGTTTCTCGCGCGTGATGTCGGGATGCCACCGCTGCAAGTATTGCACTCGGCGACCCTAGTTGGCGCGGAGGCGGCCGGCCAAGAGCACGACATGGGATCGCTCGAGGCGGGCAAACTTGCCAACTTCGTCATCCTCCGCTCCGACCCGTCTGCTGACATCCGTAATATCAGAAGCGTCGAAGCGACGGTTAAGCGCGGCCGCATCTATAGCCGGGCCGACTATCAGCCGAGCACCAAGGCAGAGATCGTTGACTCGGGTTTTCCAGTTTCGCCCGAAAAAGATTGGACGGTGCGGTAGGCAGTTCGTTGGCGGCGATGCCAAGCCATGCCGGTGCAGTCGATCAGCGTCGGCGCGGTCGCACCGTGCGATAATTGCGTCCTGACACCCTCGCTCCGCAGCCTGCTCGGCGCCACACAGCAAACATGCGCTTTGTGTAGGATGGCCGGACCAGGCCAAGCGATGGGCTGCTGTGACGATTCGGCTCCGTCCCGAGAGTAGTGGGTAACCGGGATCATTTACGCCACGCGTTGCCCTTCGGTGGAAAATAGATGTGGCCGACCACCATACTGGCCTCTCTCTCTCGCACGCCGAGACTCAGCGGGAAGTGTCGATAGCCCTCGGTGATAAGGCGGGGGAGGCGGCAGATAAATCAAGTCAGACTCCCCTCCAACCGTTTGTGGCTTAACCTAAAGCGAGCCCATACTTATACCTAAAATAGAAACGTTAACAACGTTGTGCATTGCTGACAAGATTATATCTCGTTTGATGTCGTCACATGATACTCGCGGGCAGGGGGGCGCAATGAAGCTGTGGCTGCCTATACTTCAACCAGTAATCGACGCTGATGTACCGCCCGCCGCCGTGGAAGAAGAGCACAGCAAGCATGATGACGTAAGTAACGGTAAACTCGATGCCGTTGTTGAGGATCACGGGATCGCCGAGTTGCGTGATATAGTTGAACCGGCCTGGAAAGTTCTGCGCCAGCCACTCCATGAAACCTTGCAGCCGCAACGTGGATTCCGCTGTCTTGCCCGCGATGGCCGCCCACCCGTGCGACCAGTGGACGGATAGCCCGGCAACTGTCATCGTGACCATCAGCGGAATGGAGATCAGTCGGGTAAACAGCCCGAGGGTTAGGCAAATACAGCCTGCGGTTTCTGTCGCTGTCGCGAGCAACGCCATCAACAACGGCGCCGGCATATTGAGGCCGCCTTGTGCCACGGGTGCACCAAACCATTGGACCAGTCCGGCGAAGCCAGTAATCTTGGCATGCGCGCCTTCGTAGAAAATTGGCAGCAGATAGAGACGGATCGCCAGCGGCGCGATGAAGTCCAACGCGCGAGCCTTGTCGAGGGCGGTTTGCACAAGCGGGATCATTTTCACGAGTTTTCTCCAGGGGTTTCGGGCAAGGGGCAGAGCAAGCTGGACGCGATTTCCTGTGTGACCCACGCAAGCGTTTCGCGTCCGGAAACGTGCGCTGCCGTGAGGCGGGCGAGTGTGGTGGGCAGGATTGCTCCGGCATCACGGACCTGCTCGACCAGCAGACAGGCCTGATGGGTCAGCGGCAGCGTGCGCACCGCGTGATCGGGCGTGCGGAAGATGGCATATGGGCGTTGCGCGTCATCACCTTGCGCCAACGCCCACCCATCTTGCGTAAGGTCGAACGGAAGCAGCACCAGCCGCACCGTCGGGTTAAGCGCGACCCTTGCGTCAGCCATGCCACCGGCTTGCACGCGCGCCGGGTCGATTTCGGCGGCGAGCAGCATCCATTCATATTCGAGCAGCGCCATGAGCACCGGTGACAGCGACAGCCGCGTGTGTGCGAAGGCGACAAACTCGGTAGCGATACCGTGGAACTGCGGCCGTACCGCCGGGTGCTCGACAACAAATGCGTCGGCCGCCCCGTCCAGCGCAGTCAGACCCATACGATCGGCGAACAGCGGGAACGACGATCGTAGCGCGTCGCCGACATTCTCGCGTAATAGCTGACCGTAGAAGCCGGTACCGTCGCCGCGTACCTGGGCGCAAAACGCGCCAAGTTCCACAGCCATCGCTGGCGGCGTTGCTTCAGGCAAAGGCATGGCGGCTCTCCCGCACTGCCTGCCCAATCGCAGTCAGATCATGGACGAGATCGCCAAGCGCAGGCACGAAATTGTCGCGCTCAAGCAGCAGCGGGCGTGGGCCATGCAGACGCCACACATCCTGCGCGAGCTGGATCACCGCGTCGACCACAGGCGTTCCGTGTGTGTCAAGGATCGTGCCGTCCGCCAGTTCGAGATGGCCGGCAATGTGATAATAAGCGATCGTCTCGTTCGGCAGCGCCGCGACGAAAGCGCGTGCGTCCGCACCGTGGTTACGCTCGTTCACATAGGCGTTGTTGATGTCGAGCAGGATGCCGCAGCCGGACCGCAGTGCCAGCTCTGCCAGAAAGTCGCCTTCGGGCATTTGACCAGGATACTCGTGGTAAGCGGAGATGTTCTCCAGCACCAATCGCCGGCCGGTAACGTCCTGTACCTGGGCAATCCGGTCGGCGAGGTACGCGACATTCTCCGGTCGGCGGGGAATGGGGACGAGATCGTAGAGATAGCCCGTGCTGTCGCGCGCGGCGCTCAGGTGGTCGCTGTAGAGCTCGATTCCATACGCATCGAGAAAGCTGCGTATCTCACGTACGAAGCTAAGATTGAGCGGCTCGGCATCGCCAATCGAAAGGCTGAGGCCATGTGCGATCAGTGGATAACGATCGGCGAGTTGGTCGAGTTGGTCGCGCTTGCGGCCACCGATGTTCATCCAGTTCTCGGGCGCGATTTCGAGAAAATCGAGACCGCTGACGAGGGGCACGTCGATCAGGTCCGTGATGAACTCGGGCCGAAGCCCGAGGCCGCGCGCTTCGGATGTCAGCGACCGCATACGCCCTCCGCCAGCCGCGTCCGGCTGTTCTCGGCGACTTGGTGGCCTTTTCCGGTTACCCCACACGTGCCGTCACGTGCGCGGACGAGCTGGCCGTTGGGATCATGCTGGAGCTTGGTCTGGCTGTAGATCTTCTCGGTGCCGCATTTGCCGCTGGCGCACTTGCCGCCGCCCTTTGCGGCCTGGCTGGTCGGGGCAGGTGGCGAGGCCTGCGGCGCGGCGAAGGCCTGCGCACTGAGCAATGAGGTGGCGGCGATACCGAGGATAAGTTCGTGTTTCATGGATAACTCCTTGGTGAGAGAGGAAGTCAGCGGGGCAGGGGGAAGCAAGAGAGATCGCGGCCGGCAAAGACCGGCCCGTGGTAGAAACGGCGGATGATCCCGACGTTCTCGTCCTTGTCCTTCAGCGCACGGCCCATGAAGTGATCGAGGACGAGCATCTTCGGCTGCACGGCGGCGGCTAATTGCCCGACCACGGTGGGGGTGGCGTGGAGGAAACGGGATTGCGCGTCTGCATCGTCATCGATCGCGGCCGGCATCATCAGGATGTCGGCGCCGCGCGCGAAATCGACGAACCCTTTGCGGCTGCCATTCTGATCGGCCGACAGGACGATGACGCCTTTCGGCGTTTCGATCCGGAAGGCGAGCGCGGGCACGTCGCCGTGCGGAATGCCATAGGCGTAGACGGTGACACCATCGCCTTGCCAGACCAGGGTGCGGACCGACGCGTTCACATCGGCGTCTGCTGGGTGAACAGCGAGTCTCAGACCATCCGAGGCTTTGGCCAGCCCCGAGAGATACTGGAACGCTCCGCCCCCATGGCCGAATTCGCGGTCGAAGAAGGTGGTCATGCTCGGGAAGTTCGCATTGCCGGTCGGGCCAACCAGCTTCACATCATGCGTACTGCCCAGAAAATACGCGCCCTTCAGGATCGCGGGCAGATCGGCAACGTGGTCGGTGTGAAAGTGCGAGATGCCGATGAAATCGAGGTCTTCCAGCCGCGCGCCGGACTCGCCGTAGCGCAGGTAGGTGCCGCCGCCTGCATCGATCAGGAGCCGTGCCTTGCCATCGATCCAAATCACCGCGCCCGACGACGCACGCGCATCGTCTGAGATCGGCCCGCCTGAGCCGAGCAGTTGAAGCGAGATGCCCGAATGGCAGTCGGCAGGCTGATCAGCCTGCGCTGAAGCCTGTTGCGGTTGCCCTTTGTCGGCGTTCGACGGGGCGGTCTGGCCAGAGCAACCGGCCAGCGCGAGTCCAGCAGCGAGTGGGAGCAGTGATAGGGAGATCTTCATTACGAGGTTCCTGTCTGATGGCTTGGGGAAAAAGGGGCGAGTTCGGTCACGCCAGTCCGAGCAGGTGGATCAGGCCGAGGCTGACGGTGCCGAGCACCAGCAGCGATAACACCACCGTGGCGGTGACACGGCCACCGGCATTCGCCACGGTGCGAACGTCCACGCCAAGGCCGAGCGCGGCCATCGACACCACCGTGAGCAGCGTCGCGATCTCGTTCGCCGGCGCGAGCGCTGCGTGCGGAATCAGCCCGAGAGAGCGGACCGCGACCAGCACCAGGAAACCGATGATGAACCACGGCACCAGATGGTGGAGGGGCAGGCGGCCGCGCGCCAGGTGCTCGCCGATGGTGACGTGCGGGGCGGTTTCGTCCGTCTCCTCGCACAGCCGCGGCGCGACCAGCGACAGCAGGAGACACACCGGCCCGAGCATCAGGACACGCACGAGCTTGACCAATGTGCCCATCTGGATGGCCGCGGAACCGGCGGGCGTCGCGGCGGCAATCACCTGCGGCACGGCATAAACCGTCAGCCCGGCAAGCGCGCCATATTGCAGCCCATCCAGGTGCAGCGCGAGCCCAAGCAGGGGCAAACCGAGTACGACAGCCACGCCGAGTACGGCGGTGAACCCGATCGAGGCGGCGACATCGTCGCCATCGGCGCCGATCACCGGCGCGACGGCGGCGATCGCGGAATTACCGCAAATCGAGTTGCCGCACGCGACGAGCAGCGCCATGCGCGGCGGCAGGTGCAGGAGCCGCCCGATCAGGAAGCTCGTCCCGATCGCCACCACCACCACGCCGGCGATGCCGAGCAGCAGCCCCGGGCCAGCCGCGAGGATCGTCGCGGCGCTGACTGACGCGCCGAGCAACACCACCGCGAGTTCGAGCAGGAACTTGGCGCTGAACGTGATGCCAGGAAGCCAGCGCCTGTCCGGCGTCCAGGCACTGCGGATCACCGTGCCGATCAGAATGGCAAGCACCAGGGCTTCGAGCCAGGCGCGGCCGAACAGGGCCTCCTCGATACGCTGTACTGCGAACGCCGCGCCGGTTACGCCGAGACAAAGCGCCAGTCCGGGCAACAACCGCGCGCCCGGCAGGCGGTCTGAGTGGGGCAGGGTATAAGCGGTCACGGTCGTCTCCTCGGGTCAGGAGACAAGTGGACCCGGCTATTTCATCCTTCCAACGATCAGATCGTATGGTTCCGATCGGTCCGGAAGATCAATTGCGCGTCATATCGTGGCGGTCGCGGCGCATTGTCGCTGTTGCCGCCGCGCGACGGCGCGTTGGCTGCGGTTAACCCCTCGCTGCACACCGTTATTCCGATCGTGCCTGACGATCAGATGACCCAGTCGGGCTGGGCATCGTGGTTCTTGATCGCCTCCAGCAGCGCGTCAGCCGCCTTGCTGCGATACCTTTCCTTCTGTCGCAGCCCGAAAAAGGGGCGCGCGGGCAGTTCAAAGGGCAGAGCGAACAGCGAGCGATTTTCGAGCATCGGCGTGACCACAAGCTGCGACAGCACCGCGCACCCGACGCCGGCTCGCACCGCGGCCAGAACCGATTCGTTGGAGGGGAGCGTCAGCACGACATTCAGGTCGTTCGGCTCGATACCCCGGTCGCGGATCGCTTCCTCGAAGGTCGAGCGGGTGCCGGAGCCCGTTTCGCGCATGATCCACGGCGCGGACCGTAGCCAGTCGCTCGTGATCGCCTCGGCGGGGGTGCTGCTCACCAACAGCATACGATCCTTGTCGACCGGCCAATGCGCCAGAGCGGGATCGTCGATCCTCCCTTCGATGAAGCCGAGTTCCGCCTCGCCCTCGCTGACCATGCGGGCGGCACCCTCGGTATTGCCGATCGCGACCGACAATTCGATCATCGGATAGCGGCGGTGAAAGGCGGCGAGCCGTTCGGGAAGCCAATAGGCCGCGATCGTCTGACTGGCGACGAGTTTGAGATGGCCGCGCTTCAGCCCGCCATATTCGGTAAGCGCGCTTTCGGCTTCTGCCGCGCGCCCCAGCACAGCGCGGGCTTCGCCCAGGAAAAAGCGACCCGCGTCCGTCAACTCGATACCACGACCGACACGGTGGAACAGCTTGACGTCGTGGCGCGCCTCCAGCGTCGCGACCGCACCGCTCGCCGCCGATTGCGTCACACCCACCGATTCCGCCGCGCGCGTCACGTGTTCACGCTCCGCGACGGCGACAAAAATGCGGAGTTGTTCCAGCGTCATGCCAAGGGGCGCACCGTATCCTCGGAATGGTCATGTTCCGACGTGGCTGCTGGCACGCGGCGGTGGCCCGTCGTCATGCTCCTGAACACGCCGTCGCGGCGGATCAGCCCGTGCATCAATGCAGCGGCAAGATGGGCGAGGATCAGCGCGAAGAACAGCAGGGCGATGGCCGTGTGCGCTTCCCGCAGGACGGCGTAGAGCCGGAGATCATGCGGCAGGATCGGCGGCAGCGTAAACCCCTTCGTCACCTGCACAGGATACCCCCCGGCCGACAGCATCCCCCAGCCGATCAGCGGCATGGCGAACAGCGTCAGATACAACAGCACATGCGAACCCCAGGCGATGCGTTTTTGCATGGTCGGCAGATCGTCGGGCAGCGGGGGCGCGCCCGTGGCAAGGCGCAGTGGCAGGCGGACCAGTACCAGCGCCAGAATGGCGATGCCGATCGGCCGGTGCAATGCCAGCAGGGAAACATAGGCCGGTCCCGCAGTCGATACCATGCCGACACCGACGAACAGCATGGTGAAGACCAGAGCGACCATCAGCCAATGGATCAGCCGCAAGGCGGGATGAAAATCAGGCGACCGGCGGCTCATCGGGCATGCTCCTTCGCGAGGTCTTCGCCAACCGCGCTGGAATGTGATCCTTCGATCGCGCGTCGGGTGAAGGACGATGAATACGCCTTGGATCGCGCTGCCAGCAGCGGATCATCAGAGACCGCGATACCAGGCGGCAGGATGGTGGGATCGAAATTCATATCGCGGCAGGCGCCGGTCTCCTCGGGCTGGACCGCATCGATCGTCAGCGTGCCAGCGTCGATCGTCCGGTGCGGCCCCGTCCATGCGACCGTGGCTTTGTCGGTAACGTCACCTGGATTGGCGACCAGCAGTTTCAGGTGCCAGCGCGACGGGCCCTTCGCCGTGCGGGCGATGATCTCGTTGAACAGGGCGTCGCGCGGCATCGCTTCGAGATGCTTTTTGTCGAGGCCGACGAGCGGCGCCTCCGGCTCGAACTGCCAGCGCACGATGCGCGTCGTGCCGCCTGCATCGGTGAAGCGAAAAGCGTTGATGCTGTAGTAGGTCGCGTTGGCGAAGCTGTTGGGCAGAACCGCCTTCATCATGAACGCCTGGAACGCCTTTACTTCGGGATGCGCTGCAAGGAAGGGTTTCATCACGGCAGGATCGGGCTTGCCGGTCTTGGGATCTGGCTTTGTAGCGCGTTGGAGGGCGATGAACGAGGCGACGTCCGCTACCGGGAAGATCGGGGTATGGTCCATCGCCAGCCGCCATTCCTGCCCGTCCGGGGTCTTCAGGATCAGCGCCATCGAGTGAAACACATTACGCCCGTCGCCCGCGAGCGGGTTCCCGCCGGCCAGCGAGAAGCGTCCGATCACCGGATAGCGGCCGCTCTTGAAAGCACTGGCCGTCGAAAGCGCGCTGCCCCCGCCATTGCCTGCAAAGCTGCCGCTGAAGCAGATGCCTTTGGAGTGCGCGCGCCTGTAGCCGTCTTCCGGCTTGCCGGTGTTGTACTCAAGCGCAGCGGTCACGTCGCCGCCGTTGATCCGACGCGGGCCGATCCAGCCCGCTGCCCAGGCAAACGCGCCGACGAGCAATAGGACGATGGCACCGATAACGGCAAAGGCACTGGCCTTGGCTCGGCTGAAGGGGGGCATAAGCGTGTCCATCCAAGAGGGGCGTTATCTGAGAAACGCATGACGACCATGGGGTACGCTTTATTCCACCGCCTTTGTCACCGAAGGCGTATAAGGTGTGAACCCATATCGCTGGAAAACCTTCAACGCTTCCGGTGATCGGATGAAATCCAGCCAGCGCCGCGCGGCAACGGGGTGGGGAGCGCCCGTGACCATAGCCCCCGCATAGATTGCGGTCGTGTTCTGTGCCTCGGGTATTGCCACGGACGCGATCGGATGCCCGGTCTGTTCCTGGAACATCGCCTCGGATTGCCACGTGACCGCAGCCTGTACTTTCCCCTCCATCAGCCAAAGCGGCGTTTGACGATGGTGAATCTGGGTCAGCAGCGTCGTGCCGTCCGCCACTTTGGTCTGGTAAACCAGCGTATCCAGCGCATCGCCGCCAGCCTTCGCGAGCGATGCCTTGATCTGCCGGGCAACCCCTTCGAACGCGGGATTTGGCATTGCCAGCATGACGCCCGGCTTACCCAAATCGGTCAGGCTGGAGATATGCGCCGGATTGCCCTTCGGCACCATGATCGTCAAAGTGTTGGTGACGTAGGGTACCGCCGGGCCGGTCAAAATGCCCGCCCCGACCTGCGTTTTCACCGCTGCCAAACCGGCCAGGTAAACGTCCGGCTTTACAGTCCAGGTCATGTTGCCGACCGTGATCGTACCCTCGGCCTTGATTTGCTTGACGAGGAGGCCGGGCGGAAGCGTTTCCCAGTAGAGCCTACCCTGATATTCGGGATAGCGCGCCTCGAACGCGGCCACCAAAGGCGCCATCGCGAAGAAGTAATTGCCGCCGACGAAGAGGACGAGCATCGGTTGGACAGGATTGCCGTGGAAGTCAGCGAGATTGTCCACCTCCGGAACGGTGAATTCCAGTCCGCGTTGTTCCGCATCGTTGTTCCGCCCGTCCTGCCACGGGGGATATTCCCCGAGATTGGCGCGCGGCATAGCAGGCGTGGCGGGTGCTTGAGCGGAGGCCGGCACGGTGATGAAAAGCGATGCTGATGCCAGCGCGGCCAGAACGATCCGGGGGAGATAAGACATAACGGAATCCTTTGTCGCTCGACGGTTCACAATTGCAGCAGATCGTAGCCTTGGTGTTCCAGCGTCGTGACCGTCGTCAGCCCCGAGAGCGCAAGGGTGATGCCCGGATTTATCCAGTCATAGTGAATGTCATGCTCGGCCACTGCTTGGCCGCAGACCGCCACATCCACGCCTGCCTGGCGAAGTTCCGCGACGAGCGGTAGGTTGGGGTTGTCAACGCCGTAAGCCGCGCGGAACTGCACGTTGTTCATGACCAGCGGGGTGGCGCCGCCTGAAACGATCGCGACAAATTTCAGGTGGTTGAGCGGCACGCCCGCGGCCGCATAAAGGTTGACGGTACGCGCGACGTGATCGAGCGAAGCGTTGACGGTGCCGGGCGACTTGGCATCCTGCGTCACAGAAAAAACAATGCGGTAGGTCTGATCCGCGCGGGGACGGTAGGCGGCATCTGACAGATAGTGGATGCGTCCAAATCCGTGGATCGTAGGCGTGATCCAGAACCCGGCCGGCTGTTCGGCTGCCTGTGCAGCGGGGGCGGCGGCAATTAGCGCCCCCAGGACAAGTAGCGGTGTGAAAATGCGCATGAATATTCTCCTTGGTATTACAGTGTCGGCAGTGGCGAAAATTGGGATGTCGTCGAAAAGCAGGGTCAGCGTGCAAGCGGCGCGGTGAACTGGCTGCCATCGACGTCGACCAACTGGACATACGCTGCGCGTGCCGTCGTGCCGTTGGTCAGCGGCGGCAGCGTGATCGTTGCTTTGGCGCCCATCGGTGCCTTGATGCCGAATGGGCCGGTGCCGAACGTGTTGTACGCATAGTCATTGGCGAAAGCCGTTCTGGGCATCGCCGAAAGGGCTGGCGTGCTCCAGCCGCCGACCGGCCTGTGCCCGGCATCGAGCAGAGCGGCCGTCACGACATGGACAGGAGCTTCCGGGGTGCCGGCATCGAGATAGACGTGGAAACGTACAATGCCGGCCTTGTCGATAGAAGCATTGTCCAGTGTCAGATGGTGCTTCGTCGGGCTGACCGGACCGCCGTGAAACGGCGTTACGACGGATCCGCGATAATAGCTGTAGGTGGCCACGTTAAACACGGACACGCAGGCGAACACGGCAAAGCCGACCTTGCGCAGCGTGTCCTTTCCGAGGTTGAGCGGCAGCGCCCCGGATGCCCAGCGGAACCAGCCTGTTTCGGCCAAGCCGGGGTGCCGTGCCAGCAGCCGCCGGTCGATCGAATAGGCGCCCGCACCGCCCATCGCGAGCGTGGCGCCCATCGCGAGGTTGCAAGCCGCCATCGTCCACTCATCGATACAGGTGGCGCCCTGCCAACCGAACATGAGCATCAGCACCACGGACAGGCCCATCGACGTTACCGCCGCGGCTCGTGTCATGAATCCCGCCATCAGCATCACGCCGACGATGAGTTCAGCGGCGCTGAACAGGAGCACGCCTGCGTAAAGCACGTAGAAATGTTGCAGCATGAAACTGATGACATGATCCATGCCGAGCAGCGCGCCCGGCATCGCGGTCTGAAACTTGTTGGCCATCCAGGTATGCGCGCTGGGATCGAGCTTGGATGGGGCGTAGATGAACCGCCGCGAACCGCCGCCCCAGTAGATGAACCCCTGGATAAACCGCACGGAAAGCAGCGCCAGGCCCGCGCTCCACCATAAGGTCGCATCTCCCGGTCCGGTCAGAGTCGTGGGAAATGCGCCGCGTTGCTTCGTCGATGCAATGGCTGTCATGATACTTATCCAGATGAGTTGCGCCTCGGCATCGCAGCGATGGTGAGGCGAGCCGTGATACCGAACCGGTCAGTCGATCCAACTCGACCGACCGGCTCATTGCGAGTGATGCTCGGGAGATAGGCACACAGCGGCGTGTGGATAAATTATCATAACGTATCGTTTTAATCGGCGTTTGTGATGAATAGCACGAGCCAATAAAGATTGCCTTGGCGGCTCCGACCGGTGTTCGGTCTGAATTGGCGTTAACGTGCTGACTCGGAGGCGTGCCAATGCAGCTCATACAGACGGTTTGAATGCGGCTCCGAATGCCCCGATCGGTGGCGTCAGCGACGGTGGGTCGATCTCGTTGTTGTTCCGCTCTGCCAAAACAATTGTTCGCCCGAGGGAATAAATCGTCGTTGGTTTCGTCTTCACCATCAATCGCACGTCACAGGAGGGCGCGTTGTCCAGGAACAAATTTGGTCTTCTCGTTCTGCCTCTGCTGCTCGCTGCCGGGGCGGCAACGGCAGCGAAGATAGCGAATAACGAGCATCCCTTCCTTGCCGCGACCGCTGCGGCGATGGACCGCATGATGGCGGACATGACGATCAAGCCCAGCGGCGACGTCGACCGCGATTTCGAGGCGATGATGACGCCGCATCATCAGGGCGCGATCGACATGGCCGTGGCCGAGCTCAAATTTGGTCGCAACGACCAGCTCAAGCGGATCGCGCAGGAGATCATCGTCGATCAGCAACAGGAAATCGCGGCGATGCGACTGGCGCTCGGCAAACCGCTCCCACCGTCTACGCCCGCCCCCACGCAAGGCGCGATGGCGCCGATGAGAATGGAGCATTGAAATGACCCGTATCGCTATCCTCTCCGCAGCATTGCTCGCAGCGTCTGCTATTGTCCCCGCCTCGGCGCAGCAGGCCCCCTGGGCCAGCCGGGATGTGCCGGTCAGCCATCATGACCGCGTGTATGCGGCCGAACAATTCTCCAACACCCTCTCCGTCACCGATCCCGTCGATAACCGCCTGCTCGGGGTGATCAAGCTGGGTGATCCGCAGCCCGCGAACTTCTCTCCGCTCTACAAGGGGCAGGTGCTGGTGCATGGCCTTGGCTATTCGCCGGACGGCAAGACGCTGGCGGTGGTATCCATCGGGTCCAACTCGGTAACTTGGATCGACACCGCGACGAACACGGTCAAGCACACCACCTATATCGGCCGCAGCCCCCACGAAGCCTTCTTCACGCCGGACGGCAAGGAGGTCTGGGTGACGGTGCGCGGCGAGGATTATATCTCGGTGCTCGATCCTGTCAGCTTCGAGGAGAAGACGCGGCTGAAGACGCCGGGCGGCCCAGGCATGACGATTTTCTCGCCCGATGGGCGCTACGGCTATGTCTGTTCGTCGTTCAACCCCGATCTGGTCGTGTTCGATGTCGCGAGCCATCAGATCGTCGGCCATGTTGCTCAGCCGAGTCCGTTCTGTCCGAATATCGCGGCCAGCCCGGATGGTAAGCAGGTCTGGTTTACGCTGAAGGATGTTGGCAAGACGGTCGCGTTCGACGCGCGCCCGCCGTTTGCCGTGCTCAAGGTGATCGACACCGGGCCAATCACAAACCACGTCAACTTTGCGCGGACGCGCAAGGGCAGCTTCGCCTATGTTTCGGTGGGCGGCCTCAATGAGGTGAAGGTGTTCCGCACCGATACTTTCGCTCAGGTGGCAACGGTGCAGGTCGGGAAGCTGCCGCACGGCGTCTGGCCATCGGGTGATGGTAGCCGTATCTACGTTGGCTTGGAGAACGACGACAAGCTTACCGCGATCGACACTGCGACGAACACCGTCATTGGGGAGGTACCGATTGGCCAGGCACCCCAGGCTATCGCCTATGTGCCCAACGCCGTCTCCGAAGGCAACGGAACGGCCAATCTCCAGCCGCTTGGCGCCGCCGGTCAGACGACGCACCTCGTACTGGCGACGGTAGGCACTGGCGGTACGCCCACCAGCATCAGTCTTTTCGACCAAGGGCTGATTCAGATCCTTGAAGCCTCCGTAACCGGCCTCCAGCCGAAACACCCCTATGTGCTCGCCTTCGCTGCGAAGCCCGGTGGTTCCGGCGCGCTTGAGCCGCTTGCCACGTTCATGACCAATCCTGCGGGTTCGGCGATCGTCAATGCATCAGGCCCGATCCGTCAGGTGGTGCAAGGCGATGTCAGCCAAGCCCCGCGCGTCCTCGTCATCGCCGAGGCGGTGAATGGCGTCCCGGGCAAGATCATCCAGGTTCAACGTCCGTAAGCATGGACGCGCTCGCCGCCGCAATTGAGCCGCTTATCCCCGGCCTGCGCCGTTATGCGCTGGCGTGGACGCGTGACGCGGCGGCAGCGGACGATCTCGTGCAGGATTGTCTGGAGCGCGCGGTGGCAGGCTGGTGGCGACGGCGCGGCGATAATGTTCGGCCGTGGCTCTACGCAATACTGCATAATCTGCTGGTCGATCACGGTCGCCGCCAGAAACGCCGTGGCGGCATGGTGCCAATCGAGGACGTGGATGAAGCGATGATCGGCGTTGCGCCGGCACAGGAGGCCGGATTGCGTCATGGCGACGTGCTCCGCGCGCTTGATGCCTTGCCGGTCGAGCAACGCGCGGTACTGTTGCTCGTGTCGGTCGAGGATCTGTCATATGCTGAAGCTGCAGCAGTTTTGGCTATTCCGATCGGCACGGTCATGTCGCGGATATCGCGCGGTCGCGGCCGCCTTTCCGCAATGTTGGCCGCTGGCGACCAGCCGCAAGTAAGGAGCGCGAAGTGACAAGCCCGGTGGGCGATGACGATCTGATGGCGTGGATCGACGGTCGCCTCTCGCCCGAGCGCCAACCCGTCGTCGCGGCGTTTCTGTCAGCACATCCGGACGTGCGGATGCGGCTGATCAATCAGGGGGAGCAGGCGCGGGCGCTCGCCGCTGCTTTCGCACCGGTCGCTGCGCAGCCGATACCGGCCGCCATGCGCATCGACGCGATCCGCGAGCGGCGGCGCCGGCCTGGCTGGCACGCCGCGCTGGCCGCATCCTTGCTGCTGGCCGTGGGCTATGGCGGAGGGTGGATGAGCGCGCGCCAGTTCATGCCGGCGTCGGCGGGCATCAAGTCGCTGGAGCAGGAGGCGACCGACAATTATAGGGTTTTCGCCATCGATATGCCTTTGCCTGGTGAAATGAGGCCCGACAACGGCGCCGGTCTGATCCGCGCGGCTTCGGTCCGATTCGGCAGGCGGGTGGCGATTCCGGACCTGCGCCGTTCGGGATATCGCTACGCGGGCGGGCAGCTCGTCGCCACGCCGCACGGGCCGGCCGCGCTGTTTTTTTATAACGGCGCCGGTTCCACCAGCGTGGCGTTGCTCACCCGGCCAATGAAGATCGACAAGAGCGCTCCGATGGCGGGTACCCGCGATGGCGATGTCGGCCGAGTGAGTTGGGCGTTGAACGGCATGGGCTATAGCGTAGTGGGCGCCCGCTCGCCCGAGGCTTTGCATCCCATTGCTGAAGAAGCACAACGGCAGCTTAGTAGGACTTAGGTTAGCATCCCCGCAAGTACGGCAATGCGCCCCTGCGGTTATCGAACTCTGACCCACGCCATGTTGTCAATATACCGTCTGTGAGGGTTGTAGGCTCGCGGTCAATCGCTTGCGAGGTCGAGGGAAGACCTACAGGTCCGCGGGGAGAAGAAGCGGCATGAGGCTTAAGACCAGACCAGGCCGCCCAGCAGACTGATTGCCGGTGCGGTCAATTTGCAGCAAAGCGGAAGGCGTTGAAGCCGGTGCGTGGCTGAAATTCGCTCGCAAGCACCGCTAGCCGGAGGAAGTTCATGGCCCGTATTCTCGTGATCGAGGATGATCCCGATACAGCGGACCAGATCACCGACACCTTAAGATCTCACGGGCACGAGGTCGCACATGTCGCTGATGGGTTACTAGCTGTCGAACAGCTGCTTCAGGAACCCTTCGACCTGGCCACGTTAGACCGCATGTTGCCCGGGCTCGACGGCCTTGCCTTGGTTGCGGTCCTTCGTGAGCGGCGGCTGATGATACCCGTGTTGATGATCAGTGCGCTCAGCGATGTCGATGAGCGGATTGCTGGCCTGCGTGCCGGCGGTGACGATTACCTGATCAAGCCATTTGTGCCTGATGAAATGGTGATGCGTGTGGAAGTCCTGTTGCGTCGGAGCCAGGGCAGCGTCGACGCCTTGCTACAATGCGGCAACATCGCCCTCGATATCGTCAGTCGCCAAGTTACGGTAAGCGGGGAACCGGTGCGACTGCTACACATGGAATTCCGGCTACTCGAACTCTTTCTGCGCCATGCCGGTGACACACTGAGCCGCAGAATAATCTTTGAGCAGGTTTGGGGATATCATTTTGATCCTGGTCCAAATCTTATCAACGTGCATATCGCGAGGCTGCGGAAGAAGCTGGATCGTCCTGAGCAACCATCTGTAATTACGACGGTCAGGGGCGAGGGGTATCGATTTGATGCCATTTGAGCGGCTACGATTGCACGAAATCCGAAAGACAAGCACGTTTCGGCTAACCGCGCTGCTCGGCATGGTGTTCGCGCTGGGCGCCGTTGCTCTACTCGGGCTGATCTACGCGCTTTCCGCACATGAATTGACAGCGCGGACCGATCGCATCCTGCAATTGGAGGCGGCGCGCCTACAAGCGATATCAGCCGAGGCGCTACCCGACCGGATTAATGCTGAGATTCGACATAATGCGAGCGGGCTAACCCTGTTCGGTTTGCAATCGCATGCCGGCGAGCATGTCGCCGGCAACCTCCGCGTTTCGGCCAATCTCAGTTTCAATCGCCCGACAAACATCAACGAGAGGCTCATGCATAGTCCGCTGCGTGTTCTGGCGATCCGCGCTGCGACCGGAGAGACCATCCTGATCGGTCGCGATATCGCACCGATTGTCGATTTGCGGCGACGCATGCTCGGCGTGCTGGTCTTTACCGGTGCCGCGATGGTGCTGCTGGTTCTCGGTGCGGGCTTCGTGCTGAGCTTGGCACCGCTGCGCCGCGTACGCGATTTACAGGCAGCGAGCCGCGAGATTGCCGCAGGCCGGTTGGACCGGCGCATGCCGGTAAGTAAGCGCGGAGATGAACTGGATCTCTTCGCCGGCACGGTTAACGCGATGATTGAAGAGGTGGAACGCGTAGTTGCTCAGGTCAAAGGCGTCACCGACGCTATCGCGCACGATCTGCGCACCCCGTTGGCGCACGTTCGCGGACACCTGCAGCGTGCGATCACGATCGCCGACGCGAATCCCCAGGTGGTCGCCCTTGCCAGAACTGCGACGGCGGATCTCGATGTGGTGCTGGATCGGTTCGCAGCGCTACTGCGCATTTCCGAACTCGAGGCCCGCGGCCGCCATGCCGGATTCGGCACCGTCTTAGTCGTGTCGATGCTCACGGCAGTATATGATCTCTATGAGCCGCTCGCCGAAGATGCCGGCGTGCGGCTGCATCGCCCCAGCGGACCGGATGCGGCGATCACGTGTGACCCGGACCTGCTGTTCGAGGCAATGAGCAATCTTGTCGATAATGCGATTAAATTCACCTGCGTTGGCGGCGGCGTCTGGCTCACGATCGAAGTTGAAGCGGCGAGCGTTGTTATCGGGGTACGTGACAATGGCCCCGGTCTGGTAGCTGAGGAGCGGAAAGCCGCGCTGCGGCGCTTCTACCGGGGAGTGGATACCGGCGGCGTCCCTGGTAGCGGTCTCGGGCTCAGCGTCGTCGCGGCAATCATTCATCTTCATGGCTTCGATTTGGAACTCCTTGACGCAATGCCAGGACTGCTTGTCGCGATACGCTGTTCTCTCGATCTTGGACCCACCTTGCTACAGCCGGAGTCGGCTGTGCCCTGACGATGTGCGCGCCCAGGTTCGCACCTCCAAGGTGAAATTCATTTAAGATGCGCTTTAGCGCCGCAGCTTTAGATGGAGCGCCTCGTTCCTTGGAAAGAGGCGGGCGATCCGTGCTGCAACTCGTCAAACTTGCGCTCAGCAAGCCCTATACGTTCGTCGTCCTCGCCATTCTGATCGTGCTGTCCGGCTCGATCGCCTGGGTTCGCACCCCGACCGATATCTTCCCCGACATCAAGATCCCGGTGATCGCGGTGGTGTGGACCTATCGTGGCCTCCCGCCGGAGGACATGGCTGGCCGCGTCGTCTATTATTACGAGCGCCAGCTTTCGAGCACGGTCAACGACATCGATCATATCGAGAGCCAGTCGCTGAGCGGCGTCGGTATCGTGAAGATCTTCTTCCAGCCCGGCGTCGATATCCGCACCGCTTCAGCACAAGTGACAGCCGCGTCGCAGACCGTGCTCAAGCAGATGCCGCCGGGGATCACCCCGCCGCAAATCCTCAACTACAACGCCTCGACTGTGCCGATCCTCCAGCTCGCGCTGTCGGCGAAGGATCTGTCAGAACAGAAGATCTACGATCTCGGCCAGAATTTCATCCGACCCGCGCTCGCGTCGGTGCAGGGCGCGGCGATTCCGTCGCCCTATGGCGGCAAGGAACGCCAGATCCAGATCGATCTCGATCCCGGCGCGCTCCAGGCCCGGCACCTGTCGGCGAGCGACGTCGGTGCGGCACTGGCAGCGCAGAACCAGATCGTGCCGGCGGGCACCACCAAAATCGGGCAATACGAGTACAATGTCCGCCTCAACAACTCGCCCGAGGTGATCGATCAGCTCAACGACCTGCCGATCAAGACCGTCGATGGCGCGACCGTGACGATGCGGGACGTGGCGCATGTCCGCGACGGATCGCCACCACAGCGCAACGTCGTTCGCGTCGATGGCGGCCGGGCGGTGCTAATGACGGTGCTGAAGTCGGGCGCGGCTTCGACCATCGCGATCGTAGATCAGGCCAAAGCGCTGCTGCCGAAGATCCGCGAGACGTTGCCGCCTTCGCTCAAGGTGCAGCCACTGTCGGACCAGTCGCTGTTCGTGAAGGCGGCCGTCTCGGGCGTCGTCAAGGAAGGCGTGATCGCCGCCGCGCTCACCTCGCTGATGATCCTGCTGTTCCTGGGGTCGTGGCGTTCGACCGTCATCATCGCCGCCTCGATTCCGCTCGCCATCCTCGCCGCCGTGGCGGGGCTGGCGATGGCCGGGCAGACGCTCAACATCATGACGCTGGGCGGCCTCGCACTCGCGGTCGGCATCCTCGTCGATGACGCGACGGTGACGATCGAGAACATCAACTGGCATCTCGAACAGGGCAAGACCGTGCGCGCCGCGATCCTCGACGGCGCCGAGCAGATCGTCGGGCCGGCGTTCGTGTCGCTGCTGTGCATCTGCATCGCCTTCCTGCCGATGTTTTTCCTGCCGGGCGTCGCCGGCTTCCTGTTCGCACCGATGGCAATGGCGGTGGTGTTCGCGATGATCGCCTCGTTCGTGCTGTCGCGCACATTGGTGCCGACGATGGGCAATTACCTGCTGCGCCAGCATGGCACCGAGCACACTGCCGAAGTGATGGTCAGCCACGACGCCAAGGCGGGGCGCCCCGAAAGCCGCAACGTGTTCCGCCGCTTCCAGAGCGGGTTCGAACGTCGCTTCGAGGCGGTGCGCGGCTATTACGTCGCTTTGCTCGATTTCGCGCTCGCCCGGCGGCGCGTGTTCGTGCCCGCGTTAATGGCGGTCGTCCTGATCTCGTTCGCGCTGGTGCCGCTGCTCGGGCGCAACTTCTTTCCGGCCATCGACGCAGGGCAAATCAACCTCCACGTCCGCGCGCCGATCGGTACGCGCATCGAGGAGACCGCGGCGATGTTCGATCAGGTCGAGGATCGCATCCGCTCGGTCATCCCGCCGGACGAACTGGTGTCGATCGTCGACAATATCGGCATGCCGGTTTCGGGCATCAACCGCGCCTATTCGAACACCGGCGGCGTCGGCCCGCAGGACGGCGATATCCTCGTCACGCTGTCGGAAGATCACAAGCCGACCGCCGGCTATGTCCGCGCACTTCGCAAGGCGCTGCCCGATGCGTTCCCCGGCTCGGTGTTCTCGTTCCTGCCGGCCGACATCATCAGCCAGATCCTCAACTTCGGCGCGCCCGCGCCGATCGACGTGATGGTGACCGGCAGCGACATCAAGGGCAGCAAGGCCTATGCGCAGGCGCTCGCCGAGAAGATGCAGCATATCGCCGGCATCGCCGACGTGCGCGTCCAGCAGACCGAGACCTATCCCGAACTCGGCTTCGACGTCGATCGCGCGCAGGCAGACCGGGTCGGCATCACCGAGAACGACGTGACGCGCAGCATGGCGGTCAATCTCGCCGGCAGCTTCCAGGTCGCGCCCGCCTTCTGGCTCAACCCGAAGAACGGCGTATCCTATCCGATCGTCGTGCAGACCCCGCAATACCGCACGGATTCGCTGACCGCGCTCCAGAACCTGCCGATCACCGGGTCGGGCGGCACCTACCAGATTCTCGGCGCGCTCGGCTCGCTCCACCGCGAGCCGTCGCCGGCGGTGATTACGCACTATGCGGTGCAGCCCTCCTACGACGTCTATGCGACCACTCAGGGGCGCGATCTCGGCGCAGTCGCGGCAGACATCCAGAAGGTGCTCGGCGATGCTAGGAGTACGCTCCCCAAAGGGTCGAGCGTCAAGCTGCGCGGGCAGGTCGAGACGATGAACACCGCCTTCTCTGGCCTAATCTTCGGCCTGATCGGTGCGATCGTGCTCATCTACCTGCTGATCGTCGTCAACTTCCAGAGCTGGATCGATCCGACCGTTATCATCTCCGCTTTGCCCGCCGCGCTCGCCGGGATCGTGTGGATGCTGTTCGCGACGCACACCCCGCTCTCGGTGCCGGCGCTCACCGGCGCGATCATGTGCATGGGCGTGGCAACCGCGAACTCGGTGCTGGTGGTCAGCTTCGCGCGCGAGCGGCTCGCCGCCACGGGTGATGCCCTACGCGCCGCCGCCGAGGCGGGCGCGACGCGCTTCCGCCCGGTGCTGATGACCGCGCTCGCCATGATCATCGGCATGGCGCCGATGGCGCTCGGTCTGGGTGAAGGCGGCGAGCAGAACGCGCCGCTCGGCCGCGCCGTCATCGGCGGACTGATCTGCGCGACGCTCGCCACGCTCGTCTTCGTCCCCGTCGTCTTCTCGATCGCGCATCGCAAACAGCGAAGCGCGGCGTCCGACCCTCTTGCCACTGGAACTCTCGCTCATGCAGGCTGAACCCGTTCAGGCACCGGCGCCGAAAGGCCTCAAAACCGCCGGTATCGTCGCCGTGGTGGCGGCGGTCGGCATCGTCGCCGCAGGCGCGATGGTGCGCCGGGGCGATACGCACGAGGCGCAGACCTGGTCGGACGCGCGCTCCGTATCAACGGTGCATCTGATCGCGGCTAAAGGATCGTCGGCGAACGACGCGCTGACTCTGCCCGGCACGATGCAGGCATGGAACGCCGCCAAGCTGTACGCGCGCGTCGGCGGCTATGTAAGCGCATGGTACAAGGATATTGGCGCGGCCGTCGGCGCGGGAACGCCACTCGGCAGGATCGACACGCCCGAACTCGACCAGCAGATCGTCTCGGCGCGCGCCGCGCTGGTCAGTGCGCAGGCGCATGCCAGCCTCGCGCGCAGCACGGCGGCGCGCTGGAACGACCTGCTCACCGACAATTCGGTGTCGAGGCAGGAGGCCGACGAGAAGAACGGCGATCTCGCGGTGCGCAACGCGGCGGTTCAGGCGGCGCGCGCCGATCTTGGCCGGCTGCTCGCGCAAAAGGCGTTCTCGACAGTGCGCGCGCCGTTCGCGGGCACCGTGACCACGCGCAATGCCGACATCTGCGATCTGGTCGGCCCCGGCGCCTCTGTACAGCAGCCGATGTTCTCGGTCGCCGACACGCGCAAGATCCGTATCTATGTCAGCGTGCCACAGAATTATTCTGCGGGAATGACGCCGGGGCTGAGCGCGACGCTGACGACGCCCGATTTCCCCACGCGCAGCTTCAGCGCGCATGTCATCGGCAATTCGGGCGCGATCAACCAGCAGACCGGCACCTTTCAGGTCCAGTTGATCGCCGACAATCCCGATGGCGCGCTCAAGCCCGGCGGCTACGCGCAAGTCCGCTTCGATGTGCGCGGGCAAGGCGGGACGGTTCAGATTCCGTCGAGCGCGCTGATCTTCCGCGCACAGGGCACGCAAATCGCAACAGTCGGCGCGGATCATCATGTCCACCTGCGCGCGATCACGATCGGTCGCGATCTCGGGCAGACCGTCGAAGTGACGTCGGGCCTGTCGGCGGCGCAGAAGATCGTCGACAATCCGCCGGATTCGCTGGCGGATGGCGAGTTGGTCCGCGTCGAGGATGGCACGCATGGCTAAGCGCGCATGGCCTGCCTTGGCGTTGCTGGTCGCCACCGCCGGCTGCTCTTTCGCGCCGGCCTATCATCCGCCGGTCACGCCGACGGTCACGGCGTTCAAGGAAGCCGGGCCCTGGCAGCCCGCCGCCCCGGCCGACACCGCCCCGCGCGGCGACTGGTGGGCGGTGTTCAGCGATCCGACGCTCGACGCGCTCGAACGCAAGATCGCCACCGACAACCCGAGCTATGCCGGCGCGCTTGCCCGCTATGACGCTGCGCGCGGCTATCTCGGCCAGAGCCGCGCCGCGCTGCTCCCGCAGGTGGGCGTGGATGCCGACATCACCCGCAATCGCCAGTCCGATAATCGCCCGCTGCGCGGTGCGAACCAGCCCGACGTCTACAGCGCCGACACGGTCGAGGCGAGCTTTGGCTACGAGCTCGATCTGTGGGGGCGTGTGCGCAACACCGTCGCGGCGGGCAAGGCGGAGGTGCAGGCCTCGGGTGACGATCTCGCCGCGATCAGGCTGAGCCTGCAGGCAGAACTCGCCACCGATTTCATGGCGCTGCGCGGCTATGATCGGCAGGCCGTTTTGCTGACGCAGACCGTGGATGCCTTCGCCAAGGCCGACCACCTGATCCAACGCCGTTTCCAAGGCGGCATCGTCAGCGGGATCGAGACCAGTCGTTCGGGCGCGCAGCTTGCCGAAGCGCGCGCGCAGCTCGCCGACGTGGCGGCGTCCCGCGCGTTGACCGAACATGCCATCGCCAGTCTCGTCGGCACGCCCGCATCGAGCTTCACCATCCCCCCGGTCGCGACGGATTTCGACGTGCCCGCCGTGCCGATC
>Ga0265780_10002122_pt1 | contig 27313 bp, 16 predicted proteins | sample P1T30metagenome_FD_192432 | JGI IMG/M metagenome (GOLD analysis project Ga0265780, IMG submission 192432) | Plant litter microbial communities from East Loma Ridge, Irvine, California - P1 T30 | ecosystem: Environmental > Terrestrial > Plant litter > Unclassified | place: USA: California...
TCCCAGTGTACTCCGACTTCCGCATCAAAGTCTCCGAAGCCGCTCCGCATCCAAAGAAGCCCTCAAGCGTCAAAGACTTCCAAGTGGGAACAGTCGCGATAGATCCGAAGAGCTGGGTCATGGCTATCGACCCGCGCTTCGTGACCATCAAGCATATCGGTATGCGCATCCTGGAGGTGCCCGAGCCAGACCATGAGAATGATATCAGGCCGATCTGCGACTACTTCTTGAACGTCAGGGTCGTCAAGGGAAAGCGTACCGTGGTCTCGCACAAAACGACTCTGTGGGCCTCTACGGCCACCCAGCGCGAGTCAAGGAGTATGTGCGACCTTGCCACTGCGAGGGCGAAGCGATTTGCGGAGCAAGATGGCTTCGCTGGGTTTACGTGGAAGCAGGTGCAGGAAATTGCGGCTAGCTTTGAATCTGTGATTGCGGCTAAGGACCACTTTACCAAGACGAAAGGCAAGGTCATTCTGAATTGAGAAGCTGTTGCAGGAGATCTTGGGTACACCGATTGAGTTTGAGTGGGTGATGCGAGAAGGACCATGGTAGCTTCATATACTAGCCCTCATTCTTAGAGCTGTGTGCAAAATGTAAATGTAAAAAGGTTGAATGTGGCCATGAAAATTCTTCGCACACTCCCAACACCCCGCATGTTCATTTCGATGCCAACGGGTTCCAATGTCGTACCCGATGGGGAACTGGTAGTCAATATTGACCAATGTCGTTGACCCGAGCGTTTGTCTTCTGTGAGAGGGGATGTATCAAGCTTTGAGATGAACGTCGCGTCTGACGCAGGAAGCTTGATTTAAGCAAGCCCGACTTAGCATGAACGGCGTATTGTTAGCAAGGATTCGATGGCGCGTTCCCTGGTTTCGTTCTGCATGCCGAGGCCGCTATGCCGTGCAGATGAATCGATAAACCGATTGGCGAGACCAATCGAGAATCGTGCATGGCGCTTTGGTAGAGGAAGGGCTCATTCTCTGTGCGAGTCTTTCTCGCTTGATGCGCAGATTCGTGTACGTCGTAAGCGGCGACTTCAAGCTTGCTCCGCACCGAGCTCCTCCCACGGGTCTTCAAGGAAGCTCGGGAGGAAGTACGCCATATCTCCACGTTCATTTCGGATGCCACGACGTAGAGCTTGAAGACTCATGACAGATCCGTCCGCGAGAGTGATGTTGTCGTGTGCAGGTGCTGGTGCTGACGCTGCTGCTGAAGACACACGGTTAGCCACACGTTGAAAAGGCCGTTGAAAGGCATCGTATACACTCACCAGTTTCGCTAGATTCGACAGGACGTCTCTGGCTCCGGGCCTCTGCCACAGGAACGGCATTCGCTTTGGAGGCGACTTGCTGGGGTTCCTGCGATGCGCTGGTGAACGCGTCGTCGGCTCCGAATTTCCGCTTTTTTGACGCGCCACCGAAGGAGCCAAACCCCATCGCCGCCGCGATCTCTGGGTCGATCTCCATGTCCATGTTTGATATTTGGATCTGTCGTGCAATTGTCGTGATAGATGGGGGGTGATGGCATGGGAAGTTGGTAGCATCTCAGAACCCAGAGCTAATCCTGATTGAGAAGCCGCCAAGACATTAGCGCGATAGGAAGTGATGGTCTTATCGCTCCTGGAAGCCTTGAACATACAGTACTTGTACCTGCAATATTCCGCCATGTTCGCGGAGTAGCAGTATGCAGCTTTCTATTTATGCACCCAATCTGCACCTCCTCCTTGAAAAGACGGGGCGGCATTGGTGGATACTCGTGTGGCGCCTGCGGTTGCAAGGCTGAGAATTGCTCGGGGCTCGTTTATGCAGTTCATCGCCTCAGCCTCGCCATGATAGTGTAACATGCACATAGTGGAGGAGTCGGAGCGTGAAGATGCTATCTTTGCGGTTGATACGAGTATAAGTACCTTAGGCTAACTTCCTCGAAGTTCTCATGAGTAGCTGTCTCGACACCTTTGCTTGCCTCAAGGCCCAACGCTCAAGAAAACAATATAATCTGACCCCAGAAACTACCTAATACTCGCCCAAGATGCAGAATCGCCTTCGAAATATCCACTGGCTTGTTCCGGCATCCGCAGTTGGCTCGCTGGTAGCCGGCATTCTTTTCGCAATTGGCCACCATCTCTTCTACAATAGCCTTGGTGGGAAGACGCCACCGCTGGTGATGCACAAATTTGCAGGCTCACACATCTCTGGTCAAGCTCTCAATCTGGCGATAGGCACTACATTTACGTTTCTTGTACGCTCTTGTCTAGCTTTCGCCATGTCGTTGTCATATATACAGCTTGCTTGGTACACCATCAAGCGATCATCTCGCGACCACACGATCTCGGACATCGACAAGGTCACGAGTGCCCTGAGTAATATTCTGGTTGTCCTGAACGTATCCACCTGTACCAAGTGGCCACTGATGCTACTTATTGCACTACTATCTTGGTATGATCTACCGGATCCCCGCCTCCAATTTGTATCTAACAGGTGTGTAGGCTTCTACCGATCGCAACGGTGATAAATCCTGCTACGCTGACTGTGGGTCAGATATCACCTCCGCCAGAAATGCGCGACGTACAGAGCGTGGCGTACACCAGTGCCAACATGTTCACCGTCTCAACGATCAGCTCGGGCGACCAATACCTGCAAGGCAACGACCAATTTTACACAGCTTCGTACGATTACCAGGGACCGAGTGACGCGGTCAATCTCATCGCGACGCTGTTGGCGCACAAGGCGGCGTGCTCCCCTTGACACCCCCTGCTCAGAACTCCACGTGGAACAGCACCTTCTTTGGGCCGTCCATACGCTGCAGGAACGTATCGGATGGTTTGCGCAACGCGATCAGCCTGGATATCGCTAGCTACATGAACGATTCTATGTTCCAATACAACTTGAAGGTCCAATCTGACACAGAATACAGCGCTCTGAACCCACTCTATTTCGCCTGGACGCCTTCGGTGCCTTCAAATGTTTCTTTAGATGATCCTTCGTTTGAGGTTTACGTGCGGCCACTACACAGATTATAGGACAAGAAATACGACATTTCTGACCGCCGCACTGGAGACATGGCATCACTGAACGTGGTAGTTATGCCTTCAGCAATCACGTTGACTTACCCAGGGAAAATGGGCGAGTTGATTGTAGCTACCCGTTGGGACAGGGACACGACTTTACCAGAAGTGATCGAAGAGTACATCGATCCTGGATTGACGCTCTTGCAATGTGACCTACACAATGCTACCTACGACGTTAGATACAATTTCTCCGCCGGCCTACAGAGTGTGGAGTCTACCGTCTCGCTGCTTGCCGATGAGCCGCTTCGGGTCATCGATTTTGCTTATGGCTTCACCCCCAAATCAGGTTACGAAGGATTTATTTCAGCGCCGGAGACCGGGAAGGAACTTCCAGCTCCTGCAGATTGTCAAGGCCTGTGGAACGCTTCCTCTGGTACCGAAACTACCTGCAACTTTGATGCCAACGTTTTGGAAAAGTTCTCCTATCAAGCCGTGTGGGACGCTTTCACAGGCCTTGTGAGAGGCGGGTTATACGTAGATGTCAGTACTTACCAACCAGCGGAGCAAAAGGACACAACTGTCGTGAACACCGTTCTTGCCGGGTCGACGGAGCTAGGCCCCATCGTCGAACTTGTTCGTCGGAGAGGAAACGAATCCCTCCAACAAGACCTAGTCAATCGATACTCCAACGTGCCTGGCATGTATGGCAGTCTTGCTGAAGTGTCAACACAACCCCTTGCGAGTAAGCTCGAGGAACTTTTCCGAAACATCACACTTAGCTTGGCGACTTCATCAGAGCTCCAGTGAGTATCGTTCTTTCGTAGCAACATTATGCATTTGCGTGCCGGCTAACGTGGAATGATTTCAGACCCAAGAACTCCTCGCCGTACAAGCCTCCGCAGTCCCAAGTCACATTCACCACGATCTCGCCTGTGTACGAGTACTCCGGCCACCGGCTCTGGCTGGCGTACGGACTTGCCACCGCAATCTCTACGATCATTGTCGCCGCTGGCTTGATCGTGATGTTTCTCAGCAGTGCGGCTTACAACAGCAGTTTCTCCACAATGCTTCGCTTGGGCAGAGGCGCCCACTTGAGCCAAGAGATTGTCGATGGTGATCATGATGGAAAGGAGCCTTTGCCCAAGTATCTGGAGAAAGCGACCATCTCTTTTGCGGGCACTGCTCTTTGGAGGAAAGATGCTGACCGCGACGCTGAGTATGAACTTATCCCCGTGCAAACTTCTGAGCATGCGGCAATACAGGTACGCCCTGGTGGGCGTGCAGGTTCGCATGGGCCTTCTACACTTCGGTCGTCGATCGAGGGGTACGAGGGACGTGATAGCAACGAGGTTTCTCTTGAAGAGCCGACTCGAGGGCCGTTTGGCTACGGATCCGATGCAAGGATGCACTCACCAAGCATTGGAGGAATAAGCACCGTGACTTCGCCTCGATCGGGGCTGGATTGAGTCTTGCAAGTACCGCAGAGTCGCAACATAATTTGAGCTGTTATTGTTCTGGGTTGTTCGTCGATGGCTTTGTCCATGCTATGTTAGATCGGGTCGTATCGGGGTCGTTCGATATGGTATGATCTTTCCGGTGCATGTCTCGCGCGTCAAGGATATCAGACGACTAGGCAAGACAGTTGTAAGGCAAGTAAGGCACAACAACACGACGGACTCGTTCGTGGTGCTTTCGAGATGGTCCCGTAGCAAAAACATGAAGCGTGAAACAAAAATACCACCTCGCAAACCAAGAAAAGAGACATATGATGTCTCAACGAGATGTTTGAGCTTTTAGGACTCGGTAGACTTAAAGACTATTTGCCTAAATAGAAACCTTCGACGTCACATGGCGACAATGCCTATACGATTGAGTCGACCTTAAGCCTTGACTCACCTACCTGGCCTGTCGTACCACGTAGAACAACAAGAGAGCCCGGGCGACAAGTAGAGTCACCTGCATCAAATGTCTCGTCCACTCGCCGCCAGAAATAATCCAAAACACCACCTCCGTCATTGCTCCTCTTGTTCCACTTATCTCGTCGATTCGATCTCTCCCTCTGTCTCTTCGTCATACTTGGGATGAGGACGATGAAAAGGCAAGACACGAAGGAATTTAGACAACGAGGAACAAGGGTAAAGAACGGAAGACAATGACGGCGATGCCGTTGCGAATGGATGAGAAGAGATGAGGAGAAACAAAAGCAGCACGGGAGGGAGGGAAACAGAAGGTCGTCGACGAAGAAGAAGGGAAGAAAGGACATGAGGTTGTCTCAACCACTCCGTCACTCTCTCGCCGGATCGCTCGATGATGGACGGCATGGCATAGCGAGACACCTGAGAGAAGGAAGCGAAGGAAGGCTGAAAGGGCTGAGTAGAATGTGTAAGGCAAGATAAGGTACGGCAAGGTAAGACATGTAAAGAGATGTACGAGTGAGACACGGTGATGATGCGCGTGCAGAAAAACCGAACGGCCAAGTCGATCGATGGGCAGGTAAGTGATCATCATCATCATCATCTAAGGAGTCGTTCCAACTGTCCCGTCATCACGCCTGCATGTCGGTAGACGGCAACATGCGTGGTCATGCGCGTGCATATATCCGAACCTGCAGGAGAGAAGAAGGAGGAGGAGAGGAAGATCTTCTCATATCCGCACGCCGCAACGGGCTGGCCGCTCCCCGATCCTCGGAATCTTCGATAGGAAGTTCATCGGAAAGGGACGTTTTATCTTCGGTATAACGCGAACGCGTCGAGAGGAGGAACGCGTGAGGTAATGGAAGCGGGCAAAAAAAAGGAGTTTGATGAAGACAAGTGGTTGCTAAAGGATGACCAGGGGCAAGTGGTGACCTAAAGTAGACGAGTCGTGCATCGAGCAACCCGAACACCTAGATCTCCACCTGTTCGGCCATTATTTAGTTCTTACGGTGGTGGGAACTCTTCTTTAGGTGCCGCAGACGGTCGTTTTGTGGAACGAATGATTTTCATCTAGCCTCCGTTCTTACCGGTGTTGATTTTTTTTTTCTTCTCTTCTCCGTCTCCCTATTTCGGCCGACTGGGCGATCAATATAATCGCGTGTCGCGTGAACATAAGCGTCGCGTGTCGAGTTGTGGGGGAGGTTTGGGGTCAATTTTAAAGTTAGGGGTTCAGAGACCACTGTACTGAGGCCACCGTTTTGTGCCTGGGACACTACCTCGTCTTACTGCGTGAGAGACACTGTAATAGGCTCTGAGATTTGATGTCTCTGTTGCTTGTCTCTTGTTTTCCATTGTCTTTTCGAGAAAAAGGGTCGTCAATGATCTCCAACGAGATGACGGCACACATCTCATCGCATCGCACATCGCAGCACTCATCGCGCATCACGTCGATCGGAAGAACTGGCACCGGGGAGAGAGAGATGGTCGACGAGCGATCTTGCGCACGCGACCCGATTTATTCTTCCATAATCTCGCAAATGATCCAGAAGCAGAAGAGAAACAGTATGGTGTGACTTGTTTTTACTGTGTTTTTGAGCTGCGACTATTCGGGCCTTTGTAATTATCGTTGTTGTTATTTGAAGCCATTGTTTTAATTGCGATGGCGACAGCCACTGGGGTTGGTGAAAAATGCCGACGAAGCTGAAAAGCAGGGCAGGGCAATGCAGGTCTGGAAGAACGCCATGTTCGACGCCACGCCAAGGATCCCATGGCTGCTGTTGTTGCTCTCTCGTGTAAGAAAAGCTACACCGCTGGTGTATGGCAACGCCACTTGCCAGCCTAGGCCTGGTAGATGAAAATGAGAGTAATACAACAACCCTGGGACAAACAATTGCAGGTCACGCGAGGTACTGGATGGAGAAATCTCCGTGTTGTTATTATGCACCCAAATCGACTATGACTCCCAAGGCAGTGTTTGAAAATCCGAATACCAGAGACAAATAGAGAAAGTGAGAATTTTTTTGAAGTATGAATCTTAGTTCAATTCTAGTCATAATCAACGACAACATAGGGGTAGTAGTTGTAGTAGTAGCAGTAAGCAGCCTCGAAGCCACATCAGGAAGTCTTTCTGACCATGGGGTAATAGTTTGACAAAGGAGATGCGTAAAAGACTCAAGAAAAGAAAGAGGCTCCCAATAAGGTGTATCAGCCAAACAATCAAAAAGTCGGTCGGTCGCACAGGATGTCTTCTCCTTGCGCCGCCGCCGCCACCGCATTGCAGTCAACAAACAAAAGCGCCATGCTGGTCCGGCAGAAGAAAGTAATCAAAACAAACAGCCGGGCTGGTAAGAACTCCTCGCTGATGTGTAAACGCCGGTGAATGCAAAGATTCTAGTCCAGGGTCGTGGCAATAACCAACATGGTATAATGCGAGAAAAGACCAAAGGGAAAAAAGGCAGCAAGAATCGGTGCCGCGGACAGGGTATCCAGAACTCCTCGCCAAATAGAACGTCGACTGAAACAAAGGAAATCAAAAGGCTAATGTTGCGTGAGAGTGTCCAGCTAGTAGGATGCCATGCGTCTGGCGAAGGAAGAGCCGATGTTCTGGGCAACGTTTGGGCTGACCTGGAAAGTCTGGCTTCGGCTGCCAAGGCCACCACGAACACTGGCACCCTTGCCTTGAGCTGTGGGCGAGTCCTCCATGTCGTCGGAACTGGCCTGGCCAAAGGCAAAGGTTTGGGCCTTCAGAAGCTTTGGGCGAGACTTGACCTTGGCCATGCCGCGCTCGCGAGCCTGTTCATGGCGCTTGTCGTCCATCTCGACATAGTTCTGGGGGAAGCATTTGCTCGGTTGTTGACTGTAAAAGCGGCTGTAGCCACCGTCTAGGATGTACATCTCGGGGAAGGTAAGGCGGGGGTAGTGCTCCATGTTAACGTTGCGGTCGTGGCTACGGATGAACTTGGCGGTAAGAGGTGCACGGTGGACGGAGTATTCGCAGTGGAGGATGAGAAGAGTGTTAGAAGGGTCGGCGCCTTGCTCGAAGAGTTTCTCGGCGAGGAGCTGCTTGTCGTTGAAGTTGACGGCGCTCTCGATGTGGCCACCGTTGTATTCGTATTCAAATCTGCAGTCGATGACGATGACCTGCTTGTACTGGTCGTTGTACTTGGTGTCGAGGATGTCGGTCATGGTTTCCTGTGAGATGCGCGGGAGTCCGTCGGCGTCGTTGTCGTGTACAAAGTGAGGAAGCTTGAGGGTGCTCTCCTGTTGGTCCTCCATAGTAGAGTTAAGGCTGGGAGCCGAGGTCACGTCGAAGTTCTCCTGTTCCTCTCTCATGATATCGTCGGGGTGCTGGAACATGCTGAGAGAGCGGCGAACCTGCTTGCGGGGAGGGCGGCTGAAGGCGGGACGGCTGCTGTTGGGCTTGCGGACGTGGCTGACACATGGCGAGCCAGAGTTGCGGCCGACAGCTCCGGTTGAAGGTCGTCGGCATACGGGGAGCATTGAACCGAAAGTGTCGTTCTCGTTGATCGGGCTCTCGATCAGACTCGGCGTCGACGAGCTAGCGAAGTTGCCGGGTGCGACATTGCCAAAGCGAAAGGGCGGGAGTGGTGTCTCAGCGCTGCTGGGTCTTTGCTGGGGAATGCTGTTGGTGGAGAATGGCTTGGAGCGAGCGAGGGTAGGACGGCTGGAAGAGCGTTTGCGTCTGGGAATAATGTTAATTGATTGTTGTAGAGAGAAAGGGAAGTGAACCACTTACTCAGGCAACTGCAAGAAGCTGGGTGTCTCTGCGGTAGGTGTAGGGAAGTCTTCGGGCGGCGACAGGTGATCGTCAGATTGCTCGCCCGGGGTTACCATTTCCACGGGCGACGGCGAGGGAAGCGTGACCTGGTGGACGAAGTAAGGCTGCTTGTGGGGAAGCGGCGAGATGTCCATGCTGTCGATGCCAGGAGAAGACGAGGGCACGGGAGGGGTGGTGCCTTCGAGGTCCATTGGTGGGGTGCTCATGTGGTCTTTCCGAAAGTCAGTCTCGGAACACTCGCAATGGAAACCATTGGCACTTACACATTTCGTCCATGGGAGGAATGACATTGGTGCTGAAGAGACAGCGTCTGGGCGTTGCTACATTGGGGCTGCTGCCATGGTGAGCGGGTGTTCTAGAACGCGGAGTGAGGAATGTGGAGGACCATACCTTTGGTCGATGTGGAAGTTGGCGTCAAGGTCGGCAGTCAAGCTCGAGGTGGGTGATGAGTTGGTGCGCGCGGGCTTCAGGTTGAAGTAGTCTCTGGTGGCAGGCTTCGCGGACTGGTTCATCATGCTCATGTTCCTAAAGTCGAAGCTGCTGAAGTCGTAGGGCTGCTGGTTGGTATTGTTGTAGAGAGCGCGGTGGTATGGGAGATCCCGTCTGCCGCCCCATGTAGGAGGCTGCGGCCGCATTGCGGCGAGCGGTGATGAGCACTCCATAGTAGGATGCTGGTGGTATGTGTGTGGATGTTGCGGAGTATTGGACCCAGCTATTCAAAGCGTCCAATGTACGAGTGGATGGATGTGCCGGGAGGTGGTGGAGTGGAGTGAAGAGTGGAATGCCGTATTGTGGAATTAAAGGTTTGGTTGATGGGTAATTGGTATTGGTGTTGATATTGTAACTGAGTTTCTCGAGGCGTATACAATTGGATGCTCGGTATAGTAGTGTGCGGTATGATGTTCTTGTCGTCGTCGTCGTCGTCGGGTTGGTTGGTTGGTTTGGTAGATGCGCGCTGACAGGTCAAACGGATATCGTATTGGCGGAAGGGGCGGCGGTAGCGACTGCGTTTGGGGATGTCGATGTCGTCTTCGTCGTCGTCGTCGCTCGGGTACTATCGGGTACGATAGAGATGCTGGTAACGGGAGAAGAAGGACTGTCACTGGAGAGAGGTCGACTGGGTAAAGTAGGTTGGCAGGTTGGCAGCAGAGTTGCACGCTCCGGGCTGTTGTTGCTCTGGCAGCACAGGTGCAGCTGGTTTGGTGGCCCGGGCGGGGTGCCTTGCGGGTTTAGCGACGTGCATGCATACAGCGTTTCGGCGCTTGGTAACGGCGCAACCTTGACTACTGGGTCTCCCTCTAGGTCCTCTCAGCACTAGCACGACGAGAGGCAGTTCGCCCTGGGAAGCTGGTCGGCTTCCATCAGACTCCACTCTAACGACTAGGCGATCCGCATAGCCCTCCGAATTGGCTATCTGGCTGCCATGAATTGCCATCGACTGGCTGTCGCTGTATCGTCGATCCGCCACCACCCGTTCTGCAGCGGCCTAAGGTCTCTCATGCTGCATCCCATATTCATGCACGACTTAAAACCGCAGCCAGCGAGCGGGAGGGCTGCATATCATGGCCAACACTATCTGAAGCGCCGTGGACGTCCACATGTGACATGCCAAACGAGGCACTTGCACCTTGCACCCATCAACCGGCGTCCCGCCTTCAGCCCCTCGAGCCCCAGTCCGCCGGCGCCTGGCAATCGTCCTGAGCAACAGTAGTACTGCTCCTAACTGTCGTGCTTGTGGGCCTGGCGAGATCCTCTGCAAGGTACGCGTTGCGGGTGCTCGCGTGTGTGCCAGGTATAGTATTCATGTCGTACAATTGTCCGTGGTCCCGTGGCTGTAGTACTGTACAGTACTGTAACTAGGTACCTGTCGTAAAACCTATACCTCATACATACTGATCCCGCCATGCCAAACCGTATCCTCGCCCATGGCACTCGTGGCTCATGGACAAGTCAATCTCCCACATGCTCAAAAGAGCCATCTCTGCTTCCCTGCATGTGCCATGTCTGGCCTTTCCCATGGTAGCAGGCCCCGTCGTACTGCCCTGCCCGGAGACGGCACCGCTGTGTCGTCACACGTTGTCCATCACCGCAGAAGCCAACCCTTCTCCGTCTCACTCACTCAATTCTGCCACCATGAATCGCCAAAGCAACTGAGGCACGCGCCAGCGCCGGGCTGTCAAGGCAGGGCATCGCGCCATGATCTCCGCCCGTCCCTGGTCACGCTTTGCCGTTGCTGCCATTGGCCCACTGCGGCGCTCACGAGCACACTTGGCCGTTCGCAGCAGTCGTCTCGCACCGACTCCCCCAGCGTCCTTGCGCTTCCTTCGGGCGCGTGGCAGAGAGCCAGAACAATCGGTGATGGCACACGTATCGTGTCGATGTAGGCGACCTCGCGACGTCACCGCACGCTATACTGCCCTGTATGGCAGAAATCGTCCTCGATCTCTTCATTTCAAGGTCTTGGGGTGCCCACGCATCTTCACGTTTGTTTATTTGCCCACTAGGCCACGCTGCACAATCCCAATGCGGCTGACGGCGATAGCGATGGGAAAGCCTCTTCGCTACCTACCCCACTGCGCCTTTGGCATCGCGACAGATTCCGGTAGAGCTGTGCAACGCTAGCGCCGTAACACCACACACGTATTGGCAGTGCAGGGAGGAGGGCAGGGCAGAGCAGAGCTGCGAGCCTTGGCCTGGCCGGCCTCGCAGCATTAATTGGCCGGACTATCATCTGCATCTGCAGCATCATCGTCTTGTGTGGAGAGCTGTAACATCTGCTTGAGGCAGTTAATGTGGGCGGGCGCCGCACCTGGAAACCGGTAAATCCTCAGCTCAAGTCAGCTCAAGTCACGCCCAAAACAGCCGGCGACCCGGTCGTTTTGTTGCACGCGAGTTGGTTGGCAACCTCGTAAGGGTACAACCGTACAATAGTCTCTACAGTGGCTGTTTTGCTACATAGTACGGGGCCTCCGCCATTGGCCCGCGGCCGCGTGATTCTCGCCAGAGCAGCGCGTAGCCACTTCGCTAAGGGTTTTGTATCTCGTCGCAGGCCCGTGGTCGGCATTTGACGACACCCGCCGGCCAGCTTGGACAACCTGGAGGTCCATACCAGCCTGCTGGCCCCTTTACCAGCGGGAACTACATGATTTTTTTTCTTACAACCTCCGCTGAGGGTCCAGTCGACCGTTTCTCTACTACACTCTCACGACTCTAGCCATCCGTGATGGAGTTAGCTGCCATAATGGAGCTGCCCCTTGCCTACCCGTATCCTCGGAGTCGTGAGGAAGACCCGAGGAGACGCGTCGACGCGTCGAGATAAACAAAGCGGATCCGCGAATCCGTCAGATCCTGGCACGACTGGCATCATTCCCGACCTAGCCAAGCAAAAAGTTTGCTTCTCCCGGTGTCGCCGTCACGTGACCGCCGCATCGCTCGATGACCAGCCGTTCATGCTCCAGAATGATGCAGCTTCGAAGTCTGATGCTGCTGCGTCACTGGAATCCACGGAAGCTTTCGATGAATCGAGGCCCATCGAGGATTCAAGCCATCATCGACACGCACTGCTAGCCCACCATGCGATCGATCGAGCATCTTCCTGGTTCACCGTGCCGTCCCCTGCTGTTCGTATTTCTGTACGCGAACCATGCTGAATCTTCCCAATTCCAATCTTGATTCATCCCAATCCCAATTTCTGGATGCCTGAACCTGATGCCTGTGCGGTCTCATGTTATCGATATCCATTATCGATTGCTGTGTATTCCATCATCGTCAATCTCAGCCCTACCGGCCCAAGCTTATCCTAATTGAAGGCAAGCAAGCCCGCCCCAGTAAATTCATGCGCCGGCGCGTCCCGTCCCTTCATTCACATTTTCCAAGCTCAGGTAATTGTCGTAATTAGAGATTTAGAGACTCGCCTTTCGTCATAACAATTTTACAATCTCACACCGTCAACATCAACAATCATGGGAGGAGTGAAACGTGCACACGACGGTGACGTCGCGGTCGCGCAAGAGGCGATCGCGATTCATCCTTCGCGCAAGAGGCGTCTGGACTACTCTCAGGCGGATGCGCAACTGGCCAAGATTTACAATGATCTCGCAGACGACGTCCAGGCGGTCAGGATCAAAGCAGCCGGGGAAGTTGTCCGCAATCTCTCTGCCAATTCCGATAACCAGGCCGAGCGAATCGACAAGGCAATCGCCAGGCTCATCAAAGGTCTTTGCAGTGGAAGAAAAGCGGCCAGACTCGGCTTCTCGATCGCTCTCTCAGAGGTGCTGAGGCTGGCACTGGACCTCAAGGCATCTGGTATTACCCTCAAAAGTATCACGGCAAAGATCGCCGAGTTCACTACAGCGCACGTGACTGCCGGTGGCCAAGAGAGGCGTGATCATCTTATTGGAAGGAGATTCGCCTACCAGGCAGCTCTCCAAAGTGGCGTTGGATCCAATGCTACGGTCTCATCACAAGAATGGCAGGAGTTTGTGACGGCCGTGATGGCTCTGATGTGCGAGAAGCAGTGGTTGCGCAGGGAATGCGGTGCTATGCTCTACGAGTATCTGGTCGGTGTTGGCAAAGCGCTACCCGCTGACCGCCTGCAAACCATTGTTGACGGTCTTCACGAGAACTCTCTCTGGAAGACTCCTGAGGGTGTGGCCATCTGGCTCACATTGACCAAATCATCGACCAAAGTCAAGTTGCCCAAGGCTATCTGGCATCACAACGATCCGCTCACAGCAAATGAAAGGACAGTCCTGAGCAAGGTCATCCAAGAAATTCCTATCGATGATGAACAAGGTGGCAAGGCTGGATCTGGATCACGACAGACGACACCTTCATTTGCATGGTCAGTCATCCTCAGTGAGCTCTACGGTGGTTCGCGCTCGGCCAAGGACTTCACACAATTCTGGACTCAAGTCGTCGATTCTGGTCTTTTCCACAGCAACTCGTCAGCAGAAAGAAAGGCGCTTGGCTTCCAGGTGCTGGCACTGGCAATGTCTTCCGCGCCCTCGGCTCTACTCCGCCAACTATTCACCCCTAACCTGACTTCATGCATCATTAACCAACGCGCCAAATCTTCGAACAATCTGTTTGATGCTGCCAAAGTGGCACTGAACTCTGTGGTCGCTAGATCGAAGCAAGATCCTAGCGCTACCGCTGGGCTGTTCCAAGGATTGATTGAGTCGGGCGCGTTCGACCAGGCTACTAAGACAAAGAGTGTGGAGACTCTGCTCAGTCAAGCAAACTCGGAGGCATTACTTAGCGTTGTCAGCTTCATCCAGCAGCTCATCCGCAAGCCCAAGCAAAGAGAGCAGGCGCAGGCTGACGCTCAGAGGCGCAACCTCACGCATTTGCTTGTGACAATCGTCCGCTCACACAAAGAGCCCACCGAGCTCTTCGCCAAGCACGATTCCAAGCAGAAGAACGGTACTCCTTCGGACTGGCTCAAATTGGTCCTTGACACCTTCATTGAACTGGGTTACTGCGAACCCGCCGAGTCAGACGAGGTGACGCCCGCGCTTTCGGATTCGACAAAGTCTGATTGTCGTACGCGACTCTCCTCCTGCATCAAGGAACTGATGAACTTGCCGCTCGCCGATGCTGCTTCTGCGGTGTACGGCTTGCTCAAGGCCCTTCGCTCGTCCAAGCGCTCTTACTTCCAGTCGACCGCCAGCAAGGAAACGAAAGCGTTGGTCAAGCGCACAGACAAGGCCATTCAGGATGCGCAAGACAAGGTGACCAAGACGAAGAATCAGTCCAAGGCCTCAACTGCGCAGGCTTTCACTCTGCTCTTCGCCATGTCTGTCTTCCAGATCTACAACGAGGAGCCGGATGCCGTGCCGCTCCTGGAAGACTTGCACGCATGTGCTGGTGATTGGGGCAAGGACTCCGACTCTGCATCGATGCTGATCGAGCTACTGTTGAGCTTTGTGTCTAAGCAGTCTAAGCTGTTCCGCGAGCTTGCCGAGAAAGTGTTCACTGCTTTCGCAGGGAGCCTGACCGCAGATGGTCTGCAGTCTATGCTTGACGTTCTTTCGCAGAAGGAGAGCATGAGTGGGCAGCAAGAACTGTTCGGACAGGGCGAAGATGGCGAGGATGCCGCTGAAGATGATGGCGAGGATGATGGATCCGCGATCGATGTCGAAGACATGTCTGATGTCGAGATGGTCGACGGCGAGGCAGTTGGTGTTGACAGTGATGCCGAGAGTGGCAGTGACGAAGAGGACAGCGACGACGAGAGCTCGGGTGATGACGACGACGAAGAAGAGGAAGACGAGGAGGAACTTGCCGCTTTCGACAGGAAGCTCGCCGAAGCCCTTGGCACAGCCGGTTTCGACGAAGACGCAGACGAAGACGACCAAGACTCCGACATGGACGACGAGCAGATGCTGGCCATTGAGCCGGCCCTGGAGAACGTCTTCAAGGAGATCAAGAAGAGATCCGGCAAGAAGCAGGACAACAAGGACGCCAAAGACAACATCATCAACTTCAAGAACCGCGTCCTCGATCTCTTGAACATCTACGTCAAAACGCAGTCCAGCAACATCCTGGCCCTCGATCTTTTGATGCCGCTATCAATCCTCATCCGTACAACCTCAAGCAAGCCGACCGCTGAGAAGGCCATGAACGTACTCCAGGAATACTTCAAGAACTGCAAGAAGGAGGGATTGCCCGTCACCGAGCCAGAACCCCTCCTGGCCCTCCTGGCTTCCCTGCATGCAGAAATGGAAAAAGGCGGTTCCAAACAGCATGCAACTGCCTGCAGTCGCTCCAGTTTGTTCCTCGCCAAGGTCCTGATTACTATGGATTCCAAGCACTTCAGCGCTATCAATACTTTGTACAGTGAGTTGCAGGACAAGTGGTTCCACAACCCTAAGAGCAAGGTACACGGCAGCATCTTCACCGAATGGACAAGTTGGTCTCTTGCTATGAGAAAGCAGCAGTAGAGTAGAAACGCATAGATACCCATGTACCGTAATCCCAACCCTCATGCTCTCTCAATGGTGCGGAGGTGAGATTCATGTACGGAGCGATAGGGTATTACCACGTGTGAAGTGCGGTGCCGCACTACCAGGTTTTGATGTAGGTCCCTCGATGGTAACAGGTAGTCAGACCCGAGTCGAGACGATTAAGTATTACCGCGTTTGAAGAGTCCGGTGCCATGGAGTCTGCTCGGGATTGATGCAGGTCTCTCAATGGCACGAGGGAAGAAACTTGAGTCGGTGCAATCAGGTATTACTGCGTCTGTGAATTTGTTTCCGCACTGTGCTTGAAACATCGAAGATAATAAGTCTTCCGGGTAAAGATGAGTAAAAACCCTTGTCGTCGTGCCCTACCAGTCCAACCAGAAGCAGTCGTCCCTGCATGAACCGGTTTTATCACGAACCCGTCTTCGTGGGAATGTGATAGATTGGCGATCCGCACATCATTCATGCCGCATGGTCGCACATCTGTATGCGCCAAGTGTTTCGTAGAGTGACGAACATCTCGCCGGTACTAGCATATCCATGATGGATTGGAGCCGTTGATACCACCACTTACCACCGGTCTGATCCAGTGAGATGCTAGAATCAACCTTCACCATTTTGGTTGGCGTCCCCGTTGGTACAAGCATGGTGTGGACATGCTAGAGCTGCTGATACTACTACCTACCGAGGTCTGATCCAGTGAGATACTGATCTTTCCACCTGCAAGATACGTGAGTATCTCACGGGTGGGAGACCTGTTTCGATATTCGGAAACCGCTGGTCCCACCGCTTACTGGAGTGAGATCTTGTGAGATGCCGAGATTGTATCTTGAAGATCTGTTGGCATCTCGCTGGTATGGAAATTATTTCGACATGCGGAAGTCGCTGATACTACCAACTGCTGAGGTTTGATCCGGTGAGATGACCGAGATTTACGATCATCACGCGGGTGTGAGATCTCTTTCGATATTCGGAAGCCGTTGATACTACCTCTCACGACATTTTGATCCGGTGAGATACTAGGAGTCCATCTTCAAAAATCTGTTGGTATCTCGCTGGTGTGAGGTCTGTTCTTGACGTGCGGAAGTCGCTGATGCTACCGCTTGTGAGATATGATCCGGTGAGATGACTCAGTTATTATCTAAGACTCACCACCATCTCATGGGGACTGTTTCGACATGCGGAGGTCGCTGATTGCCGCTTATAGAAGCGTCTTCTAGCGAGATACTGAGATTGCATATCAAGTACATTGTTAGTATCTCGGCGGTGTGAACATCTGTACGATGGACGAAGGTCGCTGATACTACCGCCCGTTTAGTACGCATGTGGAGAAAAGTTTGTGTTTAGAACGAGCTCTCTCACTGGTCCCATTGCGCTCTTGGTATGCGGAAGTCGCTGGTAACACTCCATGTTCAGTGCGGATTAAGAGACGCTTACACATAAAGCGAGCTCTCTCACTGGTCCTGCTGCGCTCTACACGAAAGTCGCTGATCCCACTGCGTGCTTAGTACGCATTCAGAGAGAAGCTCAAATCTCAAACATGCTCTCTCACTGGTCCTACTGCGTTCTTAGTAGGCGAAAATCGGCGATATTACCACATCCATAATTGTGGGTTTGGAGAGGAGCTCATATCGAAAAGTAGCTCTTCTCACTGGCACTGCTTACAAACTTAGTAAACGAAAGTCGCCGGTACCTACATGTGGGATAGTGGTATTGAACATTATGCACATATGGCGCATATGAGCCTCTCACCCAATGTACCACGGACTCGGTCCACTTCTGATGATGTGTCTTCCCCATACATCCGCAGTTTCATGTTGCGTCCACCCGGTGACATGCGTGTAACGAAGGCGCAAAGCTTGTCGGATGGGCAAAACTTTTCTTCCGAGAGGGTCTGCGGTTCCCCGTCGTTTCGTATACTTTGATTCCTCGGTAGACGTGGGACGCGTGGGTTTGTGTCTCCATATAGCACGGGCAGGGCGTGGTGGTTTGAGAGTGGTTTCTCCTGATTTCTCCTCTATTCGTCGCATCACGGGGATAGATCTCTCGCGTGTGGTCCCTTTGCTAGACGTCTGAATACTAACATATTTGTTGAGTGAGTCGACTTACATTAGGTTGTGAGATTGTGTTGAAGTTGTCTTGGTGGATGATCGAGCAGGTTGAGGTGAGGACGTATTGTTCGGTTACAGAAGGGCCTAGTGCTTAACAAAGCTGGTCCTGGGTGTACGTGCGTTCTTTGCCAGCCCATGTATGTAACAACCTGCTCTCATTGATCAGTGACCGGTCGTGTGCTGTTCTACAACCTGTTCTTGTTGCAAGAGAGGTGAGTGCAGATACCCCAACCCTAACCCTGCGGCCGCGATATCGGACCTGACAGGCTCGTCCCGTCCGGCGCGCGGGGAAAAGAAGGGACTCGAACCTCTATCATCCCGTATATTTGAGGACAAAGCGGCGGTGCTGTTGGTCCCCGAAGCCATCAAACTTACAACATTACAAAGCAAGTCACGTGCCAGCCGGGTGACTTCATCGCAGAATCCGTTCCATTTGCCCCAATTGAAAGTCACTATCGCCGCCCGGGACAACGCTCAACGACGACATCACCTACGACCGTTCACACAGCCGAATCAAGTCTTTTCAAAACAATCACTCCATCAAAAATACACACCGCAAGAATGTTCAGAAGAGTCCTCGCCACCGCGCCCGCGCAGGCCAGCCGTGCCCTCGCATCCGCAACCCGCCCGACCACCAGCACCTTCGCCCGCGCCGCCGCGCCCTCAATTCAGCAGGCTGTCAGCAAGAGATCGTACCACGAGAAGGTCCTGGACCACTACAACAACCCGCGCAATGTCGGCAGCATGGGCAAGGGCGACAGCGACGTCGGCACCGGCCTCGTCGGCGCTCCGGCCTGCGGCGACGTGATGAAGCTGCAGATCAAGGTCGACCCCAACGACAACACCATCTCGGACGTCAAGTTCAAGACTTTCGGCTGTGGCTCCGCCATTGCCAGCAGCAGCTACCTGACCGAGCTCGTCCGTGGCATGACGCTCGAGCAGGCCGGCCGCATTAAGAACACCGAGATTGCAAAGGAGCTTTGCTTGCCTCCTGTCAAGCGTATGTCCTACATCCATCAAAATACCGCTCAGAAACAAACAACTAACACCTTTCACAGTCCACTGCTCCATGCTTGCCGAAGACGCCATTAAATCTGCCATCAGCAACTACTACACCAAGAACCCCAAAGCCAAGGTCACCGACCTCGGCGGCACCGGTGCCGCCATGCCCGAGATTGAGATCGAGAAGGTGTCCGCCACCGCCTAAATACCTCTCTTCTTCAAAAAGTAGAATGAAGTGTGCAGCAAGACCAGAATGCTGTTATGCCGACACAAAAACGGCATGACCTGATATACGTGTGTTTTTAGCGGGCTTTGTGGAGGAGGCATGTTTTCTCCTTATCCTCCGGCGGCGTTTTCTTTGTACTATGACGAATCGTTTCCATCATCTTAGGATACTAAGGATTAGGGCTTCGAGCTGTGTATATACCCCAAGGGCAAATTCAAAACAGAGGCTCTTTTCTAAACATGCATTTCAACATCGGGCGTATATTACTAATGTACGTGATAGTCATGATAAGTTGAACCTCTCCAAGTCCATCCTCGAAGATTCTCACCCAATCTTTCAGCAAAGCAACAGCAAGTTATCTGCACGCATTCTGGACCACAAGGTACCGATACAGTTAGATATAGAAATCTTAAAAAATATCAGACTCCACCATTTCCCTAGATGCAATACCTCTTCGCATCTACGATTGTATCTCTAGGCCATAATCCCACAATGCAAACAAAGTTTCTAATCTCATTCACTGCCAGCTACCAATACTTGAAAGGAGAGAATCCGGTCCCGAGTTGGCTTTAGCAGACAGAGATTTGACTGCCTAGGCTTCGCTTTACCGTAGTCCAATGAGGGCAATCATTGCTGCTTCAGGATCCAGTCCTGGCTAGACTTAGCTTTCAATGCAGGACGCGAGGTCGCCGCGGTTAGCGTTAGCTGCAACACAAGGCGCAACAGAGGGTGGGATAGAGATTCAGCTCACTAGGTAGGCAGGCAGACAGGCATCCCCTTTACTTTCACTATAAATAGTGTGCGATTGGTTGGCTCTTCAAGTAGAGGTATACAACTACCAGCGTTGGAGAGCATAGGTGTGACTCAATACAGCTTCCAAAAGTTGATATACTTTTGTGGTTTCAATCCTCTCGTAATTGGCACCCTCTATCAATGTAGCGAGTGACGCAAACCTCCAGGTGGATCTCGCCTTCCCGTGGACTAGAGAAAAAGAAGAATCCCAAAGGTAAAGCGCCTTTTTTTTTTCCATGGCCCCGAGAACCCCTCCAAAGAATGATGATGCCGCGCTAGAATTGCAAAGGATGCCAGTCCAGCCCAACAGCAAGTCCCCAACACCCCTCCAAATGCATTCATCGCCACCAAAACGCCGATATCCGAGAAAGACAGTCCCGCAAGCCTTTCTTCCCAGCCGTCGAAGAGTCGTAAAAAAAACACGCAAGTCCAGTCTTGACCCGGATCAAGCCAGATACCTGTAGCTCGGAACAGGAGCCTCCTCGATACGCTCGAGATATTCGCGCTCGATGAGAGACTCGATCTTCTTCTTGATCATCGTGACGTCGGGCTTGAATTGCGCCGAGAGCTGGGAGATGGTTTCGTTGAGGAGAGATGTGTGGGCGAGGTCTTTGCGTTGTCTGTAAAAGGGAGAAAATGTCAGTAAATCTGCCCGTGATTGCATGTAGACTGGGGGAAAGCAAAACATACTTCATGATGCGCACGACAGCAGCCTCGACAGCGAAGCCACGGGAGTCGTTGTTCTTCTTCTCTGTTTCCTTGCGCTCCTTGTCGCCTTCGACTTTGTTGCCGGCGCTGACGACGCCGACTTTGATCTTGACGAACTGGCTCTTGAAGTTCTCGTTGAACGAGAAGCGGTCTCCAGGGTTGATTTCTCGGCTCATGGGCTCTTTGACGAGGAATCTGGTCTTGGGAGCGACGGCGAGAGACTGTAAATTCCTGGCCAAGTCGCTTGAAGGGATGTTGGTGCGGGCTTGAATTTCGTCGAGTCCGATGGTTGCGCCGGCAGGAAGGTCGTTGAACAGCAGGAGAATCAGCATGGCGTATGTGCTGCAGTTGATGTCGTGTGTTCTGGGTTTGCCCTCTTTGCCGCCCTTGGGGAAGGTTGCTTTTATGTCGGCGTCGCCCATGTTGGACTGCCATGTGAGTTTGCGGCCAGAGTGCTTCTCACCGTAGTAGCGTTCGAAGCCCATCTTCAGTCGCTCGACCTGAGGTGGATAGATGACTTGCGTCTTGCCTGTGTCCTTCGCCTCCTCGTTCTGCTGTCCCACACGGAAAGCCTCCAACGGCCAAGTCATGGATGTCAAGACGTTGATGCTGAGATCCACGCGCTTGGGATCTGCATCGCCGAGGCTGTTGACGTATTTGCTGTAGCCGTTGGTGAGCTCCTCCGACAATGTCATGTCCTTGAACATGGCTTCTAGCTTCAATGTGAACGAGTTTCCGAGCTCGATCTTCATCTTCGAAATCATCTGTTTTTCAACATCGATACTCTGACTCTTATTGAGCAGTAGACGTTTGCATAGATGCTTCTTGTAGTAGGTCTCGAAGATGTCCTTGTCCTGCAAGTAGCGCAGCAAGAGGATTGCCTTTTCGAGTGTTTGATCGATCTCAGCCTGGGTCTTGTTGCGGATGCCCTTCTTCATGTTCTCGTCGATGTACAGGGAAATGTACTCGCTACCACGGTTGAAGGCATTGATAATGTCGGCCGTGCTGCGATTGAGCGCGATGAGCAGTGTCTGATCTTGCTCAAACGCCTTCGTCCAGATGCCGTCGAATCGATCCTTGAGCGCAAGAATATCTTCCACCCACTTCAAGGCGGCCACAGTCTGTTGGTTGATCTTGGCGGTGCTGCTAGCGGATTTTGACTTGTCTCCAGCCTGATCTGTCGGTTGTGCTGCAGGTGCAGTGGATGCCGCGATGGCGGAGTTGTTGATATTTGTGCCCATCTCCATGATGATTTTCTGCATGGCCGTAGTGAGCTCGGGTTTGCGCGGGTCCACACGTGCTTCCAGATCAAAGACAAGACCGAGCTCCTGAAGCTTGTCGTTGTCAACCATGTATTGCACGCCGCTGTCCATCTCAATCAGACCCTTCATCTTGTGTCGAATGAGCTCGTCTTCAACGACTCGTTGAATCTTCGGTGTAGTGCTTTCGGACAGTGTTGACCTGCAGCGGTCGTGCTCCTCGTCTATGCGCCTCTTCGCGTGCCTGCAGTATGTGCCCGCATCCGACTCTTTCAACAGACGCTCGCCCTCCTCGCGATAGAATGCCGCACTCGTTGTCAGGAAATCTTGCTCAAAGGACATGAGATACAGCTTCTCATCTTCAACCTCCTGCTCCGACTCGTAAAGGCCTTCCAGCATGTAGACGTTGGCCTTGATGTTGTGCGGGTTAATAGCCTCGCCGTCACGGTCCATTTGAATTTGGTCGAGGATTATGCGCTTCAGAATGTCAAGCAGTGTCGGCAATTCGGTCTTCACTGGGGTACGGAGGATTTGGTCACGGAAGAGACCCATTGATTTGGCGAAAATGGAGGGTTGGCGGTGATCGGCGCAGTATACACGGTCCTTCGGTTCCCACTGCTATCAGTTACATCTACACGTACAGCAGGAGGGAAGTGTACTCACCATGTACATCAGGACGTCTGTCAACATGCCCATGCAGACCTGATGGTCGTCCCAAGCGATTTTCAGAGCTTTTAAGAAAGTCTCTCCTGATGTCCTCCTTTCTGCTGTGGATTCCAGTGTATGGGCGGTGGTGTCGAGGGAGATCAAGCCCGGAGTGAGCAGGTTCACAATCTTCTGGCGCACATTTTCACCCAGCCATCGCTTCTCGAAGTCGGCGACCTTTGCGTATAGCTCATCGCCCCTCTTTTTGAGTACGATCTTGTAGGCATTGCGGTATAGCTCTTCAAAAGACAATGCGGAGGCGTTCTTGGTGTGGATTTCTCGGAATGCGCGCTCGAGGATGCCCCAGGTGGTGTCGAAGTCCACGTCTGCGCTGGCCAAGCCCTGTGTGTGTTTGATGAGGTTAGCCTTGAGGCTGGACTTGAGTAGGGAAGACATTGCGTAAGGTGTTGTGATGTCTGGCAAAGTATGCTGTGACAAGCATGTTGTATGCAGCGAAAGGCTATGAAGTATGCGCAGAAATGGGTGTGTTGTAGGCATGTGAACGACTTACCCTACGAGGCGGCCTTATCTTTCCGCGAGTTCTTCCCGCCAGTGAGGACATGTTTGAAGGGTGAGAGAGAGAGAGTGAGGCGTGCGAGTGGTAGGGTAATGAATAGCAAACGGAGCTCGTTTGGACGAGAGCGTTTGGACTAGCGGGGCTGTCACATGCGAAATGATGACGTTGCTGGTGTTGTTGAAAGGATGGACGGCGGTGGCGTTGGGTGGATGTTGTTGGTGGAAGAGGGTAATGGTATTTGGGGTTGTGTCGAGGAAGAGAGAGAGAGAGAGGTCGAGATAGAGATAGCAGTGCGATGTTGGTCGAGTGTTTTTCCCTTGACGCTTCCGGTCAGGCCAGGCTGCGAGATCGAATGCGGCAAGTGTGTGATGAGAGGCTGAAAGCTGACACGAGCGAAAGTCGGCGGAAATGCAGGGACCAAAAGCCTGATGTCAAGTCCTCAAGAGTCCTCAAGTCTCGAGGTTCCTAACATTCCATTCCTGCCACAGCCTCCAGCCATTTCTTTGTTCATTACAGTACCTGACGAACGAACTCACCCACCGAATACACACAATGAACACCTCAGCCACCCTCCGCTCCCTCTCCCGCGCCTCTCAACAAACCCTCCGCACACACCTCGGCCTCCAACAACAACGCACCTGGGCCTCGCCCTCAGCCCTCCTGCGCAAACCTCACACCAACACACCCGCACCTCTAAACAACATCCGTATCCGCCTCCACAGCACCGAAAGTAGCAGTAGCAGCAGTGATGGCACCCGCGCGCCCAGACCCCTAACAGATCGCGACTCGATCGACTCGAAGCGAGTAAAGAGCGACAAGGAAGCCATTGCCGAGCGCAAAGCCCAACAGCCCTGCTACGACATGACCTTCACCTGCAAGAAGTGCCTGGAGCGCTCGTCGCATCGCATCACCAAACAAGCCTACCACTTCGGCACCGTGCTGGTGAACTGCCCTGGTTGCAAGGGAAGGCATTTGATTGCGGATCACATGAAGGTGTGTCGTGAGATAGTCTTGTTTGTTGATACTTTGGGTAACATTCACTGACATTTTTCCTCTTTGCGTAGATCTTCTCAGACGCAAGCATCACGATCGAAGACATCATGCGCGAAAAGGGAGAGTTCATCCGAAAGGGCTCTCTCAGCGCTGATGGAGACGTCGAGTTTTACGACGACCAGCCTGATCCTACTGCCAACGAGAAGGAAAATACGCCTTTGATCGGAGGAGAGAGCGCCGCTTCTTCTTCGACTTCTGGACAACAAGGACAACAATAAGTCCAATATCTTCGAAGATCTTTGCCCAGCAAAACCGACATGTACGATACACTATATCCGACGACGCATGGGAAGAGCGCAGGCGGGCCAGCGCTCTTCCAATTCGAGTCGCTTGCAACACCGCGAAACACACTTGTACAAATAGCAAAATTCACGCCAAATTCCGACGAATTCCATCCAACTCACCGAACCATGTATATAATTACAGTACATAATACCATTGTACGACACAAAAGAGGGGGTATATCGCATCCTTCTCCTTCTTTTTACAGCCCAACAAACCATCGATTCATCCATCCGGTTTCCAATAACAATAACACCACGCCATCTTGGAAACTCGCAAAATGTGCCAATGAAAGCAAGAATCAACCCAAAACATCCTCCCTGCTAACACCAGCCTTCCGTCTCAACCCCACAAAATAACTCTCCCGGCTCTCCTTCCTCGAAGAATCCGGTTTGATACGATGTACCTTTTCAAAGAGTCGCTTCAACCTGTTCTCCAAATCCTTGTCTTCGGGGCCTTGGTAGAATTTGCACAGGAAATGCCCGCCTGTGACCAGACAGTCGTGGCTGAACGTGAGAGCCGCCATGCAGAGGTCCTGTTTCGATGGAAAGGCGGAAGGGGGGTTTGGTCAGTGAATTTGGTTCACTTTGTCTTTCTCAATCGAGTTCACTGGATTTTGCGGGTAGAGTTGGTGAAATGGTGGATGGGATTGGAAGATTTGAGTGGAACGATAAACGGGAAAGCTCAATCAGACTTACAATCGATCCCGCATGATCGCGGAACGGGTTGCCGGATGTGTTCATCATCCTGCGATACGGCCGGTTAACGCTGTTGGACCATGAACCGAACTCGAGGCCGGGGAAGGGTGCGCACATGTCTGACAGCACGACGTCGACCACGCGGCCTTGTTGGAGGTCCAGAGCCGCTGTTTGCGAGTTGCCGTTCTTCTTCGACTTGCTGGGCTTGGCCTTTGTCGTCGCTGTAGTCGTTTCGCCGTCTTGTGCCGCCGCAATACTGTCCACCTCTTCCTGTCTCCCTCCTTCTTCCTCTGCACCGTTGACTTCAACATCAACATCAACCACTCCCTCCCCACCAGCACCGCCTCTAACCCTCTCCAACACCCCATCTTCGCCCTCCCCAGATTTCCACTCCCTCACAAACTCCCTCACTAAACCCTGCACCCCCTCGCTCAAGAAGTCACCCTGCAACGCACTCACGCCCCTCGGCGGCAGCGCGGGGATAACATCAATCCCCACCACCCTGCCGCTCTCCCCGACCCGATTCTTCGCAACCTGGCTCCAACTGCCAGGAGCGTAGCCCAAATCCACGACGCTCTGCCCCGGTTTGAAGAGCTTGTGCTTGTCGTTGATCTCGAGCAGTTTGTAGGCCGCGCGCGATTTGAGGGCGGAGAGCTTGCTGGATTTGGAGTAAGGGTCGGAGGTTTGGCGGGTTTTCCAGCGGGTTGTGGAGGAGGAGCTTGAGGGGCGGGTTTGGTTGTGGTTGGTGTGGTGATGATGTGAGGGTGGTGTTGGTAGTGTGGGTGTGAGGAGTTGCGTTTGTGGGAGGAGGAGTAATGATGCTTGTGATGGTGATGTTCTTTTTGTTCGGGTCGCTGGTTGTCTAAAGGGGCTGCTGGTGCTGTAGGAAACCAGCAATCTGGTCGCCGCAGTGGCTCTGTCACATGCTGCTGCTGCCGCCGTTGTTGGTCGGAAAGCGATATGCGGCGCACATGGCAGTCGCGCGTGCATTTGATGTGAGAGGGTGTGTGAACCAGGGAACCGGTAGCTTGAATCCGAGAGATCGAGATATACGCCGATGGATCGGATTGGCGGTATGGCGGTACGCGATGCGAGAACAAGCAAGAGTCCAGAACACCAAGCTAAAAAGCTGTGGCATGTGAAAGAGCCTCTTCTCCAGGTGCTTGCCTGTGAAGCGAGGCTAAAACCTGTAGCACGGACTCTAGCGTACCTGTCAACCGAACCTCCCAAGGTCCCGAACCGGCAAACATCCAGAGCGTGCGAGGCTATTGGTCGTTGGGTCGATCCACGGCAGATGTGATTGCTGCAAAGGCAGGTACATAAACAGGAAAAAATATCGATAGTGTCGTTTTGGGGATCGAGTCGATCGGTGGTCGAGTACAAGTGAGCCGGGTCTTCCTCGAGGATCACTTAAGGTGTTGGTTTCCTTCCGCTCACTTGAATACATGCATGATAAACTTGCCTATTTATGGCGAATATTGTCACTCACTTGGGGTATCATTTACAGTCATCGTGGAGCACAAGTTGGGCAATGCCGACCTCAGAATGTTTTGGAAAGATCCTGGTCATTTCTGACAAGTAAGTGCGTTAGGAAGCTTTCTCTCTTCATCGTCCTATCAAAGGACTTATTTATCTGCAATCTAGGCAAAAGGTACATTGTGTGTACGTGAGGTCGTTAGCGACTCTTCTCTCTCTCTCTCTCTCTCTCTCTCTCTCTCTCTCTCTTCTCGGGTGACAACGCCGTTGCCGTCTCAGCAGCAGACGACTCCCCATCTCTCCGTCCGACCAACATCTTCCTTCAAACCAAACAGGATCAACAAATGAACAAAGGGGTATCTTTAAAGGAGCTTTCCAAAACGAAGCAAAAGACGATCCGCCACCGTAACCACCAAACGCTCGCGCCTCCTGCGTGTCGTTTTAGAAAATATGAGACAAACCCGCCGTGATACAGTCCAGACTGTGCCCGCACTTGGCTGTACTCATACACAACACCCTGCGTTACGACCAGAAGTTTAACCTCTGGCTTCCCGGCCGTCGAATTTCCTCTCATCTGACGCGCCTGCAGTGGTGTGACCTTCTCTGGCGTGGCCCTCGAGATCTCTCCCTATGACGACGTTGCTCCGATTCCGCTGGTGGCCACTACTACTCGCACCCTTCCGCGCAGATCCCGAGCTCGATGAAAACGACGGACTCGCATGCATGGGACCGGCGCTGGTGGGTGGAGGTTGCGGTTGATGCCCGCCTTGCGCCTTTCGCTTGCGTGGACTGTCGCG
>Ga0265780_10002124_pt1 | contig 27299 bp, 29 predicted proteins | sample P1T30metagenome_FD_192432 | JGI IMG/M metagenome (GOLD analysis project Ga0265780, IMG submission 192432) | Plant litter microbial communities from East Loma Ridge, Irvine, California - P1 T30 | ecosystem: Environmental > Terrestrial > Plant litter > Unclassified | place: USA: California...
GTAGGGCCGAGAGCCGCTCGGATCCAGGTCGGGAACACCTTCCAGCCCCGCCGATCGAATCCACGATTGTGCGTGCTCAGGTAGGTCGGCAAAATGGGTGTTCCCAAACTTGTCGCCTACCCTTGCTACCTGCATCAATGCGGTGAACCCGTATGCGCCGGGGAGAGTTGCCAGACCTGGCACGTTGGGCAGGTTGTTTCGAGCGTAAATGTCGATTTGATCTTTTGGGACAATTTGATCTGAAGCCATGACTGCCCAGTTGATACCGAAATCCTGTACATCAGCTTTTCCCGGATACCGCAAAGTTGCAACCGCGGAAGAGTGACTCACGATACCGCAACCCCCATGAAATCGGGCCTCATTCCCCGGCGAAGGAAATGAGCCCATCGACCCGTGGCAGACAAGCAGGTGGATTTGGCTTATCCGACCCCGCCAAAGAACCAACATTGCCTCGAGGGAGTGTGTTCCCGACTCAGCACCGAGTGTTGGTAATGCTGGTGTTGGTACCTCGATTCGTAGCACTTGACTTTGATACTCTTGAGGCATCCTTCCGAGCTGTTGTTTTAAACAACGATGCGCATATGTCCCTTGGACAACCGAGAGCATGGGTTTCGTGCGAGAATTGGGGGTGTCGATACCGTATTCGCGGCCGATTTCGATGATTTGACTCAACGCCTTCACTTGCCGCATGGGTGCTCCCGGTGGAAGGCGGGATCGTACAGTGATTCTGCTGCTCCCACCCCACTTAGGCAGCTTTCCCATGTTGACGAATCCCATACGCAGTTCGGTAGAATCCCGAATATACACCTGGCATCAGCAAACACTATGGAGACGAGACGCACCTTTCGATCAGTCCAATCGAGGCCCTTTTGGATCAGCTTCGATGTAGTGTAGAAGGCCTCTGGTCAATAGAGGACGGAATCTGCGATGGGTCCGGCATGATAGCCCAGGGACCAGGCGAGGATAAGGTGTATGTTCGCCCGGGATGCCCTAGATGGCCTGCGGTTCAGCTGGATGCTGGCGATGGGGAGCTACTCGAATTGACGTTAGAAATGAAGATATGAGAAAGTGAGTAAGTGAAGATGAGTCGAGTGGGGATGAGTTGGTTTAAATTTGTAAGCGTTGAATTGTTGTATGTTGAAGACGGGTAGGGTTTGCAGGATGGTTGAATCATCGTTGAATGATGGTTGGATGAGAGTTGATTAAATATCGAAAATCCCACAAATAAGCAAACGCGTCGCGTCGCCTCTCCTATCCGGGCGTAGCCCTATATACTCTGTTTTGAGTTCAGCTTTTTCGTCAATTTTCATTCCATTTATCACCATCTTCTGCGACTTTCATGCAAACTTTCGCCTTGGTCAGAATTGGACAGATATGCTGAGCCCCTACTTGATAGTCTTGCAGCTTCTGAAAACATGATTAGATGCATAGCATGGGCTACATGTCTCTCCTATGGCCAAGGGTCCAAGATTCCCTCTTTTCGGTAATCTGAAACAAGTCCGCGCCCGCTCGTCGAGTCATCACGCGGCTCGTATTTGTTGTTCCCTCCACCCTACATCTTTCTGATCTCTTACTTTCCTCCCATCAATTTCCCTTCCGCTGACCATGGTTCGACAACCCGTCGAAGACACTGGCCCAAGGAAGGCGCCTTCTAAGTGCTGCCCCATCCCCATACAAACAGTAGCTTCCGTTTTTAACTCCATTCAAATCCTGATCTATAGCACTCCCACCGACCACATTCCTAACGAAGACGACGATGATCCCGTCTTTGAACGTATTCTCGACTCGCAGCCGAACTGTCCCCTCCGATTCATCTCCAAGGACGAACCCCCTCCCCTTCTTTTCCCAACGCCAGGTCTCGTCATGACCGGCATCAACTCACCGGCCATCCACCAAAGTGCCGTCAAGTGGGCTGGGTCCTTCTCGGATAGCCAACTGCGAGATCTGATTCTCGCGCTTCGGCATGTATTTCGAGACCCGGACAGGGCGGGTCTGGCAGAAGGGTATAGGGAAAATACATGTAACGGCCTACATCTAGATGAACCCCTACTTCATATCTTCCTGATGCTACATCGTCTATATTTATCTGGTACAACTGCCGCCACCTGAGGAAGAGCTATCATGACCTTTTGTGTCGCTGGTGGATTCTTAGCATGTATGATCAAAATATCGGATACGAGGTTGGCTGGGACCTCAAGCGCGGGCATAATGGCGAAAGATGAAGGGTGTTTCCCGCCATAGAGGATGGAGTCGATTTGGTCGATGGGTCGGCACCGGATCGATGGCCGATCGCTGTGGTCGTTAAGGGAATTTAGACAGAATAGGCATCCAGCCCTTCGTCTTTCGAGGCTCAAAGTCGCCACACCCACCCATCGAGTCGGCCTCGCATAGTATAAATTGTTATCTGCGAGATCAGCATCGATCTCGTACTATATCAGCAGGGGACTTACGTGCGCAGTACCATATTGACAAAGTTGTAGGGTCTTGAAGAGTGCCCTGTAACGCCCCTAATTCATTAGGACCTTGCGATGAGAGAGACTAGTTGGATGACTCACCTTTCAACGTCTCCATAGCATCCCTAGGGATCACGACCGCCTTCCTCGCGGGGTCATACCCGATGGGGACGGTGCCGGCAAGGTTGGCCTCCTTCTCCAAGATGGTTGATTTCCCATCAACATAATGTTGAAAGCTGATGGCTGCTCGACCGTAAACGGAATTTCCCTCACCAAGGTCGAGATATGAAACAGTGATGGCGGGAAAACTCCCAAACAGTTGATGATGGTCATCTTTACGGGCTGGCTGACGGAAGGGTCATCTCCTCCCTTGGCTTTAGGCTCTGGATCGTATTTCAAGACCACCGTCTGATGAGTTAGCTCATGAAGACAGATTGTACGAGTTCTCACCTTCTTGCAATTCAACGTTGACCCTGAACGCGCTCGGACGGACACTTACATAATACCTCCGATGTTCAACTTGAGAGTGTTTGGAGGGTTGAAGGTGGTCGTCGAATGATTGGTCTAGTGTTGTGACTGAATATATGGTAGTTGGTTCAACGCCCATATATATCGCTCGTTCCCTCATATCACGATTAACCCAGTCAGTATGGATACATTTGAACCGTTGCGATATCTTGTATGAATCTGCGTGTAGTATGCGTGTAGATATGCAGCATTCAACTGAATGAATGTAAGGTGCGCAACGAGATGAAAGGAATGAGAAGCGGCGACGATAGACGGTTGGTTGTACAGAGGTGAAATCCAAAGTGGCACTTTTGAGGTGATTCACATCTTCCAGACGACACCCTCATCCTTCATTCATTTGACGGTTCCCGCACAACATCGTATATACAGAAGAGTTTATAAGTGTCTGGGTCAAGCGTATGGACAGAGTGAGTATCCTGAGTATGCTCAACTTTGTGTGAACAGCCCCATCACAACGAAAACCCGCCTTCTCTGACATCCTACTTCACGACTGTCTTTGTAAGCCTCTTGGCAACTACTACTGCTTTCCCTACTCTCAACAAGGATGCACAAGATAGCCAGACGTCCTACAATGGCATTGCAACAAGACCGGACCCACAAAAAAAGAGTATTGCTCGCTTGAAAGCGGTCAAAAAATGAAAGCCTCGTGTGGGGCTCGAACCCACGACCGTCCGATCCGGACGCTTATGGGATAAGAGTCGGAAGCTCTACCGACTGAGCCAACGAGGCGATGTTTAACGCTTCAGACAGCACAATATAATCAGCAAGACTGAACGAGCAGTGCCCCCGACAAAGTTTTCCAAATACTTGGTAGGGGCTGCACAATCTACCATGCATGCTCCTGCTGTTTTTGCTGCCACATGACCGCAGTAGTTTGGTCAGCCATTTCCAGCTAGTCTTGGGATCATTCAAGGGATGCAGCTCAAGTCATACCCGATCAAATATATTGTCGGGACGAAAGAGAGAGGACAGTAATTTTGTGCCACTCTCGTTTATACCTCGGTCATCGGTCATGACCGAGCCCAGGCACGACTGCAATATGATTACTGACCTTTCCATCAACCATTCGTTACAACAGAACCCACCGAAAACAACCAGACGGACGCCAAGGCCGACTGTGATTGTGAAGCATGAAACGGTACATTCGGTGACCCGAGGACCGACCATCGGGACAATCCCATCCCCCAATGGGCTTTCATGGTCTATGGCTTGGGTCAACTCAACAAGCGACCTTCCCTCTCCTTTCCCGATTACATGATGCTCTTATTCTCGGATAGCGCAAAGGAGCGGGCATACGGGAAGAAAGCCTGGCTGGAAAATCTTACCGAGGCTGACGAGGGGTTCAAAGACGACCTCAAGCCTGACCCTCAAATACCGGGAGCCAAGGTTTTCGATGGCGATGGCAATTACCCTCAACGATTTGGCCAGGGGGCTGTACCGATTCCGAAGGTACCATCTCGGGTCGCGATGTATGTGGGTGGTGATAGCGATAACTGCTTTGCAGTCGAAAACGAGGTTTACAAGTGGCAGGACTGGCAATATATGAATGCCTACTGCGCCCTCAGAGCAGTAAGTTGCTATCTGGTCAGTACCGCCATCGCTGATGCCAGGCTGGCATGATGCCACAACATCGCCAAGGGTCCCTCGATGACCACTGCAAGATTGCCGACGGCAGAAAGGACAGGACAATCGACTCCTTCTTTCCCTCTTTTCATCACGGTATCGGTAACCAGTGCCGAAAATTGATGTACTGCGACAGAATGTCATCGGCTGCGGTGATTATGGTATGCACTCGACCGTAAGTCGTCTCATCATCTAGGTATTCCCTCTCCTCATCCAGTACTGACAGGCAGATCTTTTCGTGGGTTGCCGTCGCCGAAAAGGGCTTGCCCTCTAAGATCGGTAAGTGCTCGTCTCATACTCGATCCATGATCCATCAGCTGACAGTCAGGTCTCGGTTTCATCGAGATTGAACACCTCGCCGATCAGGTCGATAGATTGGTCTCGCAGCGGTTCAGCTACCACAACTTCTGGCGAGTCCTGGCGAGGGCCCAGTCTTCTGGTAACTGGGACACCGCCAATATGTGGGGAATGTTGAAGCTGGAGTTGCTCGATGCCAAGAGGGTCGAGTGTTACTATTGGAGCGCTGGCAGTTTCGATCGCATCGGAATTGGTAAGGTCTTGTTCATTGTACTTAGCTATACACTCATGATAGACACGACAACTTCAACCAACCTGCTCCCACTCCCGCCAAGCCGAAACGTGATTCCTCCAAGTCTAAAAAGAAGGGGAAAGCGTCGACCAGCAAGACCAAGTCCAAGGACGAGGACGCCATCGCCGCCTTCAAGTCCAAGCTCAAGAAGGGTCAGAAGGACGTGAAACCAAAAGTCCGACTGTCCCCCTCCGCCAAGGCCAAGTTAATCGACCTTACGGAGGACGATTCCGAGGCTGCCAAGACTACCACCAAACTCCTCGGTAAGCTATCGACGGCGGAATTGACAGAGTCGGAGATGGAGGTCAAGTCTGGAGATGAGAGTGAGGGTCACGTTAGCTCTGTCGAGGACTTTGAAGGTGATGAGATAGATGTGATCGAGAAAAGTGACAACGAAAGTGAGGAAGAGGATGAGTCGCTTGTCACGGAATCTGACTCGCGGGACGACGAGGATTCCGATGAAAACGACAGTGAAATCTCGGTCGACCACAGCTCAAGACACGACAATGCGATTTGAAAGGGCTCCCGTAGGCAAATCCCAATACAAAGATAAGCGCAATTGTTGGTTCATTTGTAGCTTTCCTGCTTCAGATGTCTGTATGATATCACATCTCTCTATCTCCGCTAATATGTCCATACATTAAACTCGTTCCCGAGTTCAACGCCAAGATCAAATTTACGACGACCAACGGATACAGTTCGGACGTAGGGCAGGGAGACTCGGGGACCAACTTGGTGATCATTATCTCTCAGCCTTATAACGTACATGTAGAAAAGCAAGAAGCCTATAATGATGCATTTCGTTCAGTCGTATTAGCTATTCTACAAAGATTACATTTCGTGAAATTATGTTTTCAGTCCAGCCAGTGATTGGCTACTTCCAGCCCCAGTACGCATCCCAAGCATCGACTTGCGGATGACCTCTTTTGTGATCCATCTTACTCCTGGCCCTCCATCTTAGGTACCGCACGAGCGATACGACAAGAGTAGCAAAAAATAACATGAAGAAGATGACCATGATGAAATACCAGTATGGCGAATCCACGCCTGGTATAGGTTCGAAGCCGATTGCATTTTGGTCGCCTTGGTGTGGTATTCTCACGTTCATCGAGAATATTCCTGATAATCAGCTGACCTTCTTGGCGATTGGATGCCAGTGACCTACCCGAGCAGAGTTGCATGGAGAAAACGGCGATAGTCACTGTGGTGAGTCCCAGTAAGATCCGGTCTCGTTGAGCACGGAAGTAGGAAATAGTGACATTAAGATGGGACAGGTAGGCGGGTTGGCAGTGCGCAAGCACGTATTCTTGATGATTGAGTGATTTCTCGAGTAGAAGAATATGATCTGAAATCAGCTCATGTACGGGCAGATCAAGACTCACCTTCAAGATCTCCAATATACGCCTCTACGCCTTCAAAGTCCAGCAGCTTTGCCCTTTTACGCATCCTTCCCACCACATTATGTTTGCCATGTAATAAACGGGACAAACCGGTCACCAGCTTACGAGTATCAGTGATCCTCTTGATCATCTCATATCGACCGAAAGCATGCGGACGATCGGTATGTGGTCGAGAGTTATGGCCATCCGCGAGCGGGACCCAGAACAATTTGATGTAAATAAAGAATCGAGGTACACGCAGCCGACTGCCATTGAATGACTTGATATGTTGTCGAAAGCGTTGTGACACTGTAGGCTGGACTGGCGGTATGACTTCCTTCCAGATCTTCGTCCCGCTAGAGTCGAGCGATATCTTTTCGCTCATCTCGATACCATCTACTGATTCTTGAGATGTTTGCGGTGAGGGAATGTGCATTTGCGAAGGCTGGGGTACCACATACGGATCGATAGTCAGATGATCGATATCCTCGACTTCATTATCGACGTATCGGATCATTGGGAAAAAAGCATCGACAATCGAGTCGAGGATGCCGTGAGCTATCCAATCTGAACCTTGGTAATCGTCCACAAGCGTCAGAATCCTGTCTAGAACCCGTTGTGTATGCTTGGTGATATCCTCGAAATGAAACTATTGTCAATTGCCATCCTGAATTGCAAGACATACCGATACGACACCATCCGCAAAGACAACAAGGTAGACATTGACGGCCCCTACTCCTACACCCTCCAATCCCTCTTTTCCAGGGTTGTCTTCTATGATCTCGACCTTTTCTCTTCCCAGTTGGGTTGTAATCATGTCTGCAGCTTTACCCAATCCCCATCCAGCGCGGTGCCGACTTTTCTTCGCTGTCCCATCTTCTTGGGTCGCGTGTGGCTCGTCAACGTGGCGGTCTGGAGCTGTCGAGCTGCGTCTCTTGAATAAGGGAGGTGAAGAGCTGGTTCCAGGTGTATACTTAAAGTAGCTTTCGTCTAATGCTCGAGCACATATAAAGTAGTAACCAAGAGACTCGAAGGTATCCATCTTTTCTCGAGGATCTTGCTGCAGCACATCTTCGAGTGTCAAGGGATGAAGGCCCAGTAGCTACCGTTAGCGTACTCCCAGATTTGACGTACCTCTCCTATATCTCGTAGATCTTCCCACCCAGGACAGGAGACATCCAACCACCAGCATCCTTCCTCCTGTTTGGCCTCTTTCCACAGCGGCGGAGATTCTTCTCTTAACGAGCTCAGACTAGTCGAAGAGCCATAGGGATTGGCAAGACCCATCAAATCAGAAACTGATTTCGGGCGTGTGGGCTCGTCTTTGCCTCTCAGAGCTTCGACGCGAGATCTGGCTCGTGCCGCCTGAGGACGTGGATTGGCAAACGTCGGTTGGCGCTTTTGACCAGGCATCGAACGAGGCCTACGAGGCACTTCTAGTGGTGTCTCTACAGCGATACCACGACTATGTCGGACCTCCTTTATTCGCTCGAGTACTGTTGGTAGGGCAGGGGTGGTGATGACTCGGTCCGAAGGGTGATTGTCCGAGTCCAGAGCAGGCGGTAGGACTAGTGTAAATTCCCTTCGACGAGGTAGCTGCTGTCGTTTGGGTCGTTCAGGTGCTGTGGAGGCGGAACCTCTGGATATAGTCCTGGACAACACAGTCGACAGTCTCCTTCTCCTAGTCGCGACGGACCTCAATTCACTGGCATCACTGTCGCTCGACATACTCCCTCTCCTCACTCCTATCGCCTCTCCGAATCGCTCAAATACTGCCATTGTCGCTCTACGCCCACGCGAGATGTTGCTCCCCAGGGACCACGACGATGAGGTACTGGTGTCTGACGCGATGGTGATTGCATCATCCTCAACGACCCTCACGATTGTCGGATCCACTGCCGCCCCTCTATACAGATCCCCTTCCACCGTTGTATAACCCTGGACACTCGGTCCCGCCTGCATGGGCGCGTCTCCTGGAACATGTTGTTGATGTCGTCTTCTACGTTTCGGTCGGAGTTTCTGAGGGGTGAGGAACTCGGCAAATTCGGGCCCTGGAGAATTGATAGATATTCCAGGTGGGACTCGTCGAGCAATGATTGGGGTAGTGGGTGTCTGCTCGCGTGACATCTTGATTTAGGGCGGATGCAGTCATGGGTTGTGAATAACGGGGTCGAGGGCGGTGCGGCCGCCTAAGTCGTAGTGGATCATTGAGATCACCGGGAAGGGACGTGCTGCTGCAGGCGATAGCAGACAATGGCCTCGAGTCACTCGATAGCGCGAAGAATGCGGTGGTCTGGTATAGATATGAGTTGCAGTCATAAAAGGAGCAAGTACAGATGAGGTATAAACGTTCGTGAAAACATCGTTCCTGAATCTGCATTTTAGGTATTTTGAGCTATTGACGTTACATTTATACAATTGAGTGATACTTCTGTTTTCGACTACGAAATAAACATGTATAGATCGATATGAGTCAAAAGAAGAAACCGCTTGTAGCTTATAACTTTATGACAGATTGGGTAGTCAACAAGACGGTTCCTTCGGTGCTTTCATCCGTAGTATATCCCGCATATAATCACCTACCCGTAGCCACTTTGACAAAGCGGAGTTGTGCTGTTCGTGATTATCAGCGGTTTGTCGTTTGGAACCAAAGCTCTACAGCGCCGGCGAACGTGGCTGCCATTTGTACTTCAGACTTCTAAGCCATCGACTCACTTGAATACGGTGCAGCTTTATTCATACCGATCTTAGACGGCGAACTGATTGGCCAGCGATGACATCTCCTCCGGGTCAGCATGGGCCAGGTCGGGATCCATAAAAAAGCTTATTGACCGTTGAAGCCAGACTGAAGAGCAGTATTGTAAGTAATACCTTCCTCACTATCTTGGTGATAATTCGGGTCCGAGTATATCATGAGCCGACTCTTGATTCACTGAAAGATAGGTTGCTGGCAACGGTCCTGATACATGCACGATGATGTCTAGGTTGGACGACTAAGTTATAAGTTGAACAAGACCACAAAGACTGACTCATGCCATCCGGGGGAAGGTGTTCAGGGGACAGGGAGGGATGCTCACGTGGCTCCCGGTTACAAGCGGCCCGGACCGGAACAGAAATTTCTGCAACTGTTACCGAAATACATATGTGGTAGTTGAAACCCTCATTACTCGGTCAGTATGCATGCTAGGACCGCGAGACAAGCTGTCAGCGATGCATTAGGGCCCAATATACATGAGGGTGTTCATGTTGATGTCAGACATACTGTGAGATGGCCAAAGAAAGCCACGCAGTCCCCGATTTCTGCCAAAACTTCGTCTGGACGCTGCTCGTTCGGTTTTGCTGATTATATTGTGCTTGTTGAAGCGTAAGACATCGCCTCGTTGGCTCAGTCGGTAGAGCTTCCGACTCTTATCCCATAAGCGTCCGGATCGGACGGTCGTGGGTTCGAGCCCCACACGAGGCTAGCTTGGAATCTTCGGATTCCAGGATCTTTTGTTTTTCTTTTCGGCTGGCCTACATGACCATTGGTGGGTGATATCAGGGGATCTCGCAGCCCATGCTTTTGCTCCTAGTATCTATACTGCACAATGCATAGATAGGAGCTACATGATGATCTGTGGCGAACGCCCAATTCGAAACCATCTCGAGGAGCAGTGAGAGGCGGGTCGATGTCTCCGACAGCCAATTATGTCACAGTATGAATACTGCAGTGCTGATGCTGTGTTCTTCATCGCGATGAGGGCGAAGATAGAATAGGGTACTCAGTGGGAGACAAAATGTGGTTCCAGAACCATTTGCATCCGTATGTAAGGCGTAAGAGGCATAGAAGTTCTCACGACAACCCTGTTCCACATATCGCATAGCTCTTCTGGCCCTTTCCCATCCCCCGGAAGGCGTCCAACCCTCCTCGATTACCACTCAGGCCCTAGTCCCACATCGAATTGAGCTTACCAGGTCGAGCCGGCTGGAGGGGATCTCTGTCGAGCTTGTTGCACGACCTGTGAGGACACGATGGTACTACCTCCTCGAAAGCACTATTGCTGGAAGGTGTATTCTTTGACAAATTTCCATGGTCCCCCTACATACTCGTACCTGTTGTCAGCTTATCATAGGCACATAATTATATAGGTGTATGTAAACATGTGCTCACATCTCCAGACCCAAGGTAGTCCCCTTTTGCTGCCCGAACCTATCTCCGGGCTGCTTCATATCCTCGAACGTTTTCTCAACTTGCTTCAAACACTCTTCCACCTCGTCCTCTTGAGCCTTGTTCATGACCGTGACATGTGCCTTGCTCATCCTCCGACTATCTTGATCCGTCAATTTATCCTTTTCCTCCTTGACTCTCGATTGTAGAAATTGTTGAATATCATCGTGTATCTTTTCGATTTTCCCATGCGGTCTATCCCTTACCGTGACCATTACGCCTTTGTTGCTCATCTTCTTTGGTTCACCTATAAATACTTCGAACCCACTCGTCTTGTCGGCGCGGGATTGGAGATGGGCATCTAGTTCTGGGTAATGATGGGCTGGAATCGCGTGGAAAAGAGTGACATGTGCAGCTAGGTAATTTCTGTTTTTGGGGAAATGTTTCGTTCGTAGGTCCGTTAGGAGAGACTGGCTGGCCTTGTCTAGCTTGAGGGTCAGGATTAGGGGGTGTCGGGGAGTCATGATATATGCAGTACGTGTACATGGTTATTCGATTGTTGGAATACAGAACTGAGTTAAACGACGTCATCGTGGCACTCAACAACCCTATCCCTACTTCGTCCAATCTTCTACTCATACGGTGAGAAGGGCCATGTATGATCGACAGCACCGCGATAGTCGTCGACCATGTCTGCTTGAACACTTATGGCCGAACTCATGGACTATTGATGGCAGGTTCGGCATAAACATGAAGGGGAGCAACTCGGCCAGGCTGAAGATTGCCGGCCTGTTGTCCTATGCCAATCCAAGTCGGCTCTCGACTCGTCCCGTTGACCGGTAATATCGTTCCTGACTCCTACGTCAAGAATGATAATGATTCGTCTTGGAAGTCACTCGAGTCCCGAATTGCCGCCTGGCCGCACGAGCCGTAAGTGTTAAGATTCCAAGTTGGTGGTCGCTGATTCTATAGCTTGGTGTTCCTCCAAGCTTCCACGTCACAGCAGGGAGCAACACGGAGCATGCGCCTCATTTCCAGGGCGAGAGAAAATGACACTGGGTGACCTACTCCCCTCGATCGTCTTGGGCATTGAGGAACAAACACCAATGGGGCTGCCGAGATTGCTCCATCCATTCATCAATGTGTAATACCCCTCCAGCTGCGCATAGCTGAATAATAGGTACTCGCCCTTGTCGCCATGGCGGACCATTCATCTTTGAAGGGGGTAGGTGGGCTCAATGGTGTCACTATCGAACGTCTACATATGAAGGACCACATCAATGCTTTAGAGCAACGACGCTTCCCCTTACCCCGATTTCTTCCGCGTCTTCGCCAGAAAACAATGTCAGAAGTCTGATGATTTGGACATCAGTAATGAGAGGGCTTGGCATAAGCTAGAATTTCTCGACAAGCCAGGTGGGTGTGCAGCGAAGGCACTGGTATAGCGCCGAGAAGATGGATCTAATCAACAAGGACTCTGGTAAGCGTTTCTAAATTCTACACGGCCCTTCTGACGGCCAGCATCGTTCCCAAGGGGCCCTCGAGCGACTGAAAAGGGAAGAGGGAGCCGACACTTTCCAGATCGTCGACAGTGAACTCCGACCCCTCAAGACGACCTAATTCCAGTGGATGACCGCTGGACCCAACAACGCATACATGGACGATCATGTTCCTCGCAAGTACAGGCTGCTCTGCAAGTTGTGCGGAGACGACTCGGATTCAGATGATTCGATCGACCCCGCTGTCAGTGGGAAAGTCAGGAGAGGAAAGAAGCCGAATATCGACTGCGCCTCAGAAGATCTCGGAGATACCGACGGCCACTCCGACATGCCTGCCAATCACCTACAAGACCTCTTCGACTCTGACGAAGATGAGATCGAAGCGCTTCAGCGACAGGACAAGGCGACCGATTACGACTCGGACGTCGAAGAGGAAGTTTAGTCAGCTCCCCGAAAGAGGTGGGCATTCACAGTGAGTCTTATTTCTCATCTCCTCACAATCGCTTATGCCAGTCTCGTTCACAGTCAAACCCCAATACTGCTTCCCGAAAAAAGAAAAACGCTTCTAAAGTTAGCCCCCATCGTTTTCTATATGGTCAGAGCTGAGACTAGGTTGCCACTGCCAAGGCGAGACCATCGACGCATGCAATGAGGTCACATACCGTCGCCGCTTTTCGCTGGAAACGGCTTTCATACTTGTTCTCACTCTAAGAATCTTCTTCCATGGAAGTCTACCTTGAATCCTACCGATCAATTCTCCTTTCTCTTTTTCCTCGCCGGTCCTGCAGCCTAGCCGCCAGGCAGATCAGGCCTCAGCAGCTTGTGGTTACGGAAGTGCCGAGAGCACCCTACTCTTGTCAGCATCCTTCGACGATACCAGCCGCAAACGTACCGGAACAAACCACCTCAGTAAACCTGATCCCATCGGCGGATCCCGACAATAAGTAGCAAGGCTTGTCCATCTTGCTCCGACGGTCCTTGCATCCTGGGTCCCTACAGACTCCGTTCGCTTTGATTGGTTTCCTGCCCTTGTTCGGCAAGTTCCAGTCCGAGCTTTTGATCCTATTGACTGGGATCCTCTGCTTGATCAGCAACGTCGACCTCCTTCCGAAAAACCCGACTCACCTTAGTTGCGGGTACCATCAACCATTCCTCCTCATCCTGGGCCGATGGGCAATGCTGGCATGGATGACGTTGAAATAGCAAAGAAGGAAGGGCATATTGTCAGAATCATGAGGAGGCGGTCCGTGCATCTGTTAAGGCATGTGAGCGTTGACACGCGTGGCAGACTGGTCGTTCAATTTACGTTGCCAAGGTGTTCGGGAAGTCATTGATCCATCCATGGAGACAATCAACGAGCCAGTGGCATCACCATGTGTTTACGTGATAGTTCCCTAGTGATCCATACACACACATGAGGGTAGTAGTGTCAAAGGTATACCTCGTACCTGAATTAAAAACCTTGCTCGATACCTAGCTTTACTGGTTGCCGTCTGCCAAGAATTCAACATGTATATCGACAAACGACTCGCCTCAATGCAGCCTCCCTCAGTAGCCTCCGTATGTCTCCAACTATGCCGGAAGGAAAGACGAGAATATCAGCTGATCACCGTCCTGACACGATACGGAGATCCTTCGGGCAGTCGCTGATCAGTGTGGACACACACACACAAGGCCTCTTCGGCTCTCCAGTTCCCGACTCCCTTTCGATCTTTTTCGATCTCCGTCAATTGATTAAGGAGTGATAATTTCCTGAATGAGTTAGCTGAACGCGGTGGTCTGTGCTTCAAGGTACATGACATGACCAGTCGCGTACGCGTCTTGTGGGAAAGAAGGGAAGGTGAGGGTAAGGAGAGAGATATTTCAGCCGTTCTTTTTTTTCATCCTTCGCCCTTGGAGCATCACCATCAAATTCAGGTTCCCTCCTCTTACTATCAACTTTCCCCCCCATTTCTTCATTCATCGTTAATTCTCTATCCCATCTGGTTCTAAGTCGTTAACGGAATGAGCTATAGTCTTGGGCTTGGTCGTGAGGATGATGATGAGTGAGCAAATTTCCCTTCCTTCCTTTCCCTCTTCCTGCATTCGCCGAATTCCTATCGCCCCAGCAGTTCCACTCATACACTATCCTTCGCCCCTAGCCTGCTTCAATCCAATTCATCCTGTCTCTTAGGTTATGGCTAATAATGATAGCCTGTCATCAGTGTCGGTAGGTCCTGGTAGATTGTCTGGTTAGACGGAAAGAGGTAGGTTCAGGATAGGGTCATTCGAGTGAGGGAGGTGATCTTACTATTCAACTGACGATTAGTGAATCAACTTTCATCCATTTTTCGAGCCTAAACCACCTCATCTTACGAACAAACTTCGCCATTTGATACATCTAGCCGCCTCTTCGTCACCGAGTACGACCATATCACCCTACACCACCGGTATACCATCATCATTCGTCCCGCCCTACATATCCTACCGTCCACATCACCATATCATCCATCGCCAATGCCTGTTCCTACTTCGTATACGGCCACATACATCTTCCGCCATATCTCCATTCTCGTCACCCATACCCAACCAGCTCCGATTGTCTTCGCCATCCTTACGACTCATTCACCGATCCACCCATCACCTCACTCCACCCCATCATATCAACATCACCTGACAAGCTATCCACCTGTCCATCACAGCGCACACATAACCATCATCCATATCATGACTTTCATCCACCTTCACTCCTCTTCCCATGCCATCGACTCTCGAGACTCTTGCCCTTGGTACGACTCGACCTCATCGTCACCTGATCTCGACTTTGGTTATCGTAGTCTTGGTCGACATTGGTATTCTTCTTGGACCTGTCGGACATCATACACTTCACACATCACCCATCACCCTATTCCTATCCGACTACATCCCGTCCCCTGCTTGGGATCGATGCCCCTCCTTCAAGAGTAGCAAGGTAAGCGTATCTCAACAGTCCATCCCACCTCAGCTGACCTCAGACCCTCATCATACCCAATCTACACCGGCACGCACTACATCCTAGCACACAAGTCTCATATCCACACATTCACTCATTCCCCCTCCGCTTGACCTCTCCTTGCCTGTATTATCATCCGCGATCGCCACTGTCAGTCATATAATCAAATCCGATTGGATCCGACGTCGACCTGACACGATACACTATACATAACACATCAAGTATATACAAGTCAAGTCAAGTATAAACAACAACAGAAGCTAGGACGCAACGACACGGTCTCAGGGACGTCTGGAGCTCCGCTTTTGAGTGGAAAAACGCCTGTTCAGCCACATATCCGGTTATTTCATATCGAAACCTCCCTCTTCCTGTCCCGAATTTCGCTCCTGAATTTCTGTTCCACGCCAACGCACAACCTCAGTCTCTGGGCCACTTCGGTGGCCCATAAATTAAAATTGGCAAGTCCCCGTTCATGCCCTCACTGAAAACCACTAATCTCTAGGAACGATACAGAGAAGATTAGCATTGCCCCTGCATAAGGATGACAAACTCGTGAGTCAGCCGTGTCTTCGGTCTCTCAAGCCTTCGCTGATGTATTGTAGGAATCAGAGAGGTCGACGCAAGTCGAACAAAATTTTTTTGGCTCTGTGACCGCCTGTATGCATCGTCTTCATATCGGTGAAACAGCTCGATCATACATGGCGTTTCCGCTTATCGCCCTGGCAGAATCTGCTGATCATCTCGTGTTTGTTGTCAGTTCAGATAGAGGCGACAATGATATTATTGCGGTGCCGACAGCATCCGTGACACGTCACACATGTGGCCCTCCCCGGCGAGAGCCAGCATTGGTTTAGACTAGCCCTATGCCTCACACGTAGTTGGCTTCATGACACGAGCGACGAAGACACGCTGTGTCCTCATCTAGGCGCAGGCCAGCTATCCGGACCGGGTCCAGCGCTGATCGTACAAGCGTGTTCGAATATGCCTAGATGAGGAACATGTTATCAGGCAAGATATGGATGAAGGTCGCCGAGACAGCAGACACTGGGAGAACACCATTTGCATAGTAGTGACATGAAGGCGTTTAAGAGGATACGAGGTGAGCAAGACTACACCAAGCTTACTTCTTCAGGTAATTAGGGACGAGCCCTCACCGAAGTTCCACGTGGTTCCTCCTCCTTCATCATCGTATTCAGGCGATGCCCGCGTATAACAATTCTCTGCCATATTTGACCAATCCAGGGAATCACCGAATTGAAAGGACACGGGGATCCGAACAAGGGGGACGTAGGTCCATGTGTGTGTGCTGTGCTGAAAAGGTCCTAAGAGAAACGTCTTATTCAGCTTCGAGGGAAGATAGCGATCTGAACGAAGGTCATGGCCAGCCATGGAAAGAGACGAGCCAACCGATAGCGATACTTATCTCGAACTGTGGTGAACAAGCCATTCAGTGAGCATCGTGACGTGAGAATCGGCCAAGGTCCAGGACTGCCCTAAAAGCAAGGGGTAAGCTGTGTATACACACAGCCGAAATGCTCACAGCAGGCACTGGTCGTGTGTACAGATGGAGTGATGTTCGAGCGTCATCTGGACATACTGGGAGTCCCAAGTGTTACTGAGACTGATCACCGAGAGAAGCTCCAGGATGAAGAGGAAGATGACAACGGTCTTCGACGTGGATATATGTGTCAATACTCTGCGACACCGCGTACTCAAGCTGGATCGGTCAGACCACTGAGCGGAGTTGGTGAACTATAAGGTTTTCTCAGTGACCTGACCCTCACTTAGGGGCGTTATCAGGGGAAATGAAAAGGCAAATAGAGCGTGTTTCACTTCTAGACTCACATCGCCTTACCACCAAAAACATCTTAGACACTTTCCGATCCTGCAGATAGCGACAAATCAACCAGATTTTCAGCAAGATGGCATCGAGAACCTTCTTCTACCCTCAGCACCAGCTGCCATCTACCCCTGCGCATCAACATTGGCTGGTCAATTCGGGCATCGACATTCCGGATCTCAATGCCAATCTTGATATCGTTAGGTTCTACGCTTCCGCCCTCGAATCACCACTACCGACGGAGTCCGATCACAAGCAGTTTGTCGAATTCTGGGTAAGCGAGGAGCAATTCCAGACTGCCATGGCCGCTTTATATCAACACTTCGGCTTCGAAGACCCGTCAGTGGAGGTTGATGGCACTTTCGAGCAAGGGGTATGGCGATATGTCCTGGACACTCAGAGGCTGAACGAGGCCACAGGAAGCACCTGGTCGGACTGGGATGCGTGGGTGATGGCGCTGGACGAAGCAATGCCTGGGATGGTGGATTATTGTCGAGCGATCTCCTATCCTGTTTTCAATTGGAAGAAAAGTATCTGGGAAGCTGGCTCCTTAGTCAGAAGGAATCACGGATATAGGTTGAGGCCAATCCCTGCCCTGCAAGGATCGACTCAATTTGATGAGTTCGTTCAGAAATTGGACGCTAAACCAAGCCTCTTGGACGCAGCGGATCATTGGGCGATCCGGATCTCCCGCTCTACTTTCTTGGACGATATGTTGAAGGCGGGCAGTATTGACAAGAATGGGAATCTGTTGGACGTGGATGATATCATCAGGGACAGGGACGCTGTGGCTCTGTATCTTGGGAATCAACCTAAGTCGGTATGTCATCCGTGAACAAGCCTTGGTATATGCTAACTCCAAGCCTGAATCGATTGCCTTCGACGTGAAAGAATGGGGGTTCTGGGTGTTTCCTCTAATGAAACGATCTTTCGAGCTACGTAACGCCAGTCCTGTGATCATCCAGGCGCCAGTGAGTCCTGCCCCAGTACAGGGCCATCAATTTGACGGGTAGTTCTTCTACTCAGTCCCTTTGCCCTGCGATCCTTCTACGATGCAGGCTGGTTTAGAGGTATCTCTAAAAACTAGGGAACACCGAGTCGCCAGTCACGTTCCTGCATTGGGAAGAAGGATGGTACTAAGATCTAGATCATAGGCTCCTTACTCAGTCACAAGGCGCTCATGACAGCTTACACCGATACTTCGGCACCTCTTCCCAATTCTTCGTTTCAAGCCGCTTTGGACGCTGAGGTACAGCTACATACACGAGGGCTCGAAGAAAGTCGGGAGGTAGTGAAGAATTTGACCGATGAGCTTTTGGACTTCGTCAAGAATGAGGCTACCACGGAGAGTCGACCTGTGATAACTCCGATCGATCATCATATCTTTCTTTCGACCAATGCTACCAGACGCTTGACGATGCGCTCGGCCATGAAAGATGACTCTCGAGATAGATCTACGAAGCCAATGTCGGAGGAGGTGACCGACGAGGTAGCAGGATCTGGAGTGGCTGCGATCCCGGAGCTAGAACTAGACCTGGAGCACGATGACCTGCCATCGATAACGGATGCTCTAAACGACAGAGACGGGAGAAGCGGCAGAGCAGATTATGGTGTAATGCAGGCTTGCTGGTCAGCAGCGCTCTCGGATGATATCAAGAACATCCAGCAATCTCGAGGTCCGGAGCTATATCGACTTTTCGTCGCCATACGATTGATGATGTACCGGTCAGCAAAAGGATATGATGGGGAACGAAGATGTGGGCGGGATGTCAAGTGGTTCGGCTCCATGGTCAGTGGAAAAAGCAAGGAGAAATTGGAGCGTGAAGGGGGGGTGGCATTGTCTGAAGTTCGATCATTCGGTCGCAAAATGATAATGGAGGGATATTGGGCCTTGGGAGTGAGTAGCTGAGACGTCGTCGAACATAGCTGATATCACAGAAACTACCTCATTTGTACGCCAAAGAATTGCCCGACAGCATCGCCAAGGGCTTTCAAAGCGATATCGCTATATGGCTCGCCTGCACGTTCATCTCTTCCCAGCCATTTCTGTATACGACAGTGGTGGATCATGTGCTGGATACTGCTACTGCTGGTGCAAGTGCTCAAGGATGCTCGGAAGAGGGATTGGGAGTGTTGTCTTCTATGGCAATGTATGCGAATGGTATATCCATTGCTGCCACTATCGGAATGCGCACCATGGTATGTACTTTTTGCTCCTTCATTGCAGCATTAACAGGCAGAATCCGAAAGACCCTTTGCTAGCTCGCCGATGGATTCGAGCCTTACTGTATCCGCAGGCAGCCTTACAAGGGTGGCCATTCGGTGCTGGTCCACGTCTGCCATGCCTAGCGTGCACCGGCAATCATGCCAAGCTCCAGGATCTCGATGCTTCGAGTCATCCGAGTGGTCTGACTGGCACACTACAGTCTGTTCGCCTCAGGGATAGGCTCAGCGTATCAGTATTCGCCACTCGACGCGGCATCAATGCGGACCACACAAGATCGCTCGGGAGGACGACGTTTTTCGACTGTCTCGTCGTTCTGATAAACTTGGTATATCAACCCCAATTTGTCGTCTGTTTCCTCTACCATGCGACTCTTATCCACTTCGAGGATAAAGCAGCTCGAGGTAAATCGACAATCTTCCTTACCGACCATGGCTTCGTATCGGCTTCAGGCTAGTTATCTGCAAATCGCTTGACCATGCTTTGAATAACACTCGCTATTTCAGTCCTCTCTCCTTGAAGAAAAATCAGATCGTAGCTCTCTTCCAGTCTCGTCCAATATGCATCTCAGTATCGTCACTTGCCGTCAGATGTAGAATCCCCGAATACCTTGGCAAAGTAGTTTAATCGCGTCCAGCTTGCCACTTGTATCAATGCTCGCTACTGATCAGATCGTACGGACCCAGGATTTGTGGCTTGCTCGCCTTTAAATACTATCATGATAGGTCGTGTGCGTACTGTATCATCACAGTGGACGATAGTGGTAGGTTGCGATCGTTAGGGTGCTTTCAGTCGTCTCCGAACGCTTTCTCCGATTCAGCTGGCTAATGACGAGCGAACACGTCGATGATAAACACGGCTGCCAATCGACGATTATATGCAAGATATATGTTACATAGTGGACTGCGCCTAATCCTCCTTCATTGTTTGGCTTTGCGCTTCTTCGTAGGCTTCTTCTGATTCCCGTCATCCTCAGACTCTGCTTTCCGTCCGTCTCCCGTTCCCAGCTTAGCTTTGGCGTCTCGCAATCGAGCGGCGTATTGTAATGCCTCTTCATTAGTCCCAAATGAAGCCTCGCTTCTCTCAACACCGTTCTTCCGAAACACCGTCATACACGCTGTCAATCAGTTTGAGGCATTCTGATTTATATGGTGTACTCGTACTAACCCATGCAGACGATCCTGATCACCAATTGTCCATCGGTCATGACCCTGTATGCTCCGGGCCAGTGCCCCCGAGCGGAACCACAACGGTCGCAGGGTGTGTAAGGGCAAGTGGTGTGGCCCTTTCCGCTGTAACTCCCAGTGTCATCTCTAGGATCTTTCCTGATCGTCCTGTGAGGCACATCAACCGGATTTCCATGACCATCAAGCTCTACGTCAGCTCATATGACCCTGGCAAAGACAGGGATGGTACCTCGAGACCCTTGGGAGGGGCGAGAACTGCCAAAAACGGAGCTTCTTCCGAATCCTAACAGGTGAGCGCGAACTAATTCCATCACACACCTTGTCGGCTTGCTCGTAGGCCTCATTGCCTTTCGCCAATAATTCATCCATGAATTCCCAAGCTGACATAGTGGCAAGTGTTATAGTGAGAATAATCGGATGGCAGAATCGATTCAAGCTCTGGCTTTGGGCGACACACACAACGGCAGGGATGAAACACAAACGAGGGCGGCGCATGCCTTCATCCATTGATCAACAACCTATGTATATAACACTACATCCCAGCTTAGTACAGGCTCGTTGGACTGCCATCTTCATTGGAATCTATATCGTAACGGACTGGCCTGTTCACTTCACTTCACAAGCTACCAAGACCTCGAAAGCCGAACACAATCCCTTGTCTGTCTCCATCTTGCTGTGAATGTACAGTACAACTATCCCGCCAGCTTGTGATCTTGACTCAATACTTGACTCATTTCCCTTTTCGCTTCTCGGCACAAGACATGATACTCGGAATGAGCGCTACTGGATACATTATTAGATGGACCGCTCTCCCAACACTCCGCTCAAAACATTCCTTCACTCCATGATAATCTGTTTGACGATCATCCATTTGCTCACCATCTAGATAATACCACTTCCGCTCAGACAGCGATGCCTGCCCAAAGCATAGTCAGCCCACCTGGAACGCGCAAATTGGAAAGCGGTGGTGCGATCGATCTGCCTAAACGAACTGTTGGATTCTCGGCACAAACAACCGTATTCAATCATCCCAAGTACGGTAGAATCCAGTGACAAAGCTGAGAGCATGAGGCGACGTCTGTATCTGGCTGTGAGCTGGAGAGGTAGCTGTGAGTGTTGAGTTTCCAAGCCACGCGCTGGTAGTAATCGGGCTGTGACTGATTTCCTGACCATAACAAGAGAGACTCAATCCAATCGCATGTACAGTCCAACCAATGAGACGAAGTCTCAAAACCAGCTCCTCAGGTGTCCATATCTCCTCAGGTGTCTATATCACACTGTAAGCATGCCTTGTGTATACTGAACTGTAGATCCCAGATCTGCTGGTGACAGGTACGATCAAATCCACATTCTTTCCTCCGGTTCCGACATTTTCAGGTAATTAGTACGCAGATTGACCGCATGAATCTCTCCACATTCTCTTCCTGCTATATTTCACTGCTTCTCATCTTAACGTCTGAAACAATGCCCAACGACAACCCCAAGACCAGGGTACGCTCTGCCAAAGTTGTGAATGAAATTGGTGGTCGAGTCGGTGCTGTTGAACGGCCTAATTTCGAGATCACGAATGAGAGTATATATGCTCGTTCCCAATTATGCCGGCCTTACGCTCAATTTCCCACTCCACCGAAACGATCAAGGCAATCAGCGGGAGCCATGACAGTAAGTCCTCATGAGGTACAGTCTGAACAGAGAGCAGGGGATCTGTAAGAGGAAAGGAAAGCTGATGAACAGGCAATTTCCCTTCCTCTTCCCTTCTTGTCTTTCCCGCTCCCGACCCCTGCTCCCATTGCCGCTCCTCCCAAGACCAAGATCGCCGACCAAGGCGTACCAGAAGCATGCGATGCATTCATTGGACCTGTGAGCAATGAGGAGCAGTGTTGGGTCATCATCAAGGCCACTCGAGTGAGTTAACCGTTTCCAATCGCGCTGAGCAGTTAGGATTCCTCCAAGTTCCACATACGAAGTGGTGATTGGGTCATTCCAAGAAGAGGAAGACCACAGATTCGGCCCGGAACTCCATGCAGGAACCGGCAATGTGACGATAGCGAGTATCCTGTGGTGAGCCAGTCGACGCGATGGCGTGGACCAGGCGGACACTTCAAGGAAGCCGCTTGTGATCGTGAGTCAGATCTCGGAGAATTGGCGACAGCTTGTTGAGACACAGGGTGCTATACGCACTATCACCAATATGGGTCTGCCTGGCCCGACGTTCCAGATGACCATCGACCGCTCAAGAGAGAAAGAACGCAATAGCTCATCATAACCTTCTTCACATCACATGCATTATCTGGTCTAGCTGATTCAACCTCTAGCTTTACCTCTAATCCCATTTCATCTTCTCCACATACTCCAAGATCCCACTATCTATCTGATCCGTCACTAGATCCCCACGACCAGCTGCAATCTTCAAAATAGCTTCGTTCAGCGGTGTCGCGCCGAGAATGTCGACATGGTCCGCCCTTTTCATCAGTCTACCCTTAAAAGACAAGACTTACGTTAAAGCTCCACCTCGTAGATCCAGACTCTCCGGAGTATGTGGGTATTCTACATGGTCAGCTATTCTGGTAGAGACGGGAATGAATACCTACCCTGAGTGACGACCTCAATCCCAGCTGGATTCCATTTTGTTTTCCCCTTCCATCCCTTCACGCACATGCCTCCGAGACTGATGGCAGGGATAGTTCCATCCCCATTCCCAAACTTCACTCCCGACCTCACTTCCGGCACCGCTCCCTTGAGCGTTACAGCAGCATCAATCCATTGTTGCCTAGCCAATGGGAAATCGAGCGGTGTCCTCTCGGTCGTGGCATTATCACACCCATTCGAAGGGTCGCTCACATCACACTTTTGTCAGCTCGTACTGGAATGGCGACTCACGAAAGCAGTCTCGTCAACTCCGTCTGAACGAGATTCATCCTGCTCGTATTCCCCCTGCATGTACCAATATGACCTTTCCGTTTCTTTTCCATGGCCATACAAGCAGTAGATCTTCATCGATGGGGCATTGGGAAGCCTAGTGTAAGCTTCATGTTGAAAACGACAAAAGAGACGTACTGGACCTCGAGAGGATTAGACCATGTCCTATGATCCCCATTATTCTCCTTCAATTTGCCCACGTCACTCTCGAATCCAAAAGTGTAATTTGACTCAATCATCCTCTGGAAAGCAGAGGTGGTATGTGTGAGGATATACGGACTAGTCTCGTCTATGGTTAGATTTGGCGATACAGTTCCGACATCTAGATTCTGGTCGTTGGGCGGGGTACCTGGATGACGGAACGAAAGAAATCGGCCATGGGTATCGGTCGCGTTTGTTGGGTCGTCCTATCGTCAGCACTGCTCAATAAGCAGACGTACAGGAGCTCCCTGATCATCACCCCAGATCCTATTTCCACCTTTAACCCACATGGAGCTCGATCCTGGCCACTGTCGGAACAACTTCGCTCGTTCCCGTCTAGAGAAGAACTATTATCAGCACTGTACGAAGAGAGCTTGAACTTACCTTTTCGAGAACCCAAGATCCGGCGGGATGCTACAATCAGCAATGCCCACATAGTTGATACATACGAGCTCGACGGTATCTCGCATTTCACCCGAAAGGAATGCAGTCATTGCCTTGGCTACACCAAGCAGAGATCCGGCGACATTGATCCATGCTTCGATGTTGTCCTGACATCAGCACCGTCCCTGTACAAGGCATCAGCTCACCTCTACCCATTCTGGTCCACCACCGCCACCAAATCCATCGGCATCAGGCTCAGCCTCGACCCATTTCATGCTGCCAGTCAGTCCTTGCTCATGCAAATTTGGAAGCCATACAAATACTATTCATCAGCTTACGGTCAAAGGGATTAGGTCAACTTACCATCATTACAGTTCCACCCATTCTACTCATCAGTTCTAGCTCAACCGACAACAGAGGACGTACGAATGAGTACACATGACAACCTTTTTTCCATTATGTTTCTTCATCGACTCGATCTTTGCCTTTAATCGACTAAAGTAGCTATCCCTAATTTCAAGATTGTAATATGCCAATCTCCTGCCTGTCAGCTGAATAAAATGTAGATGTACCAATCATAAGCGGCCATGTCCATTGAATTGGTATCATATCCAAGAGTAGCGAGATTTTCTACAATCTTTTGCCAGATCCAATAGCCTTGAATGAACTCGGACTACCGTCAGCGAGATCAATGACACACACGTACAGCAGCATCTAGTCCCTGAGCTGCTCTGACTTTGAACCCAGGTGGATCAAGACCGGTCTGTAGGTCTATGCTCAAGGCCTGAAGCCATCTCTCCCTATTTATCAGCTCCATCACATCGAAACCTACTTGTTCGACATGACCGCCTACTCATCAGCCCCATGTTACGCAGCAAGAACACGAACTCACCCTGATCATAGTAGAAGTCCCCCATAATCTCTTTCTAAAGAAAGGTCTCGAAACAGTATCCGTACTCCAGCTTTCCAATCCCGTACTGACAATCCCTGGAACTAGAATCATCGGGTGGTTCTTTTCCAAAGCGTATTTAGCCACCATCTCATCTCCCACCGTGAAATCTCTGGACTCAAGGGCCTTCCTAGCTCCTTCTACTAACGTCAAATTATTGAGTAGATCTCGAGGATCTAGACTGGTAGGAAGAGTGGACCAGATTTCAGCCATATCGTTCCTGCCGTCAGCTTGGGCCGATGTCGGGGACATACGGTATATCCGTCATGTTGAGGGTGAAGAATACCACTAGAGCGCCGACCAAGATACCCCTACTCGTCAGCCCTCGTCTCGTACCCGGATGGTAGCATACATTGGAAAGAAGAACTACAGTCAGCTACGTCGTGTAAGAGCAGCTCACCTTTCGTCCAAAGATCCATTGCGACCAAGTCTTGGGCTTACTTTCCCCATCGGGGTTCTGGAAGAACTTAGACTGACTCAAATCTATCGTCAGTCCCAGTCCCCAATCGAAGCCCATCTACTTACCAATCTCATCGAAAGGTGTTCCAGGTGCTATCAATCAGTAATGGCCGTCTCCCCGGACTAAACACACCAAGAAGCTACTCATCAGCTATATTCCCGATCATGTTGGAGACAGCTGACCTTATAGTTCCCATCGCCCTACTTGTCAGCTTGGTCCTACCCATGAAAGTAGCTACGAACCTTGCGTTTCAGCTTGACGCTCAATTCCTCGACCTCTTTGGAAATATCATCAATGTTTAATTTGAATCGCTGGCGTAGCGCTCCTGAACCACTCGAGCCAGCTGTTGATGTGGAGGTAGTACCAGTGACCACTGGCTCATCACCCTGAGCCTCTGTCCTGACCTTTGGAGGCATGGCGATGACTGTCTAAATATACACAAAGAAGTAAAGAAAGGTGGACGCGCTAGATTTCAAAATTCGGGGTTAGTGGTCGTCGCGGCTGATGACGCATCCGCAGGCACTAGATCTGCAAACAACACGAGTTCGAACAAGCAGATGCCGAACGTGCTCGGTAGATGCTGAGATGAACATTCATAGCTTGCCATGCTATGCCATGGGAAGTAAAACGAGCGACGTTTATGTGAGAGGCTCAGGCAAAAAAAAGTTGACCTATGGCATCTCCAAGATGGACGGACAACGAAAAAGATGGTCGATGACGGGCTTGAACCGCCGACCGTCGCATTATTAGTACGATATTCTACCGACTGAAATAATCGACCAAGATTGGAAGACCGATGTTAGGTCAAGATGTTGTTGGTATATATACTCTTGCATTCAGCTAGACTGATACTGGGTTCGCCATATTGGACCCGTGTCTGAGTGTATGGCTTCCTGGATTTTGGCAAACAATATGAGAAGCGGTAGGCAGTAGACAGCAAGCGACTTAGTTTGAGGCAAACACTGTGCAGTGGTCTAGAAACATGTTGATCTCTGCATGTACATAACTAATAATCATGCCACCATTGTCCCGTCAATCGAGCGTTATTGTCCGTCTCATGTCTCCCTCATCTCCCCTCGCGAATAATGCGGAATGTATAGCTACAGTATGAACAAATCCCTTCAACCCCTTTCAACTATCTACGCCTGGGAGCAGGTACAGCCGTTCGTTTAGGCTCAGCCCTCTTTACTTGTTGAGTCAATCCCGCACCACAAGCTCCCTGTGATGGCTGAACGTCCTGAGCCGAATATTCGGGTGGGTATGAACATCCTGAAATAGGTACGAAAGCAGCTTGTGTGTTTTGGGCATTCGCCCATCCATTTCCTACACTTATCGTTTCGCTTGATCCTGGCGAGGTGAATGTAGGTGCAGGCATGGTAACGGGAACTCCGGTTGTAGTGTATTGAGGCAACAGAGTCATTTGACCAGCACCGACATTGGTGAATGATCGTGGAGGCCATGGGTAGGCGTTGGAAGCGGAAGCGGGTATATCATCGGCACCGGCTCCTCCAGTCATCCAGGCGGATGGGTAGGTTCCAGAGAATTCTTGACCGGTAACACCGATAGCGGCACATGCACCGACGGCACTTCGAGGATCGGATGGGATCCATCCCTCACGTAGACCAAGTCGGTAGTGCCACATGGGGTTAGGCTCAGGAATGGATCCAGTCGAGTTTCCAATCTTCCATGTCCAGAAGAAGTAGTTCTGGGAATTAGCCTCATCCAGCGACAAGAGACAGTATAACTCACCTGCAAAGCATCCATGGACCTAGTTACCACGTTCAACAACTCAGCCTTGGTGTTGTCATCCCACAATCGGTGATCGTTCCAATAATCACATCCGCCTGGACCGGCGGTAGGACCATTGTATCCTGGGAAAGCACCCTCGTATCGAGCACCAGCACCGACTCGGTTCAACCATTGTCCACAATCATTGATGGCAGCAG
>Ga0265780_10002125_pt1 | contig 27292 bp, 35 predicted proteins | sample P1T30metagenome_FD_192432 | JGI IMG/M metagenome (GOLD analysis project Ga0265780, IMG submission 192432) | Plant litter microbial communities from East Loma Ridge, Irvine, California - P1 T30 | ecosystem: Environmental > Terrestrial > Plant litter > Unclassified | place: USA: California...
GCAAAGTTCAACCTTGCCGGTGAACACGGTGGCGTGGCCGTTCGGTGCGATCCGGATCCAGGCGTCGAGCTGCGGCTGGGTGGAAAGGCTGCCGGGGAGGTCGGGACGGATGTCCTTGGGGCCGCTTCCCTCACCGCCGCCCGACAGGCCACGCGATTGACCATCGTCCTGCGCCGCGGCGACCCCGGACAGCGCAAAGAACACCACCAGGCCGCCGCCGGCGAGCAGGTCGCGCCGTGTGGTCATGCTCATGCCACCGGCTCCGCAGGGTCGGTGACGCCGCCGCCGCGCATTGCCGCCGCCCGCCGTACCGCGCGCAGGATGCGCATGTGCGTGCCGCAGCGGCACAGGGACGGGCTCATCGCAGCCCGCATCTCGGCCTCACTCGGCGTGGTGGTACGACGCAGCAGCCCTTCGGCGCGCGCCATCATGCCGGGAATGCAATAGCCGCACTGCGCCGCCTGCTCGATCTCGAACGCCTTCTGCACCGCGCCTGGGTTCTTTTCGGTGCCGAGCCCCTCGACCGTGGTGACCTGACGGCCCGGCAGCGCGGCGATGGGGGTGAGGCAGGAGAAGACCGGCTGGTCGTCGACCAGCACCGTGCACGCCCCGCACTGGCCAAGCCCGCAGCCGAACTTGGCCGCAACTAGCCCAAGGTCGTCGCGCAGCACGTAGAGCAGCGGCGTCGACGGATCGACGTCGAGGTGGTGGGTACGGCCATTGACGATGAGGTCGGTCATGGTTGCCCTTCCTTGCGGGCCTTGACCACTTCCTTCTCGAGATTGCTCCACCGCACGGACCCATAGCGCGCCTGCAGATAGGCGACGACTTTTGCCACTTGCGCATCGGTCAGCGTGCCGCGGAATGCCGGCATGTACGGCCCTTGCGCACCGACCGGCGGCGACACGCCATGCAGAATGGTCTGGATCAGGTCGCGTGGGTTGTTCTCGTGGAACTGGGTGCCGAGGGGCAGGGGCGGTCGGCCGGCGACGATCATCGGCGCCCCCGGCTCGTGGCATGCCGCGCACGCGCCCGCGAACAGCGCCGCGCCCTCCGGTTGCGCCTTGGCGGCGGCGGGCTTGCGATCGGGGAGCGCCGGCTCGTGCCTCGCTGCGGGCGCACCCGCCAGCAGCGAGGCATAATAGGTCGCGATGGCACGAACGTCCGCGTCGGGCACCTGCGCGAGATTGCGCGCGACCTCGCCCATCGGGCCGGCCGCCGCCGCGTGCGTGGAGCTCAGCCCGGTGCGCAGATAGGTGTGGAGCCGGTCGGCCGTCCAGGCGCGGACGGCCGGGGAGCTGGCGTTGAGGGGCGGTGCGTACCAACCCTCGGCCCAGCCGCCGTCATACGGCCGGTTGCGCTTCTCGTCGCCGAGGGGCCCGCGCGGGCTGTGACAGCCGCTGCAATGGGCAAGAGCTTCGCCAAGGTAGGCTCCGCGATTCCACGGCGCATCGTGCTGGGGAGCGGGGGTGAACCGGGCAGGGCGGAAGAACAGCAGCTTCCAGCCGGCAAGCAAGGGGCGAAAGCCGAGCGGCGGGATCAGCCGGTTAGCGGGCACCTCGGCGCGAACCGGCGTGCGCGTCATCAGATATGCGTAGAGCGCGTGAATGTCGGGGTCGGCGATGCTGCTGAAATGGTCGTACGGAAAGGCGGGGTAGAGGTGACTGCCGTCGCGCGCGACCCCTTCGCGCATGGCGCGGGCAAACGCGGCTTCGGACCAGCGCCCGATGCCAGTCGCCGGGTCAGGCGTGATGTTGGTGCCATGCAGCGTGCCGAACTGCGTCTTGATCGGCACGCCACCCGCGAATGGGCGGCCGCCCGCCGCGCTGTGGCAGCTGGTGCAGTTGCCGATCAGCGCGACCGCGGCGCCGCGGTCGATCTCCGCCGCAGCGAACGTCCCGCGTGGCGGAGGCGCGATCTCCGCAATCGCGGGGCGGTGCGCGAAAACGAGAAAGCCGATGAACAACAGAGCGCATACGAGCAGCACGCCAAGGATGGTCCGGCGGCGCCGGTCGGTGGTTTGGGTCACCCGAGGATTTTCGGGCAGAACCGCATGGCGTGCAAGTTCATGCTGCGAATCTCGCAGGGATGCGGCCATCGGCTGTCAGATCGACAGTGATGTCACCAATCCGAGCAGGCTTCCGCTCGAGCGTCTCGGCCGCGACGGCTTCGCCCTTCAGCACCGGCAGGGTGCTGAGCGCGGCCACCGCGGCCTTGAACATTGTCCACCGGTCTATTCCACTCGCCTCGCTCACAGCGCGCAACGGCGACGGCTGCGGCCGTGAGGGACCATGTCGGTGCGGTAGTCGTAGCGGGCGCCGTAGTGGTGTCGGCAGGCGAGGTAATGGTCGGCCCACGTCGTACCGCCATGCCCGCGCCACATAGCGGGCGGGCGCGGCGCGCCATCGCTGTTCCAGCCATCGTACCTCACCTGCTTGCCGGGGGCCGTTGGGCTGAACGACGAATCCCGAGCAACGACCGGCGCGGCAATCGCGCCCAGCAACAGGCTCATCAGCGAAACGGCAACGGCTTTGCGGGATCCTTGCAATGACCATCTCCTCAACTTTCCATCGAGGATTGCCGGAGCAGGTTATACCGGACGGCGATACAACGTGCGTTATTGTGCGGTCTTTCCTTCTGTGCTGCGTCGGGAGGCTGTTGCTGCCAGAAGCTGCCAGAAGCTGCCGGTGCGGCCGCGCGCGAGCCCAAAGGCGTAGAGCCGCCGCAGCAGGCTGTGTTCGGCGGCCGAGGGGGGCTCCTCCGCCGATCTGAACCCAAGCAACGGCCCCAAAGCGATGGTCGCCTCTGGGTCAAATCCTGCCATCCGCGTTCGCGAAAGTGCTAAGTTTCGCAACACCCTCTACGACGCTCGCGTTCTCTCGTGTTCCAGCGTTGCAAAAGTCAGTTGCATAATGTCATATTTTCGATACAGTTTTGCGACATGCTGATTGGTTACGCCCGTGTGTCCACCGATGACCAGGACCTCCGGCTGCAACGCGGCGCGTTGAAGGACGCCGGATGCAAGCGGACGTTTGAGGAGAAGATCTCGGGTGCGAAGCGTGACCGCCCCCAGCTGGCCAAGATGATCGAGCAGCTGCGCGACGATGATACGGTTGTGGTGACGCGGCTCGATCGGTTGGCACGCTCCACCCGCGACCTGCTCGACATTGCCGAGAAGCTGAAGGAGGCCGGCGCCGGCCTGCGCTCGCTGGCCGAACCCTGGGTGGATACGACTTCGCCGGCGGGTCGCATGGTGCTGACGGTGTTCGCCGGCATTGCCGAATTTGAGCGCGAGCTGATCCACCAGCGCACCAGCAGCGGGCGTATAGCGGCCAAGGCGAGAGGGGTCCGCTTTGGCCGCCCACCTAAGCTCACCCCTGATCAGATCGCGCTCGGCGAGCGGTTGGTGAGCGAGGGCACGTCCGTGCGCGAAGCCGCCAAACTGCTCAAGTGCCACCATGCCACGCTCTACCGAGCGCTGACCGCCGCGGGATTGGCCTCGTGATGTCGACCCTTCCGCAACCCTACACGGCAGAGGGGCATGCCTAATGCCGATCCGCCCCGAGCATGTATTCCTATACCCGATCGACTGGCCGCAGCTGTCGCATCATGTCCGCTTCGTGCGTGCAGGAGGCGCTTGCGAGCATTGCGGACGTCCGCATGGGCAGAAGGTCTTCCATCTGCGGGATGGCCGATGGTGGGACCGGAACCGGCATTGCTGGCGCAACGGCCAAGGTCGACGCGTGCGGCGACCGACGGAAAACATTTTAGCATATGGCGCCTGGACACCGGTGGTGCTGGTCTGCGCGCATCTCAATCATGATCCCAGCGACAGTGCGCTCCATCAGCTGGCTGCACTGTGCCAGCGCTGCCACATGATCCACGACGGCCCCGAACATCGGCGCCGGCGCTGGATGAACGCGCATTATCGGCGCGCGCTCGGGGACCTGTTCTACGGTCCTTACCCGATGTGGGGTGCCGACTGGATCACCCCCACGCCGATCAGCATGCTCGACGACAGCCGATCATTGTATGCCACGGTCGATAAGGCTCACAAGGATCGGATCGAAGGGATTACCCCTTGGCCAGCGCATAATCCTGAACCAGCACCTTCTCAGGCACGTGCCATGCCCCGGCAATCTTGCGGATCATGGGAAGGGTAAGGGCGCGGTGACGACTTAAAATCTCCGTCGCACGTGACTGCCCGATCAGCGCCGCCAGTTCAGCGCGGGTATGACCATTGGTTTCCATTGCTGCCTCAATCGCACGCACGGGATCCAGGGGTTCGATAGGCCAGCGACGGCTTTCATAGGTTTCGACCAACGTCACCAGTACGTCGAGCCGATCGCCAGCCTCACTGCCTTCCTCCGCTCCCCACAGAGCTTCGATCTCCCGCAGCGCCGTTTCATGGTCGTCATCGTTCCGGATAGGACGAATGTGCATTGCACCGCCTCCACTAGCCATAATCAAAACAGGTTTACCGTCAGGGCATCGATCTTATCGTACTCGGCATGCGTCCCAACGAACTTGATGAAAGCGATGGATCGCTTCCAGTCGAACGCTACCACCATGCGATAATTACCGCCTGCCACCTCGAACCGCACCCGCTCGCCGTTGAGGGATTTCGCTTTGGTAAAGTCAGTGACGACCTCAAGCGGGCTTTGCCAGGCAGCCGCCAATGCAACCTCGTGCCAGTGCTTGAGAGACGCTTCCGTCTCCGGGTGCCTCGCCCAGAACGCAACCAACTTGTTTCTGGCGATAATCCTCATAGCGGTCGAATAGCGCTTCCCATCATGGGAAGCAAGCGAAATTCCCGCGATGGGAACCGCTGGCATTATCCCGTCTTCAAGCCGGTACGGGGTTCTGATAATCCCGCGCGTCCGGAAAACTGCGGGTCAGGCCTTCGGCGTCGAAACCGTCCGAGGCTGTTGAGAAAGGGTGCGTGATCGGCGGCAAGGGCCATTTGGGATGTTGGCCATGTTGCGAGAGCAGGCTGTCCGCTCAGGCTGGCGCTGCCCGATTGCTCAGCAGCTGGAGGTTGTAGGCTGCGGCTGCCATGGTGAACTCCTCGGCGGCACCGGCGAGGCCTCGAAGCTTGAGAGATCTGAGCTTTAGGTTGCGTTTAAGGTGCCCAAATACGCGCTCGATGCGCTTTCGTCGCTGTCTCGCACGCGCATATTCTTCGGTTCCGGCGAGTGCGCGTACGTGGTCGCGCGCGTCCTCATCGACCAGTCGAGCAATGGCGCGCTGCCTGGCCGTGGTACATTGCTGCTTGAGTAGGCACCCGGCGCAATCGGCCGCGCGGCTGCGGTATCGACGAACCTGACTGGAGGGTACCGTACCACGGTAAGTGAGAGATTTGTCAGCCGGGCAGCGGTAGGCGTCGGCGTCTGGGTCGTAAGTAAACGCGTCACGGGTGAAGAAGCCATCCCGCTGGCGGGTGCGATCGATCACCGGGATGTACGGAGTAATGCTTTGCTTTACCAACCAACCGAGCAGCGGGCCACTGCCGTATGCCTTGTCCGCGGCGAGGCTTAAGGGTTGAATCCCGAGCTTGGCCTGAGCACGCGACAATAACGTCCGCGTGGCGGTCACCTCAGCTGAGAAACGCGCCGGTGTTGCCTCCACGTCGAGGATGCAATCGGTGTCGAGGTCGAGCAGCGGATTGATGGCATAGGCATAGCGTGCCGGGCCGTGTTTGCATGAAAGCGCCGCCTGCGGATCGGTTGGCGAGACGTACATGGGTTCGACGGGTGCTGGCTCATCGGGGTTGACTGGCAGCGCGGCGTCGAGAGCAGCGAGATACTCGGCAACAGGACGTGACACTGCATCGCCTGCACGCAGATCATCAGGTGCGGTTGCACCCTTCAGCTTCTTCTCATGGCTGGCATCGGCCATGATTGTGCTGCCATCTACAGCCAGTTCGCGGCCTGCCACTAATCCAGCCGCGGCACAGCGGGTCACCACCTGTTCAAACAGCAGACGGTACAGGTCGCACTGACGAAAGCGGCCATGGCGGTTTTTGGAAAAGGTCGAATGGTCGGGCACCCGGTCAGGCAGATCGAGCCGGCAGAACCAGCGATAGGTCAGATTGAGATGCACCTCCTCGCACAGACGGCGTTCTGAGCGGATGCCGAACAAGTAGCCGACGAGCAGCATCCTGAGCATCAGCTCCGGATCAACCGAGGGGCGTCCAGTTGAACTGTAGCTGGCCGCCAGCGCTTCCCGAACGAAGCCGAAGTCGAGCAGCCCATCAATGCGCCGAAGCAGGTGGTCCGCAGGCACGTGCTCGTCGAGCCGGAAGCTGTAAAATAGCGCGCCTTGCGCCACCTGCTGACCCATCATGCCTGTGATACCCTGCTGCCTATGCCGCAGTGAATCACCACTTCCACCCTGTCGCAAGCGCGAGTTTTTCAACAGTCTCGAGCGGTTGTGACGCCCCTGGCTGACGCAGCCTGCACGCCATGGCTTAATCGCCGATCTCAATCGTGCAGCGCACCGGCTTCTTCACTTTCGTGGCCGTTTTCCGGCACGCAGCAAGCGCGTCCCGGTTGGCCGTGACGATCCTGTTGTCGGCGACGACTGCATTCCAGCGTTCCGGCGACGCGCCCTGCATCAGACGCTTGCCGGCATCCCACGGGGTCGGCTCGGCCAGCACGCTAGTCGCCATCCGCTCGGGCCATCGCCAGCTGTCCGGCATGGAGCGCGCGATCGGGCCGCTTATGCCTGCGTAGAACAACATGCCGGCGATCACACCGCCTGCCCCAATGCCGTACAACCAGCGATCCTGAACCGCCCGATCGCGCCGGGACCGCACGATGCCCTGCATTCTGTGGGCCGCTGAAGCCATGTCGGCGCTCGTGGCATGGATCAAGCCGCGCAGCTCGTTCGAAGCATCGGCCACAGCGGCTTTAATGCGTTGTCCCATCGTCTCCGGGGTGAGCGACATCGCCGGGCTCTTGCCCATCATATCGATTTGCCGGGTAAGCTCGGCCAGGATCTTCTCGGTGCGAGCAAGCGTCGGTTCGTAATCGGGGATGTCGATCGCCTCGCGTGCGGCGGTCAGCCCCCCGATCGCGGCCCGCAACAACGACACCTCGCGGGTAAGCTCGGCGAACGCGCGTGCTGCGCCGTCCTCGTTCATGTCGTCACGCCCGTCGTCCATACCTACCCCCTAACGGCTCATCCCCAAGTCACGGTCGCGGTTCAGATCGCGCGACAGTTCGCGACCGACATCCCGGTCCTGGCGCTCACTGATCCCCAGCCCCAACTCGCGCGATCGGCTGCGCAGGAGCGATTCCACCTGAGGATCGCGTTCGAGGCCTTTTGCCATGTCCGCCATCTCCTGCCCCGCCTTGTCGCGGCCCGCTGCATAGCCGGCGCGCGCGAAGTCCGCGTGCTGGCCCTGAAGCTCCTGCCAGCGTTCCACGAACCGGTCGGCGCGCAGGTGCGGATCGGTCCGCACGCGGGCTTCCTCGGCCATGGCTGCGATCATCGGGCCGCTCCGCCCCTGAGCCGCTTCGCGTAGCAGGGTCGGATTGCGCGTCATCGCTTCGTGCATGTCATCGGATGCATGGGGCCGGAGCTGCTCCAGCGCGTCGATCGCGCGCTGGAGCTACACCTTCTGGTGCTCAAGTACGGCCCCGATCGAGGCCTTTGTCTGCAACGCCGCCTCGGCCGAGCGTGAGGTCCGCTCAACCGCGCGCACGAACGCAGGGTCCTGGCCGTGTTCGTGCGCTTTCACAGGCGCCGACCTCGCCGGCGTCGCGTCGAGCTTCAACCCGTCGAACATACCACGCCGGGGCGCTCGCTTCTGCTCGCCCTGGCTCCGCTCTGCTTCCGGCGCCGGGTGTTCGGGCACTATCCGGCTCGTGCTTTCGGGTACGGTGTCGCGAAGCCCGACCTCCGACATCCTTGGCCGGAAGCCAGCGAATATGCTCTTCGCCTTCGTCTCGACCGTTCGTACGATCTCGCGCACCCGCTCGGGCAAGCGGATCTCACGTCTGTCTGCGAAAGCACGAGCCGCCTCGTCCGGCTCGGCCGCATAGTCGTTTGCCATGTCCTTCGCCCGATCGCGCGACAGCACCTCTGCCAGCTTGGTGTCGGTCGCGAAGTCGTCCCGCCCATAATGGAGCTGCACGCCATCGCGATGCCGCGACAGCGCAACGTAAGCCGCGTGCCGGTCCATTCCCGGCGTCGCCAGCACATGCGTGCGGTCGACCGTCACGCCCTGCGACTTGTGAATGGTGGCGGCGTAGCCGTGATCGACCGCGGCATAGTCGGCCACGTCGAACCCGACCTGCCGCCCGTCGTCGAGCCGCACGCCCATCTGCTCAGCCGACACCTGCTCGACCGTACCCAGCGTGCCGTTCTTCACCCCCATATTGCGCTCGTTGCGCAGGAACATGATCCGGTCGCCAGATGCGAACTGTCGTGTCCCACGATCTGCATTGACGGCCACGTCCTGCCCGAGATCACCCGACGCCCGCAGTCGCTCACGCGCTTCCCCGTTGAGGCTCTGCACCTCGGCATTGGTATGCGTAAGGATGATCCGGCTCTTGTCCGGCTCGGCCTGACGCTGCCGGTCCCAGCCCCCGACCAGTCCCGCCCGCGCCGCATCGCGCGTGTCGGCGCTTTGTACCATGTCGTGTTCGCGATAGGCGCCAATCGCCTCCGCGGTGCGCCCGGTGGCAAGCCAGCGTGTCGCGTCACGCTGCCAGTCCGTCCGTTGCCGGCGTATCTCGGTGATCTCGGCCGCGCCGTGCGCTTGCGATAGCGCACGAAAGGCCGCTCCTGCCTCAATCGCCTGCAACTGCTCGGGGTCGCCCACCAGCACGACCTTGGCGCCGGCCTGGTCGGCTGCGGTCAGCAGCCGCTCCATCTGCCGGGTGCCGATCATCCCTGCTTCGTCCACCACCAGCACGTCGCGGGAGCCAAGCTGCTCGCGGTCCTTGCCCCAAGCGTATTCGAGGCTGGCGATGGTACGCGAATTGATGCCGGAGCCGGCCTCCAGGTTCTCGGCTGCAATGCCCGACAGCGCGGCACCGCGCACCGTGTAGCCCGCTGCCTCCCAAGCCTCACGCGCCACGCCCAGCATCGCCGACTTGCCGGTGCCGGCATACCCGATGAGAGAAGCAAGGCCGTCACGCTCCGTGATCCGCCCCAGCGCGTCGCGCTGCTCCCCGGACAGGGTAAGTCCCCTGCCCCCCGCCGTATCCAAGGCGCGCTGGACATGGCTGGCGGCAACGAAATGATCCCGCGTGTCCGCAAGCCGATCTGCCGCCTGCTCAAGCCGTGCTTCCATCGCGATCATCTCGCGGCTGGTGAACCGCTCCTGATCGCGGCCGTCCTTGCCAAGCGCGACCAGTTCAGGGCTGCCACGCACAGCCCCCATCACCTCGTCATACTGTTCCTTGCTGTCCGAATGCCGGAACGCGAACACCGCGAGATCACGCGTCGTGAACGTCGCCTGCGTCCGTGTGATCGCGTCCAGCGCAACCTGCGGATCGGCGATGATCTTCTCGCCATTTTCGCGTGCGATGCGGGCATGGTCTTCGATCCGCTCGGCTTCCAGACCCTGTTCCGGGCGGCGTGATGCAGCAGGCCCGATCTTGTGCTGCGGCTCCAACGCGATGCCCTGTTCGGCATAGGAGCGATGATCGATCCGCGCATTGATCCCAAGTTCCGTTAGCCGTTCGTTGACATGCGCCCCCCACGCTTCGCGCCAGTGCTGTAGCAATGCCCGGTCGTTCCACGGCACCACCTTGTTGCCGAACCCTTCCGGCCCGACCTCGCGCATGGTCATCATGACGTGTGCGTGCGGCTTCGGACTGCCGTCTTCCGCCTTGTCCCAATGCACGTTGAGGTCCGCGATCATCCCACGATCGACAAACTCATGTTTGACGAAACCACGCGCCAGCGAAACGCCCTGATCGCGAGTCATCTCGCGGGGGATCGAAAACTCGATCTCACGGGCCAGCTGGGCGTCCTTGCGCTTCTCGCCAGCTTCCACTGCATTCCAGAGCGTTGTTCGGTCCGCCAAATGCTCCGGCGCACCTTCCGGTAACATCACTTCCGAGTGCGTGACGCCGGTCTTGTTCGAAAAGTCATGGTGCCGCTGCAGCCGTTCGTCGAACAGCTCGGATGCGGAGCGGTAAGCGGCTGCCGCAACAGCGCTTGAGCCGGATGAACGGCCGATCACCTTTGCCGAGAAGTGGTAGATCGCCATGACGAGCATGTTTCTACCCTTACTGGCGCAGATCGGCAACGATCTATAAGCGCGCACTCACAACTCGCTTTGCTCCCTGCTTGTGACCTGCTGCGCTTCTGCTAAAGTGAGCCCTGTCGTACCAAGCCGGTCGCTTTTGCGCGGTTCAATGTGGAGGATGGTAACACCATGCCCAAGGTCCGGGACTATACCGCTGAACTCAAAGCGCTGGAAGAACGTGCCAAAGGTCTAAAGGCCAAGCGTATCGAACAGCTCGGCAGCCTTGTCGCTGCGACCGGTGCCGATACACTCGACATCGAAACGCTTGCAGGCGCGCTGCTTGATGCCGTCACATCAAATGATACTGGTGTGAAGGAGGCATGGCGTTGAAAAGGCGCTGCCTTCTTTCAGCGACGCGGTTGCAAAGCTGGCCGAAAGGCTGACATCAACATTGAAGGCGCAGCGACGCAACCGGGCGCTGATCCAGCGCTTGGAAGCGAACCGGCGGCGGACTGATACGCGGAGCTGGGTGGTGCAACGCCGTGAGCGTACTCGTCATCTGATCGAGTTGGGCGGCCTTGTCCAAAAAGCCGGACTGGTCGATCTCGCCGACGACGATCGTGCCACCATCTACGGAGCGCTGCTGGAGCTTGTCGGCAAGGCCCGAAGCGGCGACGCCAGCGACACGCTCAGCTTGTGGAAACGTCGCGGCAAACGCGCGTTCGAAACCGAAGCAGAAGGGAGCAACGCGGGTGCCTGATCTGTCCAGTGCAGTACGCTTGCGGCGCCACCGCGCGGTTACATCCGCTCGTGCCAATGTCGAGCTGTCCGGCGCAAATCTTTCGCCCGAAACCGAAGTGCTGCTTGCACGCTACATTGCCGGTGACCTGTCGGACCGTGAACATATCGAAGCCCTGCTTGATCACGCCTGCACCCTGCCGGCGGGCAAGCAGGTACAGGAATATTTCACCAGCCTTGATGGAGCCATCAACGCGGCACCCACCCGGTGACAGATCCGTCCGGGCGCAGATCCGGCCGGATAAGGAATGTGGTTGATTGGCACGCGGAAGCCAGCGGGGTCATGATACTGCGCATGGTCAGGATTGCGGCTGGAGGCACCGTAGGGCGCAGCAAGCCGACTTTTTGGGACGGGAGGACCTTCGCGCTGGAAGTCACGCTGCAGGGCCGTTCTACGACCGCTTTCGGTCTTACCTTATCAAGGCTTCGCAGGTCGCGGCCGACCGGGAGGGCCTGAAATGATGATGGTACCGATCTGACCAACCCCGATTGTCATGGAGGCATGATGCTCGCCAAACGTTCCGATGCCCCCCGATCTTGGCAATTGCTGATGGTCGGGCCGGGGAACCGCCATGTCACCCCGGATCTGCACGACAGGCTGATGCGCCTGTTCGACCTGCTGCCTCTAACGCGGCTCATCGAGATCGATACCGAGGCAGGGAGCGTCAGCGTATCGCGCGACTGGCCGAGTGGCCGCATGGAGGAAGTTGCGGGCATTGAGGCGAACATTGCCGCCATGCCCGGCATCGTCAGCATCACCCTGTTTCAGGCCGCCTCATGATCGCATGGTTCCTCCAGCTCCGCCGCGCTTCAAGGAACCTCGCCCGGATCGCCTTGGCAAACCCCGTCTGGGCGGCCCAGAAGCTCGTCTTCGCCCCTTTCCGGTTCGCCAGGCACCTATTGGCGTCCTGGTCCTCATGGTGGCCGTAGCGGTCGTCCTGATCCTCGGCACGGACGCACTGATCTGGTACTTCCGTCCCGGCGATACGATCATCGCGCTGATCCAGTTGGCGATCGGGCTGGCGGTCCTGCTCATCCCGCTACGAGCGCTCTTCCAGCCGCTCATCCTACACTATGCAACCGCTGACGCCGAGGACACCCACGGCTCGGCCCGCTTCGCTACCGACGCGGAGGCGCGCAGTCTGACCGGTGACATGGGACTCCTGATCGGCCGCGACCGCAAGTCGGGCAAGCTGCTGCGCTATCCCGGCCCTGCCCACCTCCTGACCATCGCGCCGACCCGCAGTGGCAAGGGTGTCGGTACGATCATCCCCAATCTGCTCGAATACCCCTTCGCCACCGTCTGTATCGATCCCAAGGGAGAGAACGCCCGGATCGCCGCCCGCCAGCGTGGTCGCTTCGGCCCGGTCCATATTCTCGATCCGTTCGGGATCACCGGGGTTGTCGGCGGCGCGGCCTATAACCCGCTTGATCGCATTGACCCGACCGGCCTTGATGTCGCCGATGATTGCATGACGCTTGCCGACGCGCTGGTCCACGATGCTCATAACGAGCAGACGGAGGCACATTGGAACGAGGAGGCCAAAGCGGTGATCGCCGGCCTGCTGATGTACATCGTAGCGAGCGAACCGGCCGCCACCCGCACGCTGGCGACGCTGCGCGTTCATCTCACGCTCGCTCCGGCCGCGTTCGCAAGCCTGCTCGAACGGATGCAGCAGGCTGGCGGCTTGGTCGCGCGCGCCGCCAACCGCCAGCTTGGCAAGTCCGATCGCGAAGCCGCAGGCGTGCTGTCATCAGCGCAGCGCCATACCCACTTCCTCGATAGCCCGCGCATGACCACGACGCTCGGGCACTCGGACTTCCGTTTCGCCGATCTCAAGCAGCGTCCGGTGAGCATCTTCCTGGTGCTGCCGCCCGACCGGCTCGATACCTATGCCCGCTGGCTTCGCCTGATGGTCGCGCAGGCGTTGACGGAGCTGGTGCGGGCGCCGGGCCGCCCGCCTTGGCCGGTGCTGTTCCTGCTCGATGAGTTCGCGGGGCTGGGCCACCTGGAGCCTGTCGAGCGGGCGATGGGGCTGATGGCGGGTTACGGGATCCAGCTTTGGCCGATCGTGCAGGACATTCATCAGCTCCAAGCGCTCTACGGCAAACGCGCCGGCACCTTCCTGTCCAACGCGGGTGTCCTTCAGGTGTTCGGCGTCAACGACCAGCAGAGCGCCCAGCTCGTTTCCGATATGCTTGGCCAGGAGACGGTGGTGTTCGAAACGATGAGCCGTGCGCTCGACGCGCAAGGCAGCGGGATCACATTCGGCCAGCAGTATGCGGTCGCCCGCTGCTCACCCCCGACGAGGTCCGCACACTTAGTCCCGACCGCCAGCTCCTGTTCCTCGCCGGGCAGCGGCCCGTGATCGCCACCAAGCTACGATATTATGCCGACCGGGAGTTCGCCGGGCGGTTCGATACTGCTTGATCCCAAGTGTCCCAAAAAGCCAATCTGTGGTTTGAGGTGTTGGCGTCCTATTTCGTGCTCTCTTTCTATGTTTAAGAAGAATGCACTCACCGCTAGACTGGGCATCTTTGCTTCAGAGTTTCTAACTCTTAGTTTCAGTAGATTCCCCTCTAATAAACCACTGATAAATAAGGGTGCATAGTCCGATAGCGTGACAAATCGGGGACTTAACGTGACGAAACGGGGGTCTTAGTCGTGACGTATCGGGGGCGATATCGTGACAAACCGGGGGGAGTATCGTGACGGATGGGACCATAGTGGTCTACTCAGTTCATTGTCAGGAAAAAATAGTCTTTCTTTTCGTTTTAAATCAGCATTTTAGAAGATATAAACGCTAGCGCGTACGCCACCGGACCTTCCTTTAGATCGTGACAAATTGGGGGCACCTTTTTGGCTACTCCAACAAACCATCGTGACGTGACAGATTGACCATTGTCACGTCACGATACAGAATGGTCGGATGGGACGTACCATCAAACAACGCCATTCATCCGAGGGGATAGTAAAGCCTGGCGAGTTAATCGACATCCGCCAAAGCGCTGCTCTCACTCTCCATGATCGCCGGGTTCTTAATTTGCTCATCGAGCGTGCGGGCAGCAATATCGCGTCGGACCAGCAACATCGAATTCCAATGGCGCGCTTACGTGGCCCTAGCCATCGCGGCGGCGAGCGCGTCCGCGATAGCATCGAGAATTTGATGAAAACGCTAATCTTGATCCCAACACGAGATAGCAATGGCAACAAAGCGACGACGAGAGTCCAACTTCTCGCAAGTACGACAACAACGGATGATGAGGATAATCCAAACGGAGAAGTTGCCTATTCATTCCACAGAGAGGTGCGAGATATTATATCACGATCAGACTATTGGGGTAGAATTAAAGCTTCGGTGATGTTCGCGTTTTCATCAAAATATGCGTTAGCTCTTTATGAGGCGATTTGCCTCCGCATAAATTTGAAGCATGATAACCAATTTTTCAAACCTGATGATTTTCGTGAAGTTCTCGGTGTTAATCGCGAACTTTTAACCCGTTTTCCAGATTTTAAAAGACGAGTGCTTGATCCTGCACTAACGGAAGTGAATGCGCTCTCCGACTGCAATGTTGAGGTTGAGATAATCCGTGAAGGTGGTCCTCGAAGCACTGTGACGGGCTACAGACTTCGTTGGTCCGGTAAAAGTTCGGAAGAGTGGCAGGCTGCAATGGACGAGGTGCTGCGTCCTAAAATTGGCCGAAAAGCGCGAATTGAAGGCAGAGTCGAAATTGTCAGCTTTATGGACACCGGACCTCAATTAATCGCGTCTCGGTAAGCCGTTGTGGCTTCTTAATGCCTCATTGCTGGCAATCAGGCATTATGGCTTGCTAAGAAGTTTGCAAGCGCTTCACGCATCAAGCTTTCGATTGATCTATCTGTGTCTGCGGATAGGCGCTTAACGCGCCGATGTTCCTCCGGCGCAACAACGACAGTCAATCGTTTCATGCCCTCCCGTGTTTTCGCTCGATAGCCGCTCGCGGTCGTGTCGCCGCTCAAACTGGATCCAGCCAAGATCTTGTCCGGTAAAGCATCCCGGTCGATTGGCGTTGTGGCAGAAGCCGGATCCTTCGCTGCCGCCTTCATGCTTTCTGCAAGGCTCGGTCGCTTAGCCATAATTCTCCCCTATTTGTTCGTACTTCAGCATCGCTGCCACGCTGGCAAATCAGCACGCCTGATTGCTGGCATAAAGTTTTGCTGCTAAATTTGCAAAATCGCTCTAAGCCATTGAAGCATATGATCGACCTCTTCCGCTGCCTTGCCATTCGGCTCATACTCTGGAGCCGTTTGCCCCGCCGTCAAAGCGTGACCAAAGGCCGCCCGCTGTTGAAGTCCGACAGGAGCAACCTCCAACCCATGCTGTGCAACGGCGGCCTGTGCGTCTGCGAGGAGCTGAGTAGCCCGTGGGGGGACAGCGTTCAGTAGGACGAAAGCCCGCTTCTTGGCACTCGCAACGAGTTCTGCGGTTGTGGAGATCGCCCGAAGATCAAGGATCCCGGCTCGGCAAGGTATTAGTACTAAGTCGGCAGCTTTGATTGCCGCTATCGCAACGCTGTCTGAATGGGGTGCTGTGTCGATGACGACCAGCTTAGCTCCACCCGCACTGGCCGCGGTGAGACCGTGGCTAAGTCGAGAATACGGGAGTGCCACAACTACTGGTGCCTCGCCTTGCCGACTGTCCCCCCACCCGGCAGCACTAGCCTGGGGATCGAGGTCGATGATGACCGAGGGAAGACCGCTAGCTTCTGCAGCCGTTGCGATATGGAGCGCGAGAGTCGTTTTCCCAGCTCCGCCCTTCTGACTAACGATGGCGATTGTTCTCATATTGCTGGCATAACGGCAAGCCGGCATAACAGCAATACGGCAAGGTATAGAATTGGCAACACAGCATAGCATTTTGCCATCGTGCTGGAATGCTGGCAACGTGGCAACGTAAGTGCTTTTGTGCGGACCATTGATAGGCTCGAATTACGTTGGCTTCGCTCACCGTTTCAGTCTGATAATCAGAATCTGTGCGTCACATGGGAAAAGCAGCCCTTCCGCAGTCGCTCGATTGTTTTAAAAGTCGCGCTTGCAGTAGTGATGTTGGTCTGATTCAATCGTCGCAAGACGAGCGGAGACGGGCCAATGATGGGCGAGCGCACGGTGTCTCAGGAGGCGCTGTTCTACAGCTTCAGCCTTGAGCGGCATGTGCCAGAGAGCCACGGCCTGCCAGAAGGCGGACATCGTACCGATCCTGCCCAAGCCGCTCACTTCGGGTGCCAAGGCCGACGGCCGCTGGGGCAAGCAGGACTTCGTCTACCAAGCCGAGAGTGACACGTACCGCTGCCCGGCCGGCGAAACGATGATCAAACGCTTCTACTAGTCTCGAGCACGGCCTCACGCTCTATGGTTACGCCACGCCCGCCTGCCGCTCCCAGTGCACCGTAAAGGCAAACTGCACCGCCAGCATCGAGCGTCGGATCAAGCGCTGGGAACACGAGGAGGTCATCGAGGCCATGCAGGCACGTCTCGACCGCAAGCCCGGCGCGATGCGACTCCGTTGACGAACGGTCGAGCACGTCTTCGGTACCATCAAGGACTGGATGGGCAGAAGCCACCTGAAGACGCGTACCATGAAGAACGTCGGAACCGAGATGAGCCTCCACATCCTCGCCTACAACTTCAAGCGCGCCATCGCTCTCGTCGGGGTACCAGGCCTGATGGAAGCGGTGCGGGCCTGATCCCGAAGCTCCGCTTGGCCAACACACCGCTCACTCGCAGCGCGTTTCACACAGCCTCCACCACAAGCTGCCATTTCTGATGCAAAAATCAAAAGTTTTGCATCAACGCAGCGGCGCAAAGCGGTCAGTCGGCTGACGCCCCACCTGTTGCCGTCTAAGCCACCACACACGCGCCAACAGCCGCCATGGCGACGCTGCGGCTGACGGTCTTCGATGCAGGCAAGGATTGCATGACATCGCTCAGTTGAGATACGTTGTATCCTAAGAGGGGCAAGCGATGAGGATTTTTCGAGCGCTGGGGTTGTTGGCCTTAGGTGCGATTCTGATCTCTGTCGCGCCGTCGCCCTCCTGTGCCGATAGCTGGATGTTGCCGACGACGACCACCTACACCTCTTGCGCCGGCCACGCCCGCATCACGGTCAGCCCGCGCGATCTTAAGAGCCAGCTTGGTTATTTCGACGACAAAGTTAAAAATGTTGATCCCGCCGGACAGAAGAAAGGCGGATCGCCGGTCGCGAGCGCGCGACTAGAGCGATTGGTGGACAGGCGCTGGCAAGTGATCTGGGAACATCAAATTGCAAACGATGTCGCGCCGGTGTCGGCGCTCGTTCGAGATGATGGCGAATACGCTGTCACGTTCGATGATTGGCATGGCACGGGCTACGGGCCGAACGTCGTGGTAATCTACGGTGCACGGGGTAAGACGGTTCGTGCACTCGCCCTGTCCGACGTCGTCCCAGCCGACTACATCAAGGCGCTGCCCCATTCAGTTAGTTCTATCCATTGGCGGGGCGACCCACGCTTCTCGCCCGACGGTCAGAAGTTAATTATTCCGGTCGTGATCCCCTCTGAGGACTTCACGTCCGATCCTGCCACGATCGACATTGTGGTCGATCTCGTCGATGGAAGCGTATCGCCAAATCACCCAGGCGCGTGGAATGCTGCGGAAGCAACGGGCCGCAAGGTTCTCGCCGCACAGGTCGCCTACGAGGCAGCCACAAAAGCGGCGTTTCTTGCTCCGCTACTCGGCCCGAAAGCTAATGCCGAACGCGAGTGGCACGACTATCTGCGCGAGGCGGTAGGACGAATGATTGGTGACGATGAAACGCCTTCTACGACCGTTCTACGTCTTCCTGGTGCAGATAATTATGCCGTGTCGGAGACGTGGGTTCACGACGCGCTGACCGAAAGCTATGCGGATAAGGTAGCGCTGGCATCGCTTTCGGAGCCCAACCTTGTGGCTGTTCTCAAAAGGGTAATGTCGAAGCTGCCGGATCGATCCCTATCGAAGGTGACAGCCTTTATCGCGGTGTCCGACCAGAACTGGCCAGAAGTCGTGGCAACGATGCGGCGCTCCGGCGCAAATATCGTCCAACTCGACCCAGCCAAGGCGATACCTCAGCGTCCCGAGCGCATAGCTCGGAGATACGGTAATAACGGCGCTTAGGTTGACCTGAAAAACGGCAGCTTTTGCGAGGCAGTGCACAGGAAGCCGCCTGTCGGTTTTTCACCAGATCGGCCATTCCTGATGCAAAAATCACGGATTTTGCATCAGCCTGCAATGTGTTCGCGGAGCAGTTCGGCAAATGATCGCAGGTTATCTAAATGTTGACCATATTCCGACAGAAAGGTCTGGGACGATTCCCTCCCTAACCTCGATGCTGAGTGCCTTTGCCATGTAGCGTAACGGGCAGGCGCTCAGCCTTTTTTCGCCTGCATCGCTTGAAAGCGGTTAGGCCCGTTGCAAAAGGGGTCCCTTTCGCACACCTCCTAATGTCCTGACCTGGAGAAAGCAGGTATCCCTCTGTCCCGTACGGCAGTCGGCCGCATTCAGCGCCTAGGGACTTACCCCCCCCCTTGGTTTAAGAATATCGCCGGCCATTCTGCCGTCGGCGTCGAGCGAGGCTGAATCCAAATTCTAGACAACCCAGCCGGCAAACGACGATCGGCGGCATTAAACATCCGGCTGAAAAGCCGCCGGGCGTTTACTACCACGTCACGACGTTTAGTTGTCATTGCCGAAGTTTTGTGTTCGATGGCTCAGGCTCCCGCCGATCAGCCGGTCTTTCGCGCATAGCGAATGGGCGTAAATGCTCTGGCTTGGGTTATCATTCATCAGTGCAGCGTCCGCCCAACGCCATAAGCTTTCGACATTGATTATTACTGCGTTAGCGTCTGCGCGTTCGATACCTTGATTACAAAACCAGCATTGATATCCAGTCATGGAGGTAAGCTGGCATGACCGCGCCGCAGCAGCAATATCCGGCAGCCTGTTATTTGATCCAAAAGCGGCCTGTCTGGTTCAACAAACCCAGTCATTTCATGATGCAAAATCAAGGTTTTGCATCAATGCAGAGCGCCAAGCAGCCGGTCGGCTGCCGCCGTTTAGAGAACTCAACCACCATGCGCACATAAGCGCGAGGCGCACGTATACGGATAAGCAGCGCCAGCCAACTCAGCTGGTCGTGAGTGCGATTCAATTCGCCGCAGCAATCCGAAATCTTAAGAAAAAATTAACCATTATTAACGCTTTTTAACGATGTTGCGTGGTATTTTAAACGGATGAAAGCGGTGTCTCAGATAGTTCACCTTGAATTGGAGCGTGCTCGCGCTCAACGTATTGCTAATAACTTAAATGATGAAGTTTCTAAAAACAATCTTACTGAATATATTGCGGAATTAAAAAAAGAGCAGTCAAATGTGTATAGCAGTACTATCGATGATATCGATATTTGATGATAAATTATATAGAACAAAGAGTTATTTCAATAAGAGTCGATACTGTTTCCGGGAAGGCATATGTTACTACAAATCTTATACCTATACCGATGATTCACCCAAAAATTTGTAGCGAATCACCACAAGAAAACACGCAGCGAATGCTACCACTCAGCACATCTGACGGACTGCTGCTGAATTGGGACCACCAGCAGCGAGAACATGGTGTAATCCTAAGTGCGCGAATTGCAGGTACCGCGTTGAATTACGAGTCTGCCCTCAGTGCATGGGTACGCATTAGATTGAATGATCAACAAATTAGGGACCTAGCAGTAGACTTAGTTCGAGCGGCGATGATGCGGGGCATCGAATTCAAAGGGCCGCGGAAATGGTGGCAAATTTGGGCCCGGAAACGTGTTGGAGCAAGTGACTGACCTTACAATCGCCGTTGACGCTACGACGCTCGATAAACGACCGCTTCAATTAATCGAGTTGATGCAACGAAGCCTTGCCTACGTTCCCGCATCGCTGACTGACTATGTAATTCCAATAGCAACCCTAGACTCCCTTCCCAGGCTAGGAGTAGACATCAATGGAGACTAGAAAAGGCCAGAATGCACTGGTTGTAGACGATAGCCCCTTAGTTCTCATGATCGTCTCTGAGATCGTCGAAGAGGCAGGTTTTTGCGTTCTGACTGCGAGAAGCGGCGACGATGCGATGAATACTTTGGAAATCCAAGGATCGTCTATCACGCTTCTGGTTTCAGACATTAAAATGCCGGGTACAATGGATGGGTTTATGCTCGCTCAGATTGTTGCCAAGCGTTGGCCCCACATTAATACAATTTTGGCTAGCGGACACTCTAGACATGAATTTCGGAATATTCCGGATAACGCAATTTTTATTGAAAAGCCTTTCACACGAGATTCTTTGATATCTCTACTTTAGTAGGAAAGGGCCATAGAAATGTTTGCAGCTTGCGAAACAAAAACGTTTTGAAGCCCTTTATAGCTAACCTGTTTGGACTCAGCGCAGCGGCCTTTACTTTAACCGTGTCTAGTACTGCGTTAGCCGCTTCCTTGCTGGATTACGTCGGCCAATGCGTTCCGTTCGCTCGTGAGGCGTCTGGCATACAGATATATGGCGATGCCTGGACGTGGTGGGAGAAGGCTGCTGGGCGTTATCCGCGCGGACACATTCCACGTCGAGGAGCGGTGATAGTCTTTTCCAAGACCGCTCGGCTTCCCCTTGGCCATGTCGCAGTCATTAGCCGCATTGTCGATCGGCGAGTGCTGATGCTGACGCACGCAAACTGGTCTCGGCAGCAAGGTGAGCGGGGACATACTGAACAAGATGTTACCTTGTTTGACGTCTCCGATCGAAACGACTGGAGCAAGGTTAAAGTATGGTACCGAGATGCTGATGGTCTTGGTGGTGGAGTTTATCCAGTCCAAGGATTTGTTTATGGAGGGCGGCTGGCATCAGGAGCGACCGGCCGGGATCCCGACTACGTTGCAGCTCTGATTGATGCGTACGTTCCCCAAGCTCGTTGAAACGGACGTGCAAGGTAGCAGCTCGAATATCGGCGTTTGGAAAGATCCGTATGTAGCTGATGCAAATATCACAGGTTATGCATCACGCCAGAAACAGCGCAAATCCGGTCGCTTCCGTGATGCATACATCTGACGCACCGGCCTAGATTAGCTCAGGCCGCCTTGAGCATAAAATCGACGTGGACGGCATCGTAGGGAAAGACCACGCCATTCTCTGCACGATCGACCACGCCAGCATTGATGAGCGCCAGCATATCGCCATGCACTCCCTTCACGTCTCGGCCGAGCCGGCGTGCGACCTCGCGGATGGCGAGCGGACCTTGCCCCGTCATGGCCCGGATAATGTCCCAGCGCTTGGGGCTGATGACCTTCCAGAGCAGATCGACAGACGCAAAGGAGATACGCTGCCCTTGCGGTTCATCGCGGAAAGCGGCTGCCAGCCGTTCCTTCACATCATCGATCGAGGACACGCCGAGCGTCACAGTGTTCATGTTCCTGCTCTCCAAGCCGCAACGTCCGCCCAGAAGTCTGCCAATAGGGCTTCGATTCCCTGGAACGTATAATCCACCTCGGCCGGGCCTAGGTGCTTGTGGTCACCCTTCCCGGCTTCGTTGTCGTACCGCAGCACGCAGATGCCGGCATCGACCAGCGCAAGGCGATATTTGAACTGGTGGCTACTCCCCGCGAGCGGAGCGGGAAGACGCCAGACGACCAGTTCTACGAACGTGGTTTCGGACAGTCCGATCCGCTCACGAATACGCAGGTCGGCCTTCATGTTGTAGAACATGCCAACACCTATCAGCGTTGTCAATCACTCCAACAGAAGGCAATGTGCTCTTTGCTAAAACAGGCACTTCCCTACGTCCTTGGCATATTCCGGGTCGCGATCGGCGCGGTTCCCCGCATCAAGCGCCGCCTGGCTCCATGCTTTTGTACTCGGTGAGAGCACCCCCGAGGCCTGCTGCACGGCAGGCGTTGCGATCCGCGATATCGTAGCCTGGCTCACCCCCAGCAATGCGGCGACGGTGCGCTGCGTATCGCCGGCTGCAAGGCGCTGTAGCGCCTCGGACTGCTGGTGCGGGGTGAGGGCAGCACGGCGACCGAACTTGACGCCACGGGCCTTCGCCTGGACCCTGCCAGCAGCGGTGCGTTCGGTAATACGATGACGCTCGTAACTGGCGGCGACCCCCAGCACTGCGATGATGACATCAGCAAATTGCGAGGTGGTATCCACCATTGGCTCCGCGATCGAACGGAAGCCCGCGCCGGCCTCCTTCACCGCATGGAGGATGTTCAGCAGATCACGGGTATTACGGGCGAGGCGATCGGTGGACGTTACCATCAGCACGTCGCCGGTATCCAGCGCGCCGATCGCGCGCTTGAGCTGGGGTCGATCGGCGGTCGCGGCACTGATCTTCTCGCGATAGACCTTCATGCAGCCCGCCGCGTCGAGCTGGGCAAGCTGCTGCGCCAAGTCCTGGCCGTTGGATGAAACGCGTGCGTAGCCGTAAATCATCCACCGATTGTGCATCGGAATTATGCATCATGAAAGTGCTTGGTTTTGTGCGGTTTCTCATCTGATGCAAAACTTGTGAGTTTTGCATCACGAGCGGCGAAAATTGGTGGTTAGTTCTCTGTTCGCTCTTGAGAAGCACGTTCAGTGAAGCGGACATCAGGGGGTTGGGCAAGGTACGCGCTTCCGATCATTACGTTCAGTTCGGATGCATCGTGAGCGACGTCGCCGGCTCCAGCCGCACGCAGTGTGTCCGGATTGTCGTTGCCCCAAGAGACGCCGATCGCCCGCACCCCCGCTGCGTGAGCCATGGCCATATCGAGGTGGCTGTCACCGATCAGCAGTGTTGAGCCCGGACTGGCGCCGACAAATGTCATAGCCGCGATTAGCATAGCTGGGTGCGGCTTGGACGGGTGCTCGTCAGAAGTCTGGAGGGTGGAGAAAAGGTGACCGATCCCGTGCATTGAAAGCGTCTGCGCGAGGCCGCGCTGCGTCTTCCCTGTAGCAATGCCGAGCGTCCACCCAGCAGCGTAGAGCTCGCAGAGCAGGTCTGCCACCCCGTCAAACAGCGGCTCGCCGAGCGCGCCGCTCTCACTTCGTAATGCGAACAGGGTCTCTTTGAACCGATCCGCCAGGAGCGAGCGGGTCGGTTCGTCGGTCTCGGGCGACAAGACCTGCATGACCTTGTTCAGGCTCAAGCCGATGGTGCTACGTATTGCCGCAACCGGCGGCACTTCGTGCCCGCTAGCGGCGAACGCGCACGCCATAGCCCGACAGATGTTCACCTCGCTGTTCACGAGAGTTCCGTCGCAATCGAACACTGCGAGCCGCGGGTTTGCCTGCTTCATCACGGTCATTCTGCCTGTTCGGTCACGATTAGGAACGAACGCTCGATCGAAGCGAACGACGCCCTGACTGACCCTGCGATCCGGGATCGTCGTAATTTGGGGCGTCAACCACCAGCCGCTTGCCGTCTCGACGTTGATGCAAAACTTTTGATTTTTGCATCAGGAACGGCCGAGTCTGGTGGTTATGATTTAGGCAGCTTTGATGCGGTTGCGCACGATCATCCGCACTGCCTGCTCAGTGTCTGGACGAGGTTCAGGAAGCGTTCCAATCCAGTCAATCAGGTCAGAGAGTTCGCGTTCCGTGAATTCAACCTTGATGATGTTAGCGAGGCCGGCCTTGGACGGGAGTCTCTCTGGCACGATACTCTTCCTTCAGTCTGCTGCGAACGCAAGGCGACTAAAGAGAGCCGTCGTGATCACATCGCGAGCCTTGCCACCGTCAGCCTCTACCCCAGTCTCGAAATGAAGAACTGCCAATTCCAGGTGAGCCTTACGTGCTGTCTTATCTTTTGCGAGAGTGGCGCAGTTGAGTTCTTGTTCTACCCGGCTACTCCACATCGTTGCTTGCTGGTTCATTATACTCTCGGTTAATCGCATCCTCGCGGCGATGATACGAAAGCCGGCAAAGTGAAGCACTTACCTTTGTTAAGGTTCATCCTCGCTTCGGCGAAAAGGACGACGATGTGTGGCGTTCGTCGGCGGAAGCGAGCTAACACCGCCTTTAGATAGAGTTACCTTGAATGACTGGAAGTGGGCGACTGCGGCGGGTCCGCTTTCCTGTCCAGGATTCTTCGTTCAGCTTTGGATTGTTCGCCCGCGCTTGGATTCGGCAGGCCGGGGAGAGCCGAGCTAAATCAAAACGTTGGCATCCAATTGCTCTTCCCAGCCGTTACTCTGGTATGGCAGCATCCACGATCCCTTATGCTCTTGCTGTCGATGATGATCCGTTCATCCTCATGGACGTTACGAGCATTCTCGAAGATGCCGGTTTTCGCACCTATGAAGCCGCTGACGGCGAAGCAGCGATCCTTATGCTTCCCGAGTACGCCGCCAACATTACCCTCCTCTTCTCAGACGTAGACATGCCCGGCGACACCGATGGTTTTGCGCTCGCCCGCCACGTCGCTGAAAACTACCCTTGGATTGAGATCGTCATCGGCAGCGGGCGCGTCCGGCCAGAGCCGGGCGACATGCCCGCCAAGGCGACGTTCCTCTCAAAACCGTTCAATCCGCGGATGATCCTTGGACACCTCCGCGACACGCTGCCTGACGGCAAGAAGCCCGAGCCGCTCAAGAACGCGGTCTGAACGATCCTAGTCGTTGTCGGAGTCCGCAGATGTAGTGACGCCACGCGCCTCGATCGCTGCATTGAGCTGGCGCTTGATGCTCATGATCGCTGGTAAAGGCGGCGCTGTGTGGTGTGACATGGTATGGCCAAGACGCTCCCGCAGGAGAACTATACTGTGGCTAGAGCAACTGAAGCACTTCCAATAAATGGGCCGGGCATCATCCTCGGGATCGGATTAGGCGGGTTCTTCGACGGTATATTCCTCCATCAGGTTTTCCAGCTGCATCACATGTTTAGCAGCACCATATCCGTTAATACCGTGCCAGGCCTTCGCATGAACACGCTCGGCGATGGCGTCTTTCATACCGTGACATGGCTCGCGGTCCTTGTTGGGCTTGGAATGCTCTATTCGCGCGTGACCCACGCGCGTCGACAGGTTTGGGGGTCGGTTGTGCTCTGGGGATGGATGCTAAGCGGCTGGGGCTGGTTCAACCTCGTCGAAGGGCTGATCGATCATGAAATTCTTGGCATCCATCACGTCTATGCCGGTGCACATCAGACGCTCTGGGACATACTCTTTCTTGCCTCGGGCGTGATCTTCATCCTGACTGGCTGGGGGATTGCTCGTCGAGCCAAGAGGTGGCCCGGGGAATCTGCACAGCGGGGATAAGTGGATTGCCGATCTGATAGCGGCCATACTGGCCGCAAGCAGGAGGCAAGATGAGCAAGCGACCGCGCCGGAACCACAGCCCGGCGTTCAAGGCGAGGTGGCACTAGCCGCCGTGAAGGGCGAGAAGACGCTGGCCGAGTTGGCGCAGCAGCATGACGTGCACCCGAACCTCATAAACCAGTGGCGGGCGCGGCTGCTGGAGGGCACGACGGACGTGTTCGGTGCGGAGCCCGCCACGGCCGAGCCGGCGGTCGATGTAACGGTGCTGCATGCGAAGATCGGCGAGCTGACGCTGGCGAACGATTTTTGGCCGGTGCGCTCGGGAAGGCAGGTCTGTTGCCGAGCGCAAAGCGATGATCGACCGTAGTCATGCGCTGCCGCTTGTCGCCCAGGCGCGGCAGCTCGGGATCAGCCGCGGCAGCATCTACTATCTGCCGCGCCCGGTGTCGGTCACCGATCTCGCCGTGATGCGGCGGATCGACGAACTGCACCTGCTCTATCCGTTCGCGGGCAGCCGGATGCTGCGCGACCTGCTTCGGCAGGAGGGCACAGCAGTGGGCCGGCTGCATATTGCAACGCTGATGAAGCGGATGCGGATCGAGGCAATCTACCGCCGCCCGAACACGTCGAAGCCGGCACCGGGGCACAAGATCTACCGACGATGGCGACGAGGTAGGCGAAGCTGCGGGCCATGGGCACGTAGGTGATGTCGGTGGCCCAGACCTGGTTCGGCCGGGTCACCGCCAGCTTGCGCAGCAGATATGGATCGGTACGGCGCTGATTTCAACCGGGGAACAGTAGCGCGCGGTTCTCGTTTGATTCACATCCCAAATATCGAGAAACACACATGAACATCAAGCTCTCTGGCCTTTGCGCCGCCGTCGCGACCGCCCTTCTCGCCTCAGCGCCTGCCACAGCACAGCGTCACCCCAGCCCCAACAGCGAGACCGCGCGCGGCCCGCAGAAGTTGGTCGACAAGGCCGTCTCGGTGGTCGGTGAGATGGACCGCGATCCCAAGCTGCATGCGCTGATCGGCCGCGCGGCCGGAGTTTTCATCATTCCGGAATACGCGCAGGCTGGCTTCCTGATCGGCGGCCGCGGGGGCGCGGGGATCGCTGCAGCGCGCACCGCCCGCGGCTGGAGCGCACCGGCCTTTTACAGCTTCGGCGGGCTCAACATCGGGTTGCAGGCGGGCGGCTCCGGCGGCTCGGTCGTGTACCTGTTGATGAACCGGCGCGCGGTTAGCCAGTTCATCGACCAGACCAAAATCTCGCTCAACGCCAATGCCGGCTACGCGATCGTCAAATACTCGGATGCCGATCAGGCGAACCTCGCCAAGGGCGACGTGATCGTATGGACAAACACTAAGGGTGCTTATGCGGGCGCGACGATCGAGGCGAGCGGCATCCACAACGACGCGGGTCGCACCCGCGAGTTCTACGGACGCGACGTGGCGCTGCGGGCCATCTTGAACGGCCAGGTCTCGGCACCTGGCTCGCGTTACCTCCAACAGGCGCTCTCGCGCTGAGGAAGGAGAGGGGCCGCCGGCACTAGCGGCCCTCCACCTCCTCTATCGATTTCGCCGGCAGACCAGCCGGCTCACCGACAAAAGTCAGGCTTCCAACAAGGCTCGTACGCACGCTTCCGCGCTGACCGCTTCTCGGCTGGTTTGCTCTCCACCGTCATTCCGGACGCCATCAATCCCAAAGCATTATCCGAGGCTCGCGTGGCATACCACCGGCGGTCGTATGCCGCTTTCCCCATGATCGACCTAGAGGCCACCGACTACTCGTGGGCGACGCAAACCTCGATGAAACGATACAGGCGACGTTTGGTAATGGGATTGGAGGAGCGGCAAGCGCGAGTATGGATGTTGAGTAGCCCCTAGTTTTCTAGACGCCTTCCAGTTTCAAGATCTGCTGCCGTTCGAATCTGACGGGTGACAGCATGCCGTTCCTGACGTGCTTACGCA
>Ga0265780_10002126_pt1 | contig 27282 bp, 19 predicted proteins | sample P1T30metagenome_FD_192432 | JGI IMG/M metagenome (GOLD analysis project Ga0265780, IMG submission 192432) | Plant litter microbial communities from East Loma Ridge, Irvine, California - P1 T30 | ecosystem: Environmental > Terrestrial > Plant litter > Unclassified | place: USA: California...
GCAAGGTTTTGCGCAGGTCGGCCATGACATCGGCCAGGTAGGCGGTGAAGCGCGCAGCCATGGCGCCGTCGATGACGCGGTGGTCGTACGACAGCGACAGCGGCAGCATCAGGCGCGGCTGGAAGGCCGTGCCGTCCCAGACCGGCTTCATGGCCGACTTCGACAGCCCTAAAATCGCCACTTCCGGTGCGTTGATGATCGGCGTGAACGCCGTGCCGCCAATGCCGCCCAGCGAAGAGATCGTGAAGGTGGCGCCCTGCATGTTCGCCGGCGAGAGCTTGCCGTCGCGCGCCTGGCCGGACAGTTCACCCATCTCGGTGGCGATCTGCGAGATCGATTTCTGGTCGGCGTTCTTGATGACCGGGACCATCAGGCCGTTCGGCGTATCGGCCGCGAAACCGATGTTGTAGTACTGCTTGAGGATCAGGTTGGCGCCGGTCTCGTCGATCGACGAATTGAACGCCGGGTATTTTTTCAGCGCGGCGACGCAGGCCTTGATGACGAATGCGAGCATGGTCAGCTTGACGGTCGACTTGGCTTTCGCCAGCGCGGCGTTCGAATCGACGCGGAACTGTTCCAGGTCGGTGACATCGGACTCGTCGAACTGCGTCACGTGCGGGATCATGACCCAGTTGCGGTGCAGGTTCGGGCCGGAGATTTTCTTGATGCGCGACAGCGGCAGCAGTTCGGTCGGGCCGAACTTGGAAAAATCGAGCGATGGCCATGGCAACAGGTCGAGACCCACGCCGGAGCCGCCCGATTTTGCGCCACCGGCGGCTGGTGCCGAAGTTTTGTCACCCTCGGCCATCACGCCCTTGACGAAGTCCTGCACGTCCTGCTGGGTGATGCGGCCTTTCGGGCCCTTGCCGGTCACGCGCAGCAGGTCGACGCCCAGTTCGCGGGCGAACTTGCGCACCGATGGCGAGGCGTGGGCCTTGGCGCTGGACGTTGCCGGGCCTTCGGCGGCTGGTGCGGCTGCAGGTGCCGGCGCCGCGGCGGGCGCGGGTGCCGCAGCTGGTGCGGGAGCCGGTGGCGCGGCGGCCGGTGCGGCTGGCGCTGCCGCTTCCGCTGCTGGTGCCGGTGCAGCGTCGCCGCCTTCCGACGCTTCGAGGATCAGGACCAGCGAGCCTTCGGCGATCTTGTCGCCGACCTTGATTTTGAGTTCCTTGACCACGCCCGCGTGACTCGACGGGATCTCCATGCTGGCCTTGTCCGATTCGACCGTGATCAGCGACTGGTCGACCTTGACGGTGTCGCCCGGCTTGACCATCAGCTCGATGACTTCCACTTCCTTGAAGTCGCCGATGTCGGGGACTTTGACTTCCACAATGCTCATGTTAGCTCCGTTATTTTTTTAAAACCGCTTGCATACACCACCGCGCTCATCACACTGAAACGTCATCCCGGCGAAAGCCGGGACCCATGCTGAACTTGCTAAGAATACAAGGTAACGCAGCATGGGCCCCGTTTTTCAACGGGGTGACGGTAGATGATGCGGGCGTTACCGGTGGATAGCGCGAGCACTGGATTACTGCGTCACAGGATTCGGCTTGTTCGGATCGATGCCATATTTGGCAATCGCCTGCTCGACCACGGATACGGCGATCTTGCCTTCGTCAGCCAGCGATTTCAGCGCGGCGACCGTGATGTAGTAACGGTTCACTTCGAAGAATTCACGCAGCTTGGCGCGGGAATCCGACCGGCCGAAGCCGTCGGTGCCCAGTACCTTGTACGTGCGCCCCTTTGGCATGAACGCGCGGATCTGTTCGGCGAAGGCACGCATGTAGTCGGTGGTGGCGACGATCGGGCCGTCGGTGTCCTGCAGCAGGCCGGTCACGTACGGCACGCGCTGCGGCTGGCTCGGATTGACCATGTTCCAGCGTTCGCAATCCTGGCCGTCGCGGGCCACGAGCGTCAGCGATGGCGCCGACCACACGTCCGCTGCCACGCCCCAGTCGGCCGCGAGCAGTTCGGCGGCAAACATCGATTCGCGCAGGATGGTGCCGCAACCGATCAGCTGCACGCGCTGCTTCGCGTCTGCCGCGCCTTGCGACAGGCGGTACATCCCTTTCAGGATGCCCGCTTCCTGGCCTGGCTGGATGCCTGGCTGGGCGTAGTTCTCGTTCATGATGGTGATGTAATAGAACACATCTTCCTGTTCCGCGACCATCCGGCGCAGGCCATCCTGGATGATGACGGCGACTTCATGGCTGAAGGTCGGGTCGTACGGCATGCAGGTCGGGATGGTCGCCGCGACGATATGGCTGTGCCCATCTTCGTGCTGCAGGCCTTCGCCGTTGAGCGTCGTGCGGCCGGCCGTGCCGCCCATCAGGAAGCCGCGGGCGCGCATGTCGCCGGCGGCCCAGATCTGGTCGCCGATCCGCTGGAACCCGAACATCGAGTAGAACGTGTAGAACGGGATCATGATGCGGTCGTTGGTGGAGTACGACGTCGCCGCCGCCAGCCACGAGCTCATGCCGCCCGCTTCGTTGATGCCCTCTTGCAGGATCTGGCCGGCCTTGTCCTCGCGGTAGTACATCACCTGGTCTTTATCGACCGGCTCGTACAACTGGCCTTTCGGGTTGTAGATGCCGATCTGGCGGAACAGGCCTTCCATGCCGAACGTACGCGATTCATCGACCAGGATCGGCACCACGCGCTTGCCCAGCGACTCGTCGCGCAGCAGCGTCGAGATCACGCGCACGAACGCTTGCGTGGTCGAGATTTCACGGCCTTCGGCGGTTGGGTCCAGTACGGCCTTGAACGTTTCCAGCGGCGGCACGGTCAGCACTTCATCGGACGTCTGGCGGCGCTGCGGCAGGTAACCGCCCAGGGCCTTGCGGCGCTCGTGCAGATACACCATTTCCGGTGCGTCGTCGGCCGGCTTGAAGAACGGGATGTCGGCCAGCTGGTCGTCAGGGATAGGCAGCGAGAAACGGTCGCGCATTTCGCGGATCGCTTCGTCGTCGAGCTTCTTGGTCTGGTGGGCGGTGTTGCGCGCCTCGCCCGACTTGCCCATGCCGTAACCTTTGACGGTTTTCACCAGCAGCACGGTTGGCTGGCCCTTGGTCTCTTGCGCAACCTTGAAGGCGGCGTAGATCTTGTGCGGATCGTGGCCGCCGCGGGTCAGGCGCCAGATATCGTCGTCGGTCATGTTGGCCACCATTTCCAGCAGCTTTGGATGCTTGCCGAAGAAGTGCTTGCGCACATAGGCGCCATCCTTGGCTTTGTAGTTCTGGTATTCGCCGTCGACGGTTTCCATCATCACTTTTTGCAGGATGCCTTCTTTATCCTGCGCCAGCAGCGCGTCCCAGCCCGGGCCCCAGATGACCTTGACGACGTTCCAGCCGGCGCCGCGGAATTCGCCTTCCAGCTCCTGGATGATCTTGGTGTTGCCGCGCACCGGGCCGTCGAGGCGCTGCAGGTTGCAGTTGACCACGATGACGAGGTTGTCGAGCATGTCGCGCGCGGCCAGGCCGATGGCGCCCAGGGACTCCGGCTCATCCATCTCGCCGTCGCCGCAGAAGGCCCAGACCTTGCGGTTGTCGGTTTTGGCGATGCCGCGTGCGTGCAGGTATTTCAGGAAGCGCGCCTGGTAGATCGCCATGTGCGGGCCCAGGCCCATCGACACGGTCGGGAACTGCCAGAACGTCGGCATCAGTTTCGGGTGCGGGTACGACGACAATCCCTTGCCATCGACTTCCTTGCGGAAGTTCAGCATCTGGTCTTCGGAGAGGCGGCCTTCGAGGAAGGCGCGGGCGTAGACGCCGGGCGACGAGTGGCCCTGGATGTACAGCAGGTCGCCGCCATGGTCGGCGGTGGGCGCGTGCCAGAAGTGGTTGAAGCCGATGCCCAGCATGTTCGCCAGCGAGGCGAACGAGGACAGGTGGCCGCCCAGGTCGCCGTCGGCGCGGTTGGCCTTGACGACCATTGCCATCGCGTTCCAGCGCATCCACGAGCGCAGGCGTTCTTCGTATTCGAGGTTGCCGGGGCAGTGTGCTTCCTGGCTCAGGGGGATGGTGTTGACGTAGGCGGTGGTGCTGGAGAACGGGATCGACGCACCGCGGCGGCGGGCCAGGTCGACCAGGCGCTCCATCAGGTAGTGCGCGCGTTCCGGGCCTTCATTTTCCAGCACGGCTTCCAGCGCGTCGAGCCATTCTTTTGTCTCGAGGGCGTCCGGATCATTGGCGGCCTGGGCCGTCAACTGGTCGAGTTGAGCTGACATGTGATGCGTCTCCTATTGTAGTGTCTGCCCGATCACCCGATCGCCGCGGACAATGTGATGAATGTACGATATCAAAGAATGTTGAGGATTCTACCAGTCGCACCGGCCTTTTTCAAACTATGATATTTCATTTCATAATATGAGATATCAGTGTTACTCGCTATCACTACTCCTGCGTGCGAAGAGGCAGCGCATCATAAAAAAGCCTTGGACATAGAAAAGCCGCAGACGGCACGCCGTCTGCGGCTTTTTTCGACCAGCTGGATTGGGACGTGCCGGGCCTACGTGGCCTTGTAGGGCAGCGACAGGTACAACGCGCCCAGCTCGGTCAGCACGCCGTCCGCGGCCAGCAGGCTGGTGAAATGCGGATCCGGCGACATGCGGCCGATGAACCAGGCATAGCGGAACACGTCGGCGCGGCCCTCGCACAGGGCCACCATCTCGGTCATCTGCGTCTTCTGCTTGGCCAGCGTGTCGATCTGCGCGCCGTCGTTGCTGTGCCAGTTGGCCATCTCGGTGACCCAGAACGGCTTGCCGTATTTGATCAGGCGGTCGAGCTGGCCGCCCAGTCCGTAGTCGTACCAGTGGAAACCCAGGTAGTCGATCTGCGGCGACTTGCCGCCATTGGCGCCCTGGTAAGCCGCGATGAAAGCGTCCATCCACATCACCGGATCGGCATAATTTTCCAGCGTGCCCCAGGTGATCTGCGGCCCCACCAGCTTGACGCCGGTGGCCTTGGCGATGGCTTCGTATTTCGGCCATTGCACCGCCGCTTCGGCCGGCGTCAGTTTTGCCTGGTCCACCAGGTTGGGCTCGTTCATCAGCAGCAGGTACTTGATGCCGGGATTGGCCAGCAGGTAGGCGGTCATGTTCGCCGTATTGGTGGTTTCATCCCACAGCATGGGGAGATAATCCATCTGGTAAGCCGACTTGATCGCGTCCACTTTCAGGTTCAGCTTGCTGCTTGGCGCGGTGCCCCAGTTATAGAACCAGCTCACGCCCGGCGCCAGCGCCTTCATGTCGGCGGTGCTGGCCAGGTCGTAGGCAATCCCGCGCTTGGCGCTCTTGGCGATGACCGGTGTGACCGGCGCCGTGCTGACCGGGTCGGTTGCCGGCGTGGTGCTCACCGGGTCGGCCGGGGTGGTGCTGCCCGGCGTGGTGCTGCCCGGCGTGGTGCTGACCGGCGCGGTGGTGGAACCGTTTGCCGGCGTCGTCACGACCGGGGTGGTGGCGGCCGGCGTGGTGGCCGGGGTGTCGCTGCCACCGCCGCCGCCGCAGGCGCTCAGGCCGGCCGAGGTCGCGATAAAGCCCAACAACTGGCGGCGGCGGGTGAATGCATTCGTCATGGTGTCTGTCGCTTTGCTGTCATTTATAAGGAATTGATGAAATCGACCATGCTCTGGCGGTCGCCGGCGCTGAGTGCCTTGAAGCGCTCGCGGCTCTTCTCGCCCTGGCCGCCGTGCCACAGTACGGCTTCCTCGATGGTGCGGGCGCGGCCGTCATGCAGGTAGCGCGTGTTGGCGTTGATGGTTTTCAGCAGCCCCACGCCCCACAGCGGCGCGGTCCGCCATTCCTGGCCCGTGGCGACGCCCTGCGGATAGTTGTCGGCCAGGTCAGGACCCATGTCGTGCAACAGCAGATCGCTGTACGGGCGGATGGTCTGGTTGCGCAACTCGGCGAACTTGTGCCCGCCGGTGGTCAGCGTGGCAGTATGGCAGGCCACGCAGCGCGCGGTGTTGAACAGTGCGCTGCCGCGCTTCACGCTTGCCTGCATGGCCACTTCCGTCGCCAGTTCGGCGGCGTTCTGGGCCGGGGTCTGCGCGGTGACCTTGTCGCCTGGCGTACCGAGTGGCTGCTGGCCCGGGAAATGGCGCTGGGACGGCACCGCCAGCAGGCTCGTGTAGCGCACGATGAGCTCGATGTCCTTGTCGTTCAGCTCCGGACCCTTGGCGTCGGCCTTGCGGCAGTCCGCGCCATCGGTGGCCAGGCCACAGAAGTGGGTCGGATACATGCTGGTGGTAACGCCCATATCGCTGTTGGCCGCCGAGCTGGCCTGCTGCAGGACCGTGGCGCTGGTGCCGCGCCAGCCGAAGCGGCCGACACGCTTGATGGCGGGATTGAGCGGATCGGTGACGATCTGCAGCTTGCCGACCGCACCGTCGGGATCCTTGGCACTGGCTGCGACCAGCGCCGCCAGCGTGCTTTCCGGTACCGCTTCGAGCAGGCCCATGCCGGCCATGTGGGGCGCTGCGCGCACCGACATGCGTGCCGGCAGGGCGAGCGCCTTGCCGGTCACGTCCGTCAGCACATACTGCGGCTTTTGCAGCGTGTACGCGGTGTTGTCGCCATATTTTCCGGTGGTTTCAACGTAGCTGCCGATTTTGAGGACGCCCTGGCGGCCGTCATAGGTGACACCCGCTTCGGTGATCGAACCCTGCGCCAGGTGGCCGCCGAAACGCCCGTCGATGACCAGCTTGCCGCTGCCGTCGTTGTCGCCGGTCAGCACCACCATGGTGTTCAGGGGCTGGCCCAGCACCGGCGAGCTCTTGCCGTTATTGACGTGGCAGGCGATACAGGCAGCCTGCTGGAATTTCGGGCCGGCCTTGCCGGCCTGGGTTGAAAACAGGGTGGGATTGCCGGCCTCGGTGTGCGAACCGGTCAGGAACGAGGTGTGGAACAGGCGCCGGCCTTCGAGGAAGCTCTGCATGTTGATGTTGGCGATGTTCGTGCCCGCTTGCAGGAAGTTATTTTCCGGCATGAAGGAAGTGTCTTCCTGCAGCGTCATCATGGCGCCGCCGCTCATGGCTTCGACGGGCAGCACATGCGCGTCCCATGGAATCAGCGTGCTGTCGCAGCATGGGCCGCGATACCACGGCTTGACGCCGCCCTGGCCCACCTGGTAGACCAGTGCGTCCGAGTAGTAATTGAACCGGCCCAGGTCATCGCCCTGTTTGCCGGCAAGGAACACGCCCAGCTCGAACTCGAGCAGGTCGCCGGCGCGTAAATTGCGCCTCAGCGCGGCCGAATAGGTGATCTGCTTGACCAGCACGAACTCGCCATCCTTGGGCGGCACGTTCAGGTCGGTATCGTAATTGCTGTTCGGGTCGCCCGGCAGATCGTTGTAGTTGGCGATCGGGGTTTTCAGCTCCTGGTTCGACAGCAGCGCGCCGGCGGGCAGGCGCTTCATGCCGCCGTTGTCGCCATACAACGCCACGGCGGACGGGCCCAGCGGATCGCCGTCGCGGCGACCGATGTAGCTGTGGCGGAAATTGGTGCCGTACCACCACCATTGCGGCCGGACCACGACAGTCAGGACGCGTGCCGTGGCGTCGGTGGGCGACACGTTCTCGTAAATCGTCACCATGTGCGAACGGCGCTCGAAGTAGTGCGACGCGAAGGTCAGGTAGTTGTCGCCCTCGCCTTTCACTTCGGGCTGCTCGCGCGCATGGCGGTCGCGGGTGCGGCCGCCAAGCTGGGTCACCAGCGTGCCGTCCGCCAGCGTGTACTGGGTGAGCGGCTGCTGGATCGGCCAGGACAACGGCGTGTACGCGGCCGCGACGGGTGTGGCGCTGCCGTCGCCGCTGGCCGGCGGCGTGGTTCCCGCATCGGGCGTTGTGCCGGGCGTGGAGCCGGTGGCGGGGGTCGTGGCGGTTGGCGTGCCGGCCACCGGCGCGGCGCCAGCGGATTTATCGCCGCCGCCGCCGCCACATGCCGCCAGCAGCATGGCGACTGCAAAAGTGGACGCGGCGAATAACGGACGGTGATGCAAAAAGAGTCGAGCGTGATGGATCATGGACGGAGAACCTTCGATAGCAAACGTTATTATTACTTTTCGTAAACTTCACTTGGCGCATAGTAACCTCGTTTTTGTGCCCGTCAATAACTTTTGGAGAAACTTTTTATGAGTGACGCTTAAAATAATTTCTATTTCGTAATTAACGATTGCCAATTATTTATTCAGGCTTATTGTTTTTAAAATAGTTATTATCAAAAGATAAATCGCTGCCGCACGCCATTTGCCATGGCCGTCCCGGGTCACGAAACCCCGCGCCGCGTGTACCCGCTTTATAATCGCGTTTTTAATCGTCCACGCACCTTCACCATGCCAGCCCAAAACATCGACGGAATCCAGCTCTCCCAACAATTGCGCGGCGAAATCGCCCAGCGCGCAGCCACACTGAGCGCAGCGGGCCGCCAGCCGGGCCTGGCCGTGATCCTGGTCGGCGAAGATCCGGCCAGCCAGGTGTATGTGCGCAACAAGGTCAAGGCCTGCGCCGATGTCGGCTTTCACTCGGTGCTGGAAAAATACGATGCCGACCTGACCGAGGCGGCTCTGCTCGACCGGATCGCTGCGCTGAACACCGATCCGGCCATTCACGGCATCCTCGTGCAAATGCCGTTGCCGCGTCACATCAACCCGCATAAAGTCATCGAAGCCATTTCCACCAGCAAGGACGTGGACGGCTACTCGGTGCTGTCGGCCGGTGAACTGATGACCGGACTGGAAGGTTTCCGTCCGTGCACGCCGTACGGCTGCATGAAACTGATCGAGAGTACGGGTGTCGACCTGCGCGGCAAGCACGCGGTCGTGATCGGGCGCAGCAACACGGTCGGCAAACCAATGGGCCTGCTGCTCTTGCAAGCCAACGCTACCGTGACCATATGCCATAGCGCGACCCCGGACCTGGCGTACCACACGCGCCAGGCCGATGTCGTCGTCGCCGCCGTAGGCCGCCGCAACACGCTGACGGCGGACATGGTGAAACCTGGCGCGATCGTCATCGACGTGGGCATGAACCGCGACGACAATGGCAAACTGTGCGGCGATGTCGATTTCGCCGGCGTGCGCGACGTGGCGGCGCACATCACGCCCGTGCCGGGCGGTGTGGGCCCGATGACGATTACGATGCTGTTGATGAACACCGTGGAAGCAGCCGAGCGCAACTGAATAGAACCATCGCGCGGTGCGCCGGCGCCTTCAACCTGATGAGGACATTGAAATGACTGAAACAAGCACCAATCCCCTGCTCGATTTCTCCGGCCTGACCCGTTTCGACGCAGTGCGTCCGGAACACGTCGCCCCTGCCATCGACCAGTTGATCGAACAGGCCGCGGCGGTCGTCACGAACCTCGAAGCACCGTTGGACCAGGTTACCTGGGACAATTTCGTCGTTCCGCTCGAAGAAGCCAGCGAACGCCTGGGCCGCGCCTGGGGCGTGGTGAATCACCTCAACAGCGTGATGGACACGCCTGAACTGCGCGCCGTCTACAACGAGACCCAGCCGAAGATCACCGAATTCTGGACCGCACTGGGCCAGAACGAGGCGCTGTTCGGCAAGTACAAGGCGCTGCGCGCCAGCCCTGAATACGCGCAGCTGACGCCGGCGCGCAAGAAGATCGTCGAAGACGCCCTGCGCGACTTCCGCCTGGGCGGTGCCGAGCTCCCGGCCGCCAAAAAAGAACGTTTTGCCGACATCCAGGAACAGCACGCCGCGGTCTCGACGCGCTTTTCCGAAAACGTGCTGGACGCGACCAACGACTACAAGCTGCTGGTGGCAACCGTCGAGGAACTTGCCGGCGTGCCGGAAGACGCGGTCGCTGCCGCCAAGGCCGCGGCCGCGAAAGACGGCAAGGAAGGCTATCTCTTCACGCTGCATTTCCCGTCTTATTTCCCGGTGCTGCAGTTCGGCGACAACCGCGCCCTGCGCGAAACGATCTATCGCGCCAGCGCCACCAAGGCGTCGGAAATGGGCGTGGTGTTCAGCGAACTGGAAAAATGGGACAACACGGGCAATATCGCCACCCTCTTGAAGTTGCGCGACGAAGAAGCCAAGCTGCTCGACTACCGCAATTTCGCCGAAGTGTCGCTGGTGCCGAAAATGGCGCAGAGCCCGGAACACGTGATCGCGTTCCTCGAAGACCTGGCGCGCCGCGCGCGTCCGTATGCCGAGAAGGACCTGGCCGAACTGCGCGCTTTTGCCGCCACGCTCGGCATCGATGACCTGCAGGCCTGGGACGTGGCCTACGCGTCGGAAAAACTGCGCGAACAGCGCTACGCGTTCTCGGCGCAGGAAGTGAAGGAATACTTCCCTGAGCCGAAGGTCGTGAACGGCCTGTTCAAGCTGGTGCAAAAGCTGTTTGGCGTGAGTATCGCGCCGGACCAGGCGCCGGTCTGGCATCCCGACGTGCGCTTCTTCCGCATCGAGCGCGACGGCCAGCTGGTGGGCCAGTTCTACCTCGACCTGTACGCCCGCGCCGGCAAGGGGCAAGGCGCGTGGATGGACGATGCGCGCGGGCGCCGCCTGGCCACGGGCGGGATCATCCAGACGCCGATCGCCTATTTGACGTGCAACTTCACGCCACCGGCAATGGTCGATGGCAAGCTGCAGCCGTCGCTGTTCACGCACGATGAAGTGACGACGCTGTTCCACGAATTCGGCCACGGCCTGCACCACATGCTGACCGAAGTGGAAGAGCTGTCGGTGTCCGGCATTTCCGGTGTGGAGTGGGATGCGGTGGAGTTGCCGTCGCAGTTCATGGAAAACTTCTGCTGGGAGTGGGACGTGCTGCGGGACCTGACCGGCCACGTGAAAACCGGTGAGCCGCTGCCGCGTGCGCTGTACGAGAAAATGCTGGCCGCGAAGAACTTCCAGTCTGGCATGCAGACGCTGCGCCAGGTCGAATTTTCCCTGGTCGACATGCACCTGCACTATGATTTCAACCCGGACAGCGCGCAGACCGTCCAGCAGCTCATCGACGACGTGCGCAAGCAGTTCTCGGTGATGATGCCGCCGGCCTTCAACCGCTTCCAGCATTCGTTCGGCCATATCTTCGCCGGCGGTTATGCTGCAGGCTACTACAGTTACAAATGGGCGGAGGTGCTGTCGGCCGACGCGTATGCAGCGTTCGAGGAAGCGGTGGCGGCGGGCGGCGGTTCGCTCGATGAAACCGGCAAGCGCTTCCAGCAGGAGATCCTGGCCATGGGCGGCGCCCGCCCTGCGCTGGAATCGTTCAAGGCTTTCCGCGGGCGGGAGCCGTCAATCGATGCACTGCTGCGTCACAGCGGCATGGAGGCTTGAATCATGAAGGCACGCACCGCGGTACTGTTGGGAATCGGGCTGCTGGTGGCCAGCGGCACGACGCTGGCCCAGCAGATGTACAAGTGGAAGGATAACGACGGCGTGGTGCATTACAGCGACACGCCACCGCCGCCGAAGGAAAAACGCGTCGAGGTCAAGGATTTCAGCGGCGCGTCGACCCCGATGACGCCAGCGGTGCCCTTGCCGTACGCGCTGGCGCAGGCGGTCAAGAACAATCCGGTCACGCTGTACACGTCGGGCAATTGCACGCCCTGCGACCAGGCCAAGTCCGCGCTGCGCGAACGCGGCGTGCCGTTTTCGGAAAAGACCGTGTCGAACGAGGCCGACCGCGCCAGGCTGGTGGAGGCCAGCGGCGCCAGCAACGTGCCGTTCGTCACAGTGGGGCGCAAGACCCTGTCCGGCTACTCGGGCCCGGCCCTCCAGGCGGCGCTGACCGAAGCCGCGTATCCGCTGACGAAACGCCTGCCGCCCGGTTACCAGAATCCGCCGGTGCAGAATGCTGCGCCACTGGCGGTGGCCGTGCCCAAGCCGGCCCCCGTGCCGGAGGCGCAGCCGCTGCTGCCATCGGCTCCGCCGCCGTCATCCACCGGCATCCGTTTTTGAGGGACGCATGACCCGCATCGATTTCCACACCAATATCACGGACAAGGTCAGCTACGCGTGCCGGCTGGCACGCAAGGCGTACGCGGCCAGGGCGAAGCTGGTGCTGCTGGCCGAGGACGACGCCCAGGCCGCGCAGCTGAACGAAGCGCTGTGGACCTTGTCCGACGTGGATTTCCTGCCGCACGTGATGGCCGGCGACGCGCTTGCCGCCGTCACGCCGATCATCGTCACGGCCAGCGACACCGCACCCACGCCGCATGCCGACATGCTGATCAACCTGACACGCCGCACACCGGCGTCGTTTGCGCGGTTCGCGCGCGTGTTCGAGATCATTTCGACCGATGCAGACGATGCCGCGGAAGGGCGCAAGCGCTACGCCGCCTATAAAAAAGCGTCCCATCCGCTGACACATTTCGTTGCCGGAAAAGCATAGCGGAACAGCACAGGACAAGATGATGCAACCGTTTGACCAGAGCATTCCGGTACTGACCGAAGTATTTGCCGACGTCGAGGCGCGCAAGCCCACGCCGCCGGTGGAGGTGCCGCCGGCCGCGCCGGCCGCCCTGCCCCAGCCCATGCCCGCGTCCCTGCCCGAGCCAGTGCGTGTCGAGGCGCCAGCGTCGCTGCAGGCCTTCGATGAAGAGCTGATCCAGGACGAACCGGCACCGGATGCCGATGCAATCGGCGCCGAGCTCGAAGCGCTGGCGACCGACACCTGGACCGAACCGGAGTGGAAGCTGCTCGAACAACGGGTGGCCGGGCGCATCCTGGAACAGCTCGACGCGCGCATCGACGCGACGCTCGACAACCAGCTGCGCGACAGCCTCGCCGACGTGCTGCAGTTCGCCATGGCCAGCCTGGCGGTCGAATTGCGTGCCGGCTTGCAGCAGGCGATCGAACAAACCGTGTCGCGCGCGGTGGCGCAGGAACTGGCCCAGCTCAAATCCACGCACCGAAAATAAGCAGTTCCCCGCTATTTCCGCACCTGCAGCCCCCCTGCCGAGCGCCCCGTGCACCACGGGAGCGCAGCGACGTTTATTGCTTTGCGAACCCAACAATTTGTTGTACCTTTTGCGTACGCAAAATCTGTCTCAACCATTGGAGGATGTCCATGCAGTTCACCACGAAGCTCATTCCGTTTGCCATCGCCGCCGCATTTGCAGGAAGCGCCTCCGCCCAGGAAATCGTCAAGATCGGTCACGTGGCCCCGATTTCCGGCCCCAGCGCCCACCTCGGCAAGGACAACGAAAACGGCGCGCGCATGGCCATCGAGGAACTCAATGCCAAGCCGTTCATGATCAACGGCAAAAAGGTCACGCTGCAGCTGCTGAGCGAGGATGACGCCGCAGATCCGAAGCAAGGCACGGCCGTGGCGCAGAAACTGGTCGACGCCAAGGTGAACGGCATCATCGGCCACCTGAACTCGGGCACGACGGTGCCGGCATCGCGCATTTATGCCAACGCGGGCATCCCGGAAATTTCGCCGTCGACCACCGCGCCCGCGTACACCAACCAGGGCTTCGCCACCGCCTTCCGCGTGGTGGCCAGCGACAAGAAGCTGGGCAGCACGCTGGCCAACTATGCCGCCAACACCCTCAAAGCCAAGAACATCGCCGTCATCGACGACCGCTCCGCCTACGGCCAGGGCGTGGCCGATGAATTCGTCAAGGGCGTCAAAACCACCGGCGCAAAAATTGTCGGCAAGGAGTTCACCACCCCGGCCGCGACGGACTTCACCGCCATCCTCACCTCGATCAAGGCCCGCAAACCCGATTTGATCTTCATCGGCGGCATGGATTCGGTCGGCGGCCCGATGCTCAAGCAAATGAAGGCGCTCGGCATCGACGCCAGGGTCATGGGCGGCGACGGCATCTGCACCGAAGCGCTGGCGCGCCTGGCCGGCGACGGCCTTGGCGACGGCAAGGTCACCTGCGCGGAAGCCGGCGGCGTGAAGGGCGACCAGGAAAAAGTGCTGGCCGATTTCTCGGCGCGCTACAAGAAAAAATTCAATATGGACGTGCAGCTGTACTCGCCGTATGTCTACGACGCGGTCATGACCATGGCCACCGCGATGCAGAACGCCAAGTCGGCCGATCCGAAGGTCTATTTGCCCGAGCTGAAAAAGATCCATTACCAGGGCGTGACCGGCTTGATCCAGTTCGATCCGAAGGGCGACATCAAGGACGGCGCGCTGACGTTGTTCACCTATAAAAGCGGGAAGAAAACGAAGATCGAAGTGCTGCGCTGACTGCAAGCGCATCGGCCAGCGCCCAAAAACAAAAACCCGCCCAGCTCACGCCGGCGGGTTTTTTTATGGTTTGCAGCGCCGCTTACTTCTGCGCCAGCACCCATTTCACCAGCGCGTGCGCTTCGGCTTCCGACACTTGCGGATTGGCGGGCATCGGCACCGGGCCCCAGACACCGGAGCCGCCCTTCATGACCTTGGCCACCAGCTTGGCTTCCGCGTCCTTTTGACCGGCATACTTTGCCGCGACATCCTTATAGGCAGGACCCACCAGCTTGCTGCCGATGGCGTGGCAAGCCATGCAATTTTTCGCCTTGGCGAGGTCGGCCTGGGCGAATGCGCTCGAGGAAGCGCCCGCTGCCAGCACCAGCAACAACATCAGGGACCGTTTCATTGATTTCTCCGTAGTGACATCTTGATCCATTCTAACGCGTCCGCGGGATCGTTCGCATGCCGGACACATTCGGTAACGGATTTCTGTTGGTTAAGGTTGACGCTATGCGACAAAACTGAGAATTTTGCTCCACGGCACTAGTTTTTGTTTGTAAGATGCGAGCTCACCCAAGGAGTTTGCCATGCCGTTGATCCTGTTAATCGCCGCCCTGATCGGACTGCGCTATTTCGAAATCTGGAAATTTGCCGACCTCTCCTGGTGGTGGATCGTGGCGCTGATGGTGTTCGCGTTCATCTGGTTCGAGTTCATCGAGAAAATCCTGGGCCTGGACAAGCGCAAGGAACACAACGTCGATGAACAGCGGCGCAAGGACCGCATCGCGCGTACCTTTGAAAAACCCGGCAGCAAGACCAAACGGTAATCCACTTCCCCCTCCCCCTCCCATCAGCGCTATCATTTGCTTTCGGTGAGTCGATTTACATATCGACATCACCCAATCGAATGGAAATGCATATCGCATGAATGTGGAACTGCGCCAATTGCGCTATTTTGTGACGGTTGCCGAGGAGCTCCACTTCGGCCACGCCGCCACCCGCCTGCACATGACCCAGCCGCCGCTGTCGCAGGCCATCCAGGGCCTGGAAGCGCTGCTCGGCGCGCCGCTGTTCCTGCGCAACCGGCGCGGCGTGGCGCTGACACCCGCCGGGACCGCCCTGCTGCCCGAAGCGCGGCGCATGCTGGCCGAGGCCGCCGCTCTGCCGGAACTGGTGCAGCGCGCCGCCACCGGTGCCAGCGGCCGCCTGGCGCTCTCTTTCGTCACCTCGGCCGACTACAGCGTGCTCCCGCCATTCCTGCGCGCTTACCGCACCGCCTTTCCCTCGGTGGAGATCGTGCTGCAGGAAGCGACGTCCGACATCCAGCTGGACGACCTGCTGCACGCGCGCATCGACTGCGGCCTCCTGATTCCCCCGCTGCCTGACAAGGCAAGGACCGAACTCGACTACATGAAGGTGCTCGACGAGCCGCTGATCCTGGCCGCGCCCAGCGGCCTCGCGGCGCTGCAGGCCGGCAGCCCGGTGCGCCTCGAGGATTTGCCGTCCCTACCCCTGATCATTTTCCCGCGTAAAATTTCGCCGGCGCTGCACGACGCCATCCTGTCCTGCTTCAGCGCGGCCGGCGTGACGCCCGTCATCGGCCAGGAAGCGATCCAGATGCAAACCATCGTCGGCCTGGTCTCGGCCGGCATGGGCCTGGCGCTGGTGCCGCAGTCGGTGTCGAACCTGATGCGCCCGGGCGTAGAATACCGCTCGCTGGCAGCGCCGACGCCGCTGGTGGAAACTGGCCTGGCCTGGCGCCGCGACAACGCTTCGCCCGTGCTGCACGGCTTTTTGGAATTGCTCAGGAACCATTGATATGCCTTTGATCCACCCCCATCCCGACCCGGTCGCGTTTTCGCTCGGTCCGCTCGCCGTGCACTGGTACGGCCTGATGTACCTGCTGGCCTTTGCGCTGTTCCTGGCGCTGGGCCGGATTCGCGTCAGGCAGCCGCACATCGCCGCGCTGGGGTGGAAAAAAGAGGACCTGGACGATATGCTGTTCTACGGCATGCTGGGCGTGATCGTCGGCGGGCGCCTGGGCGAAGTGCTGTTCTACGAGCCCGCCCAGTATTTTGCCCATCCGCTGCAGATCTTCATGATCTGGCAGGGCGGCATGTCGTTCCATGGCGGGTTCATCGGCGTGATGATCGGCATGCTGGTGTGGTCGCGCAAGGCCGGCAAGCGGCTGGGCGATGTGTACGATTTCATCGCGCCGCTGGTGCCGCTCGGCTACGCGTGCGGGCGCATCGGCAATTTCATCAACGCCGAGCTGCCGGGCCGCCTGGCCGACCCGAGCCTGCCCTGGGCCATGATCTGGCCCGGCGTGTCCGGCCCGCGCCATCCGTCGCCGCTGTACCAGGCGCTGGTCGACGGCTTGCTGGTGTTCCTGATCCTGTGGCCGTACGCCGCGCGCCAGCGCCCGCGCTGGGCCGCCGGCGCGATGTTCACCTTGCTGTACGGCTGCGCGCGCTTCTTCACCGAGTATTTCCGCGTGCCTGACTGGGAAACCCACGTGTTTGGCTTGCCCATCACATCCGGCCAGGTGCTGTCGCTGCCGATGATCCTGGTGGGCGCCGGCGTGCTGGTGTGGGCTTACCGGCGCGAGCGCGGGCAAGGCACCGTCATCGGAAGTACCCTGCCGTCCTGATATCCTCGAGCAGGCCACGGTCGCGCGGCTGCCAGCCCAGCACGCGCCGCGTCTCCTCGCTCGAAGCTGGCGCGTCCATCCCGGCAAACATGGCAAACCACCCGAAGTGCGCGGCCGCGTCCGCCTGCGCCACGCTCACGACCGGCACACCGAGGCTGCTGCCGATCGCGCCGGCGATGTCGCGAAACGGGACGCCCTCTTCTGCAATCGCGTGATAGCGCGCCCCGATCGCCCCCTGCTCCAGCGCCAGCCGGTACACCCGGGCCGCGTCGAAACGGTGCACCGCCGGCCAGCGGTACGCGCCGTCGCCGATGTACGCCGAGCGCCCCTGCTTGCGCGCGATATCGGCCAGCATCGGCACGAAGCCATGGTCGCCCATGCCGTGCACCGATGGCGGCAGGCGCACGACCGACGCATGCACGCCTTGCCCGGCCAGTGTCGCGGTGGCTGCTTCCGACACGCGCGGCATGGCAGGGTCGGCCGGCTTGAAGCCGATGGCCTCGGTCGCCACCTGCCCCGGGGCCAGGTGCGCCAGGCCGGACGTGGTCAGCAGCGGGCGCTGCGAACCGAGGAGCGCCGCACCAAGGGTGGCGATGGCGCGCCGGTCCAGTTCGCAATTTTCCACGAAGCGCGAAAAATCATGGTTGAAGCCAAGATGGATCACGCCGTCCGAACCGGCCACGCCGCGGCGCAGGCTGGCGTCGTCTTCGAGCGATCCGCGCACCACCTCGGCGCCTGCCGCTTCGATGGCGGCTGCCGACGCCTCCGAGCGCGCCAGCCCCAGCACGGCGTGGCCATGCTCCAGCAATTCCTGCACGACGGCCGCGCCGACAAAACCGCTGGCACCTGTCACGAATACACGCATCACGTTCTCCTTGATTCAAAAAAGGCCACTATGCGGCGCTTCGCCATCCGGGTAAAGTAGGGTCCTCATACTGGTATAAGGTGTAACACGATGGACATGGCGGAGAACAACGCGCTGGGCAGGTATTTGCGCGACCGGCGCACCCGGCTCGATGCTGCCAGCCTCGGTTTCGCCTGCGCGCGCAGGCGCAGGCCCGGCTTGCGCCGCGAGGAAGTGGCGCAACGCGCCAATATCAGCGCCACCTGGTACACCTGGCTCGAACAGGGCCGCGGCGGCGCGCCCTCCGAAGCGGTGCTGGAACGGATCACGCAGGCGCTGGTGCTGACCACCGACGAGCGCGAACACGTGTTCCTGCTGGCGCTGGGCCGTCTGCCGGCGGTGCGCTACCAGGTGGAGAACGCGATTTCCCCGCGCCTGCAGCGGGTGCTCGATGCACTGGGCACCAGTCCCGCCTTCATCAAGTCGCTGACGTGGGACCTGGTGGCGTGGAACCGCGCCGCGGCAGCCGTGTTCGGCTATGACGCGGACGGGTCGGGCGAACGGAATATCATGCGCCGGATCTTCTGCCATCCGGCCAGCCGCCTGAGCAACCCGAACTGGGAGGGCGTGGCGCGCTTTGCCGTGGCGGCGTTTCGCGCCGACGCCGCGCGCGCCGGACCGTCGCCGGAGATCGACATGGTGGTCGACGCCCTGTGCGCGGACAGCGCCGAATTTGCCGCCATGTGGAAGGACAGCGACGTGCGCAGCTACGGCGACGGCGTCAAGCACTTGCGCCATCCGGTCGCGGGCACCATCGCGATGGAGTTCTCGTCGTTTGCCGTGGACGGCCGGCCCGACCTGGGACTGGTCATCTACCATCCCATCACCGATGCCGACGCTGACAAGGTGCGCGGCCTGCTCCAGCCTGGCGTCGCTTAGAACGTTTCCCACTCGTCCGCATGGGCCCGCGCGGCAGGCGCAGTGGCACGCGGTGCCGGCGCCGGGGCCTTGCGGCGCATCGCCAGGCGCGGCGACGCCGGCGCCGCCGTACGCGCCACGGCACGCACAGGCGCAGCCTGGCTCGTCGCGTCCTCCACGACGAACCGGCTGACCAGCTGCGCCAGCGCGGCCGACTGTTCTTCCAGGCTGCCGGCCGCCGCCGCGGCTTCCTCGACCAGCGCGGCGTTCTGCTGCGTGACCGAATCCATCTCGGTAATGGCGGTGTTGATCTGCTCGATGCCGGCTTCCTGCTCGCGGCTGGCGCTGCTGATTTCGGCCATGATGTCGGTCACGCGCTGCACGCTGTCGACCACCTCGTTCATCGTGCTGCCGGCATCGTTCACCAGCTTCGAACCGCGCTCCACCTGCGTGACCGAATCGTCGATCAGCGTCTTGATTTCCTTGGCCGCGCTGGCCGAGCGTTGGGCCAGGTTGCGCACCTCCGACGCCACCACGGCAAAGCCGCGGCCCTGTTCCCCGGCGCGCGCCGCCTCGACGGCCGCATTCAGCGCCAGGATATTGGTCTGGAATGCGATGCCGTCGATGACCGAAATGATGTCGACGATCTTGCGTGAAGACGCATTGATCGCCCCCATCGTGTCGACCACCTGCGCCACCACCGCGCCACCCTTGCGCGCGACATCCGATGCCGTCGCGGCCAGGCCGTTGGCCTGGCGCGCGTTGTCGGCATTCTGCTTGACGGTGGACGTCATTTCTTCCATCGACGACGCGGTTTCTTCCAGCGCGCTGGCCTGCTGTTCGGTGCGCGACGACAATTCCAGGTTGCCGCTGGCGATTTCCGACGACGCCGATGCGATGGTGTCGCTGCCGCTGCGCACTTCACCCACCATGGTTTGCAATGCGCTGTTCATGTCTTTCAGCGCCTGCATCAGCTGGCCGGTTTCATCGGTGGCCTGGACATCGATGCGGCTGGTCAGGTCGCCGCTGGCCACGGTGCGGGCGACCTTGACGGCCTGCTCCAGCGGCCGCACGATCGAGCGGCTGATGAGGATCGTGGAAATAATTGCCAGGAGCAAAGCTGCCACGGCGGCAGCTGAAATCAGGTTCACGCTGGACGCATAGGTTGCGTCGGCATTATCTGCGGCGTTACCGAAACGCTTTTCCTGGAAACTCACCTGTTCGCGCAGGTTGCCGGCAAGGCTGTGCATGGCGGCAAATGCTTCACCAAATGTCAGCGCGGTGGCTTCATCGCGTTTCCCCTCCATGCTCAGCGCTGCGACGCGCGCGCACAGCGCAACGTATTGGTCACGCGACTGTTTCGACGCAGCATTGACAGCCTTGCCCTGTACACTTGCCAGCACGGCATCAAGGTCGGCCAGGGCCTTGTTCAACCCCGCCGTGTTCTCCTCCAGGCGTTCCCTGGCCGCCTTCACTTCAGCCGGATCGGCGCTTGCAGCCATTTGCGCCAGCCTGCCGAAGCTGCCGCGCGCATTGTCGAGTGCAACGTTGGCGCTACGAACCCGTGGCCATACTTTCTGCGAAACTTCATTGGTACCTTGGTGAAGGTCCTGCATGCCGAGGATGGCGACGGCAATCACCGCGATCAACGAGGCGATGACGATACCGAACGCCAGCTGGAGACGGCGTGCAATTTTGATGTGAGCGAAGTACATTGTCTTGTCGGGAAAAGTCGAAAAATGTAGGTAACTGTTGCCTGGAACTTATGCTGTTGACATAAATCGGCGACCGGAACGCAGGTTAAGTCAATTATTTCGCGGTAGCAATTATTCCTTTGTAAATACTCGAAAAAAATTTGTTTTGTCGCTGCTACACGTCATTTTCCTGGATGAATTATTTTATGAGCAATAGATACGAGGACCGGGTGATTGACCAGACCGGTCACCGCCATGACAATTGCTGCCTCTTCCCTGCTCTGGATATGCGATGCGCCACTGGCTGATGAAATCCGAACCGCACGATGTCTCCATCGATGACCTTGCGGCCACTCCTGACGCCGCCATCACCTGGACCGGCGTGCGCAATTACCAGGCGCGCAATTTCATGCGCGACCAGATGGCCATCGGCGACCTGGCGCTGTTTTATCATTCCGGCTGCGCCAATATCGGTGTCGTCGGCATCGTGGAAATCGTCAGCAACGCCTATCCCGATCCGACCCAGTTCATTCCAGGCGGCTATTACTTCGATCCGAAAGCGACCCAGGAAACACCGCGCTGGGTATCGGTGGATATCCGTTTCGTCAGCAAGGGAACGTACGTGCCGCTGTCTGCGTTGCGCGCCGACCCGGACCTGGCCGAGCTGCGCATCCTCGCCAAGGGCAGCCGCTTGTCGATCACGCCAGTGGAGCGCGCCGATTTCGCGCTGGTGCGCCGCATGTTGGCTGGCTGACCGCCGCACCCGCCGGCGCTTTTCGACAGGAGCGTCGGAAAATCTTGCCAAACGCACCACGCGTGGCGATAAAATATTTACGTGCGGCAACAAGATGTCGCTCCCTCGCCACAATCACAAGTCAATGCTGACTGAATATTGAACGTTTGCAAGAATTCAATCTAGAATCATGTCTTTCTCCTCACCAATAATCACGCGATCCACGCCCCCTGCTTGTTGAAGAAAATTGCCCTCCCGGTGCATTGCACGGCCGGAACGGCAATTTGATTGACGGTGCCGGTATGCCTGGTCATGCCGACACCTTCCATGCCGACTCTGCCTATCACTTCTCCCGTCGTCCTTTCCCACCCGCGCCGCCTGCTGGCCCTGGCCTGCGCCGCCGCCGTGCTCTCGGCCTGCGGCAGCGTCCAGGTGAAACCGCTGACCGCTGACGAATTGCAGCGCCAGGTAGCGCTCGACCGCGCCGCCGCCCAGGCCGATGTGCCGCCGGTGACCGGCGCCCTGTCCATCGACGAAGCCGTGGCGCGCGCGTTGAAATACAACCTGGACCGGCGCACGCGCCTGATGGAAGAAGCGCTGGCGATGAACCAGCTCGACGCCGCCAACCTCGACATGCTGCCGCGCGTGATGGCCAATGCCGGCTACACGTGGCGCGATTCCGACCTGGTCACGCGCAGCATCGATTCGGTCACCGGCCTGCCGTCGCTGGCCAATCCGTATATCTCTTCCGAACGCAGCAAGCCGGCCTACGACCTCGGCCTGACCTGGAACATGCTCGATTTCGGCATGTCCTACCTGACCGCGAAACAGAGCGCGGACCGCGTCAACATCGCCGCCGAACGCCGCCGCAAGGCCATGCATGTGCTGGTCCAGGATGTGCGCACCGCGTTCTGGCGCACGGCCAGCGCGCAGAAGCTGCAGGCCGAGGTGCGCAGCACGATCGACCTCGCCGAAGCCGCGCTGGTGGATGCGCGCAAAGCCGAAACCGAGCGCCTGCGCTCGCCGGTGGACACGCTGCGCTACCAGCGCCAGCTGCTGGAAAACCTGCGCCTGCTCGAGAGCATCGAGCAGGAACTGGCGTCGGGCCGCATCGAACTGGCCAACCTGATCAATGCACCGATCGATGCGCCCCTGGTTGTCGCCGAACCAGCCGGCGCACTCGATACCAGCCTGGCCGACCTGCCGGTCGCCCGCATGGAAGAACTGGCCGTGGCCCAGAATGCCGACCTGCGCGAGCAGTTCTACAACGGCCGCATCGCGCTCGACGAGACCCGCCGCACCATGCTGCGCATGTTCCCCAACCTGTCGTTCAACTACGACCTGCGCTACGACGCCGACCGCTACCTGATCAACAACCGCTGGAACGATGCGGGCCTGCACCTGTCGTGGAACCTGATGAACATCTTCTCGGCGCCGGCCCAGAAGCGCCTGGCCGAAGCCGGCGTCAAGCTGGCCGACCAGCGCCGGGTGGCCACCCAGATGACCGTGCTCACGCAGGTGCACCTGGCGCGCCTGCAGTACCAGATCGCCCTGCGCCAGTACCAGCGGGCCGACCAGATCTGGCAGGCCGACGCGAGGATCGCCGAACATATCCGCAACCGCGAAACGGTCGAAGCGCAGAGCAAGCTGGAACAGGTAGCCAACAGCACCACGGCGATCCTCAGCCTGCTGCGCCGCTACCAGTCGCTGGCGCAGCTGCAGGGCGCCGCCGGCAAAGTGCAATCGACGATCGGCATGGAGCCGGTGCTGGGCAGCGTCAGCACCACGCCGCTCGATGAACTGACCAGGCAGGTCGGCGCCTCGCTGCGTGACTGGAACAAGGGCATCCAATGAAGCGCGCGGCCATCACATTGGTGCTGCTGGCGATCAGCTGCGCCGTGCAGGGCGCGGCGCCGGTCCAGCCCACCCGGGCCGCCGGTGCGCCGCTGCGCCCGGCGCTGGAAAAGCAGGAGATCCGCGCGCAGCTTTCGCCACGGCGTTTCACCACCATCGCCGCTGAAATCGGCGGGCGCATCAGCCGTCTCCCCGTGCCGGAAGGCGGCCGCATCAAGGCCGGCCAGGTGCTGGTGGCGCTCGACTGCGCCATGCAGCAGGCCCAGTTGCAAAAGGCGAAAGCCGTCTTGCAGGCCGCCGAAAAAACCTTTGGCGCCAACCAGCGCCTGGAACAGCTGCACTCGGTCGGCAAGGTCGAACTCGAGGTGTCCGAGTCGGAAGTGGCCAAGGCCCGGGCCGACGTGGCGTCGAACAGCGTGGTGCTCTCCAAATGCAGCATCGGCGCGCCGTTTTCCGGCCGCGTGGCCGAGCAGAAGGCGCGCGAACAGCAGTATGTCCAGCCGGGCCAGGCCCTGCTTGAAATTATCGACGACTCGGTGCTGGAACTCGAATTCATCGTACCTTCGCGCTGGCTCGCCTGGATCAAGGCAGGCGCCAGCTTCCAGGTACGCATCGACGAAACCGGCAAGAGCTATCCGGCCAGGGTGCAGCGCATCGGCGCGCGCGTCGATCCCGTCAGCCAGTCGGTCAAGCTGTCGGCCGCCATCGACGGAAAATTCCCGGAACTGATCTCCGGCATGAGCGGACGCGTGGAAATGAGCCCGCCGCCCGGGCAGTAGGCCAGCCCTCAACGTTCTGTCGACCTTTTTTGCCGCACCCCGCCCTCCTCACCGGAAGCCAACCATGAGCAAACGTCCGCACCACCTCGCCGCCGAACCGATCCACGCTGTCTCGCCACGGCGCCCGCTGGCCCGGCGCGGCCCCGCGCCGCTGGTGCTGGAACAGCGCATCATGTTCGACGCCGCCGGCGCCGAAGCGGCGGTGCGCCACGCGGCCGAACACGTGACGGCCGATGCAGCCGCGGACAGCCACGTGCCGGCTGCGGCTGCGGTGGCCGCGCCCGCGCCGCATGCCGCGGGCGCGAGCCAGCGCAGCGAAATCGTCTTCATCGAGGACAACGTCAACAACGTCGCCCAGCTGGTGGCGGGCGTGCGCACGGGCGTGGAGGTGGTCATGCTCGACCATACCCGCGACGGCCTGCAGCAGATGCTCGATGTGCTGGCCGGCCATGCGCCGGTCGACGCCATCCACCTGGTCAGCCACGGCGCCACCGGGCAGCTGAGCCTGGGCACGCAAGCGCTGTCGGTCGATAACATCGACAGCGCCGGCGCCGCGCTGGCGCAGCTGGGCCACTCGCTGAACGCGGGCGGCGACCTGCTGCTGTATGGCTGCGACGTGGCCCAGGGCACGACCGGCGCCGGTTTCGTCGAACGCATGGCAGCGCTCACCGGCGCCGACGTCGCCGCCTCCACCGACGTGACCGGCTCGCGCACCTTCAACGGCAACTGGACGCTCGAGGCGCACAGCGGCGTCATCGACACCGACGCGCTGCGGCTGGACCGCGCCGGCTGGGACGGGGAGCTGGTCAACACCGTGTATGACGCCAACCGCCAGGCGCTGGTCTTCGACGGCACTACCTCCACGCACATCATCGGCACCGGCACCAGCACCAACGACGTCACCCGCTACAACGGCGTCATCACGATCGGCGGGCAAGCCATCGACGCCGTCATCACCACCACGCTCGACCGCGCCACGATGATCGACTTCGACTCGGTCACCGACCCCTCCACCAAGGCCGCCTATTTTCAGCCGACCATGAAGGTCTCCGCCGCCGGCGGAGGCGTCAGCTTCAAGATCGATTTCTACCTGGGCGGCACCTATACCGGCGCCGGCACCGGCACCGCCGTCACCTTGCAGAACGTGGTGGTCAATTCCTACGACATCGACAGCTTCAACAATACCGCCTCCGACCGCCAGTTCCAGGTGTTCCAGGGCTTCGACAGCTACGAGCTGGCCACCAGCACCCAGCTGGCCACGAACGTCCAGGCCGACGGCTCGGTGCAGTTCGTCTACCAGACCACCAGCCCGGTCAACAACGGCACGCTGACCGCGGACGCCTACCGGGTCAAGGTGTATTACGATTCGATGAGTTCCTTCGTGGTCAAATCCGGCGTGGCCGCCGCCACCACAGGCAGCTTCACCGGCCAGGCGTATTTCGCCCTCGATTTCAGCGTCGGCCCGGCCTGGACCGGCCCGACCAAAACGTTCGACACGCCCGCCCCGAACCTGTCGTACAGCGCCACCACGTTCGCCGAGGCCGGCGCCAACGACGGCGCCATCACCGCCACATCCACGATCACGCTGGCCAACGGCAGCTTTACCGGCACCGACAATACGGCCATCGCGGGCGTCAGCTTCGCCAACCTGCCGGCGGGCTTGACCGCCCTGGTCACGCGCACCAGCGCCACCACGGCCACCCTCAGTTTCAGCGGCAGCGCGCTGGCGCATGCCAACGCCAACGACGTCAACAACTTCGGTGTCAGTTTCGGCGACGCCGCTTTCGTGAGCAACAAGTCCGGCGCCGTCACCGGCGCCAGCCGCGCCGACCTGGTGATCGACTTCGCCGACCCGCCGCCGGATACCGCCCCGCCCACCGTCGCGCCACATGCCGACGCCTACCTGGAAAACCGCGGCGCCGGCGTCACCCTGACCACCGTCGCCGCGCAGGATGCCGTCGGCGTCACGGGCTTCCGCTTCACGCAGACCGGCACCGGCACCAGTGCCGACGGCTACTTCGCCATCGCGGCCAACGGCGCCATCAGCCTCACTGCCAGCGGCGCTGCGGCCGGTGCGGCTTCCAACGATTTCGAGACGGCGCCGGACAGCTTCGTGCTCGGCGTGCAGGCGCGCGACGCCGCCGGCAACTGGTCCACCTCGCAGGACATCACACTCCGCGTGCTCAATGTCGACGAAGCCGCGCCCGTGTTCTCGTCGCCCGCCAGTGCCAGCGCCGCCGAAAACCAGGCAATCCTCTACACCGCTGCCGCGGCCGATACCGTCGACTTCACCGACGGCGTCGTGCACTACGCTCTCGCGGCAGGGGGCGACGCGGCGCTCCTGCATATCGACAGCGCCACCGGCGTCGTGACGCTTGCAGTGGGCGCCCTCGATTACGAAACCCGGACGGCGTACAGCTTCGGCGTCAGCGCCGTGGACGCCAGCGGCAACGTGCGCACCCAGGCCGTCACGGTCGCCGTGCGCGACCTCGACGAAATCGCGCCGGCGCTGACGATCGGCAGCGACAAGCCATCGTTGAAAGCGGGCGACACCGCCACGCTGACCTTCACGTTCAGCGAGGACATCGGCGCCAGTTTTACCGCCGCCGACATTACCGCGGGCAGCGGCAGCATCGGCGCGCTGACGCGCATCGACGCCACCCATTACAGCGCCATCTACACGCCGGCCGCCGCCTTTGCCGGCGGCCCGGTCACGATCAGCGTTGCCTCCGGCCGCGTGCAGGACCTTGCCGGCAACAGCAACGCGCAAGGCGCCAGCCTGGCGCTGTCGGTCGATACCGTCGCGCCAGGCATCACCGGCCCGGCCACGATCGCCATCGATGAAAACACCACGGCGGTGCACCAGTTTGCGGCCACCGAAACGGTGACCTGGTCGATCGCCGGTGGCGAAGATGCGGCCCGGTTCACGCTCGCAGCCGATGGCACCCTCGCCTTTGCCAGTGCGCCCGATTTCGAACATCCGCACGACGGCGCCACCGGCGGCAGCAATACCTACCTGGTCGACCTGCGCGCCGTCGACAGCGCCGGCAACGTCACCATCAAGGCGCTGGCCGTCACCGTCGTCGACGTCAACGAGGCGCCCACCGGCGCCGGGGCCGCCTTCACGGTTGCCGAAGATGCGCTGTACACCGGCACGTTACCAGGGGCGGTGGACCCGGATGGCGACACGCTCTCCTATGCGCTGGCCAGCGGCGGCGCGCACGGCCAGGCCAGCATCGATGCCAGTGGCGCGTTCCACTACCAGGGCGCGGCCGATTACCACGGTGCGGACAGTTTTACCTATACCGTCAGCGACGGGCGCGGCGGCGCGGCGACCTACACGGTCAACGTCACCGTCACGCCGGTCAACGATGCGCCGGTGGCGGCAGCGGCCAGCATTGCGGCGACCGAGGACACGCCGGTGTCGGGAACGCTGCCGGCGGCGAGCGATGCCGATGGCGACAGCGTGACGTACGCTCTGGATGCGGCGCCGTCGCAAGGCGGGGTCGTGGTGCATGCCGATGGCAGTTATACCTATACGCCGGGCGCCAATTTCCACGGTGCCGACGCCTTCAGCTACACCGTCAGCGACGGCCACGGCGGCAGCAATACCTATGTGGCCAGCATCACGGTTGCCGCGGTCAACGAT
>Ga0265780_10002127_pt1 | contig 27277 bp, 27 predicted proteins | sample P1T30metagenome_FD_192432 | JGI IMG/M metagenome (GOLD analysis project Ga0265780, IMG submission 192432) | Plant litter microbial communities from East Loma Ridge, Irvine, California - P1 T30 | ecosystem: Environmental > Terrestrial > Plant litter > Unclassified | place: USA: California...
GTAGTTGACGATGGCTTCGTCGAACTTGTCGCCGCCCACGCGCACCGATCCCTTGTAGACCATGCCGCCCAGCGAGATGATGCCCACCTCGGTGGTGCCGCCGCCGATGTCGACCACCATCGAACCGGTTGCATCCGACACCGGCAGGCCGGCGCCGATGGCGGCAGCCATCGGCTCTTCAATCAGGTACACGTGCGAGGCGCCGGCGCCGAGCGCCGATTCGCGGATCGCGCGGCGCTCGACCTGGGTCGAACCGCACGGCACGCAAATGATGATGCGCGGAGAAGGACGGAAGAATTTGGAGTCGTGCACCATGCGGATGAACTGCTTGAGCATTTGCTCGGTGACGGTGAAGTCGGCGATCACGCCGTCTTTCATCGGGCGGATCGCCTCGATGTTGCCGGGGACTTTGCCGAGCATCTGCTTGGCTTCCTTGCCGACTGCCTGGATCGTCTTTTTACCGTTCGGACCGCCTTCCTGGCGAATGGCGACAACCGACGGCTCGTCCAGGACAATGCCCAGGCCACGGACGTAAATCAGGGTATTCGCGGTGCCAAGATCAATTGCCAGGTCATTCGAAAAATAGCTGCGTAAAAAACCAAACATGTGTGTCCTGATGCGCAAAGGTTGCGCCTAAAAATGCGGCTAAAAGATGTGGCAGAAGCGGCTGACGACCCGGCATCTGAATCACATCCAACCATTATGGGGAACGCTTGCCGCGCGCCAATCGCTCGATTGCGGCGCAGTCTTCTCATGCTGCGGCCGCTCAATGAGCGCCGACATCGCATTAGCCCGCCATTCTACCTTATAATTTACTGCTTAAATGCTGAAAAACCGCGCAATTGCCCGTCTGTTCGGCAGCTGAATCGACCGTGTTGGCAAGCTTTTATCAGACTGAGCACGCCGCTTTTCCGGATCGCTTACCATTTCATTATCATTCACCTTGACTAAGCGGCAATGCGCCGCGGACCCAGCCATGTCCCTGACACTTTCTGATGTAACCCGGATCGCCAACCTGGCCCAACTCGAGATGAACGCCGCCCAGGCCGCCACCGCACTGGTTGAACTGAATGGCATCTTTGCCCTGGCCGAACAGATGCAGGCCATCGACACCACGGGCGTGGCGCCATTGTCGCAACCGCTGGCAACCATTCGCGCCCTGCCCTTGCGCCTGCGTGAAGACGTCGTCACCGAAACCGACCACCGCACCGATTACCAGGCGCCCGCACCAAAGACCCAGGACGGCCTGTACGTGGTTCCGCAAGTCATTGAATAACGCCTCGAATAACGCCAAGCGAACCGCCATGCATACCAAGACCATCAAAGAGCTGTCCACGCTGCTGCACGCAAAACAGATCACCTCCGTTGAACTGACGCAACACTACCTGAATCGTGTCCAGGCCAGCGCACACAACGCGTTCCTGCATATCGACCCTGCCCTGGCGCTGGCGCAAGCAGCGGCCGCGGACGCCCGCCTGGCTGACGGCAGCGCTGGTCCCTTGACCGGCATCCCGATTGCGCACAAGGACATTTTCGTCACCAAAGGCCTGCGCGCCACGGCCGGCTCGAAGATGCTGGGAAATTACACCAGTCCGTTCGACGCCACTGTCGTGGAAAAATTCGCCGCAGCCGGCATGGTCACGCTGGGCAAGCTCAACTGCGACGAATTTGCGATGGGCTCGGCCAACGAAAACTCGGCGTTTGGCGCCGTCCTGAATCCCTGGGACACAACGGCTGTGCCAGGCGGCTCGTCAGGCGGCTCTGCTGCCGCGATTGCTGCCCGCCTGGCGCCGGCGGCCACCGCGACCGACACGGGCGGGTCGATCCGCCAGCCCGCCGCTTTTTGCGGCGTCACCGGCATCAAGCCAACCTACGGCCGGGTGTCGCGCTACGGCATGATCGCGTTTGCGTCATCGCTGGACCAGGGTGGCCCGATGGCCCAGACCGCTGAAGACTGCGCCATGCTGCTGGGCGAGATGGTCGGCTTCGACGAGCGCGACGCTACCAGCCTCACTGCCGAACAGGGCAATATCCGCGAAGACTTTACGCGGGAACTGAATGAGCCCCTGACGGGTCTGCGCATTGGCGTGCCAAAAGAATATTTCGGCGAAGGCCTGGCGGCCGACGTCGAGCAGGCCGTGCGCGCGGCGCTTGAACAATTCGTGAAACTGGGTGCGACGCTGGTCGATATCTCGTTGCCTAAAACGTCACTGTCGATTCCGGTGTACTACATCATCGCCCCGGCCGAAGCCTCGTCCAACCTGTCGCGCTTTGACGGCGTGCGCTATGGCCACCGCGCGGCCGAATACACTGATTTGTCGGACATGTACAAGAAGTCGCGTGCGCAGGGTTTCGGCCCGGAAGTGCAACGCCGCATCCTGGTCGGCACTTACGTGCTGTGCCACGGTTATTACGATGCCTACTACGTGCAGGCGCAAAAAATCCGCCGCCTCATTTCGGACGATTTCCAGGCTGCCTTCGCCGACAAGTGCGACGTGATCATGGGCCCGGTGGCGCCTACCGTGGCGTGGGACCTGGGCGCCAAGTCGAACGATCCGGTGGCCAACTACCTTGCCGACATCTTTACGCTGTCGACCAGCCTGGCCGGGTTGCCGGGCATGTCGGTGCCATGCGGTTTCGGTGCGGGCGATAAAAATGGCCAGCGTCCTGTTGGCCTGCAAATCATCGGCAATTATTTTGCCGAGTCGAAGTTGCTCAATATCGCGCACCAGTACCAGCAAGTGACAGACTGGCACACCCGTGCGCCGGCCGGTGTCTAACAAGAAAAAACGAGAAAAGCGAGAACAACATGCAATGGGAAGTCGTCATCGGTCTTGAGAACCACGTGCAGCTCACGACCAACTCGAAAATTTTCAGCGGCAGCGCCATTGCCTTTGGCGCTGCGCCGAACACGCAAGCCTCGCCGGTGGACCTGGCACTGCCGGGCGTCTTGCCGGTATTGAACCGCGGCGCCGTCGAACGCGCGATCCGGTTCGGCCTGGCGGTGGGCGGCACCATCGCGCCCGAATCGATTTTCGCGCGCAAAAACTATTTTTATCCGGATTTGCCGAAGGGTTACCAGATCAGCCAGTTTGCCGATCCTGTGGTAGCTGGCGGTTCGCTCAGCTTCGCTTTTGAAAAAGACGGCAAGCTCGAAACGAAGACTGTCAACCTGACGCGCGCGCACCTGGAAGAAGACGCTGGCAAATCGCTGCACCAGGATTACGCCGGCATGACCGGCATCGATTTGAACCGCGCCGGCACGCCGCTGCTGGAAATCGTCTCCGAGCCTGAAATGCGCAGCGCTGCCGAAGCAGTGGCGTATGCGCGCGCGATGCATTCGCTGGTCATGTGGCTGGGCGTCTGTGACGGCAATATGCAGGAAGGCTCGTTCCGCTGCGACGTCAACGTCTCGGTGCGCCCGGTCGGCCAGGCCGAATTCGGCACCCGCTGCGAAATCAAGAACCTCAATTCCTTCCGCTTCATGGAAGAAGCGATTCACTATGAAGTGCGGCGCCAGATCGAATTGATCGAAGACGGTGGCAAAGTCCAGCAGGCGACGCGCCTGTGGGATCCGGACAAAAAAGAAACCCGCCTGATGCGCGAGAAGGAAGACGCGCAGGATTACCGCTATTTCCCCGATCCCGATCTGCCGCCATTGGTGATTGGCGAAGACTGGATCGCGCGCGTGCGCGCCGGGATGCCGGAACTGCCGGCCGCAATGCGTGCACGTTTTACCGGCGAATACGGCCTGCCGGAATACGACAGCCTGATCCTGACGTCGTCGCAGGGACTGGCAACGTATTTCGAAGCAGTGATTGCCAAAGCCGGCAAGGAAAACGCCAAGGCGATTGCCAACTGGCTGATGGGCGACGTCTCGTCGACATTGAACCGCGAAGGCGTCGATATTACGGCCTCCCCGGTGGAAGCATCGCAGCTGGCGCTGTTGATCAAGCGGATTGCCGACGGCACCATTTCGAACAAGGCTGCCAAGGACGTATTTGCAGCAATGTGGGCGGAAAAATCGACGGCGGCAGACATTGCCGATACAGTTATCGAGCGCCTCGGCCTGAAGCAGATTTCCGATACGGGTGCGCTCGAGGCGATTGTCGACCAGGTGCTGGCGGCAAACGAGAAATCAGTGGAACAGTACCGCGCCGGTAAAGAAGCAGCAATCAATGCGCTGATCGGCCAGGCGATGAAGGCGTCGAAAGGCAAAGCCAATCCAGCGCAGTTGACGGAATTGCTGAAGAAGAAGCTGGCCGGCTGATCGTCGTTCGGAATGGCCAGGAGGGCACGGCGCGCCGTGCCCTTTTTTGCGCCCTACACGCCGTACCGGGTGCGGTAAGCGGCTACCGCCTCTTTATGCTGCGCCAGCGCCGGATCGGCGCCCGCCGCATTCAGGTAGCTGAACAAATCCTCCAGGTTACCGATTGAAATGACCGGAATCCCGAATTCATCGGCGACTTCCTGCACCGCGGAACGGCTTGATAATGCCCCGTCCTTGCCTGATTTTTCCATCCGGTCCAGCGCAATCAGCACCGCGCATGGCTCCGCGCCCGCAGCGCGAATCATCGTTACCGATTCGCGCACCGATGTGCCGGCTGAAATCACGTCATCGATGATGACGACTTTGCCTTTCAGCGTGGCGCCGACAATGGTGCCGCCTTCGCCATGGTCCTTGGCTTCCTTGCGGTTGAAGGCAAACGCGGTGTCGCGCCCCTTGCCGGCCAGCGCCACAGCGGTGGCGCTGGCCAGGGTAATGCCTTTGTAGGCCGGCCCGAACAGCATGTCGAATTCGACACCCGAGTCGAGCAGCGTCTGGGCATAAAACTCGGACAGCGTTTTCAACGTGCCGCCCTGGTGAAACAGGCCGGCGTTGAAAAAGTACGGCGACAGGCGCCCGGCCTTGGTAGTGAACTCGCCGAAACGCAGCACTCCCGCCCCGACTGAAAACGCGATAAACTCCTGGCGCAAATTGTGCACGGTGACTCCAATAATCATAAGTGCCGGTATTTTAATCCTCCAAGCGCACCATGCGCCATTGCTACCTATGCCAAGAATTATCTCCGCCAATTTGAACGGCATCCGCTCCGCCCACAAGAAGGGTTTTTTCACCTGGCTGGAAAAACAGTCGGCCGACTTCATCTGCGTCCAGGAACTGAAAGCGCAGCAAGCCGACATGGTGGAAGAATTCCTCGCGCCGCACGGCTACCACGGGCATTTCCACTATGCCGAGAAAAAAGGCTACAGCGGCACCGGCGTCTACAGCCGCATCAAACCCGACGCCGTGCGTACCGGGTTTGGCTGCGTCGAATTCGACGCCGAGGGCCGCTACACCCGCGCCGATGTCGGCAACCTGACCGTGATTTCGGTTTACTGCCCGTCCGGCTCGTCGTCGCCGGAACGCCAGGAAGCCAAGTTCCGTTTCATGGAAGCGTTCTTGCCGCACCTGCAGGAATTGCAGGCCGAAGGCCGCGAAGTGGTCATTTGCGGCGACTGGAACATCGCCCACGCTGAAATCGACCTGAAGAACTACAAGGGCAACAAGAAAAACTCGGGCTTCCTGCCGGAAGAGCGCGCGTGGATGACGCGCATTTTTGATGAGCTGGGGCTAGTCGACGTGCACCGCGGCCTGGACAAGCGCCCGGAACAATATACTTGGTGGAGCAACCGCGGCCAGGCGTACGCCAAGAACGTCGGCTGGCGCATCGATTACCACGTCGCCACGCCCGGCATCGCTGCCACGGCGCACACGGTGTCAGTCTACAAGGATGAGCGGTTTTCGGACCATGCGCCCTTAATTATTGACTACGCGCTCTGACAGCGGCTGCTTGTCCATTAAATTTATAATGTCCACGTTACGTGGACATTGACAATGACATGGACAACGCGCACACTCATCTACCTGATGTCGATAGTGGGGACGGCCATGTCGCACAGCGATGTAAAAATGCAGCAGGGCGAACCTTTGCGCAGTGCGTTGACTGCCCTGCACGAAACCACGGGGCTGTCAGCATCCCTGCTGAACAGTCGTGTTGCTGAAGAAGGCAGCACGCTGGCCTTGTGCACCAGGGACGGCCGCGTTGTCGAACTGGGGTACGTCGTCAAGGCAACGATCGACCGCCACGATCAATTGTTAGCGTTCAAATATCGGCATGGCGACGCACTCCTCATTACGCGCTCGTTGAGCAGCACGATGGTCGAACAATGCCGCCACCTCAACATCCAGTTTCTTGATGCCTCGGGCAACTGCCTTTTAAACCAGCCTGGACTGTTCGTGTTCGTATCAGGACAGAAAGCGACCACTGCAACCAGGGCTGCGACAACACGCGGCCTGACGCCCGCCGCGCTGCACCTGATGTTTGCCATCCTCGGCAATCCGGCTATTCTTGACAGCAATGTGCGGCGCATGGCTGACATCGCCGGCATCTCGCATGGCGCTGCCGGCATGGCGCTGGTCATGCTCGAAAACATTGGCTTAGTTGGCAAAAGCGCATCCGGGCAGCGCATGCTGTTGCAGCCGGGACGCTGGCTCGATACCTGGACTGAAGGCTACCTGGGACGCGTACGCCCCAAGCTGGAAACATTGCGGATGACTTCCCCTACCCCGTTGTCCTCTTTGCTCGAGGAGATCCGCCCTGCCCTGCGCGAGATCATGCTCGGCGGCGAACCCGCTGCCGCATACTGCAACCTGGGATTGAAACCAGGTGCTGTCACGCTGTATATCGATCGGCAACAGTCACATGTGATGCGCGATCTCGTCCGTGACCTCAAACTGCGCAAGGATCCGGATGGCAATATCGAACTCGTCGACATTTTCTGGAACACGCGTGAACTGCCTTCTTTTCCGACCGTTCCCGATGCGCTGATCTATGCCGACCTGATTGGTCCCGGCGACGAACGCAACCTGGAAATCGCCGCCACGCTCAAGAAAAGGATCGTCGACCATGTTGGAAGTGAGGCCAGATAAGCCACTCAGCCCATTGCTGCTGGCATTGATGCGCACGCTTGATGGCGTGGCGACACAATTATCCATTCCTTATTTCGTTATTGGCGCCACTGCGCGCGACATCCTGCTGGAACATGTGTACGGAATTGCATCGACGCGCGCGACGCGCGACATCGATTTCGCCGTGGCGGTACCGTCATGGGACGTGTTTGACATCCTCAAAACGCAGTTGATTTCCACCGGCGAATTTATACCCGAAGAATCGGCACGCCGCCTGCTATTTGGCAAGGAGGCCGGTGCTTACCCGCTCGATCTGGTACCGTTCGCCGGCGTCGAGCGCAATGGTGAAATTGCCTGGCCGCCGGATGGCGACTTCGTCATGAATATCGCAGGATATGCCGACGCACATGCCAGTGCGCTTGCCGTCGCGATCGCGCCCGGCTTTATGGTAAAAATTGTATCGCTACCCGCCATGGCCGTCCTCAAGATCCTGGCATGGACAGACCGTCCCGAGCGCGACAAGCACGCCTCCGATGTCTTGCTGTTACTACGCCATTATCACGAGGCAGGCCAGTTCGACCGGCTCTACGACGATGACGCCGACCTGCTTGCAGCGTTTGACTACGACATCGAACTGGCAGGTGCCGCCCTGCTGGGCCGCGATGCGCAACGTGACGTTGCGCCAGGCACCTGCAAGCAGGTACACAATGCACTGGCAGACGAACGCAAGGTCGACAAATTCATTGCGCAGGCCAGGCGTTCATCGACAGCGGCAAGCGAACGCGCTACGTTGCTGATCAACGCCTTTTTGCACTCACTGTTCCACTGATGCCGCAACCCGTGCAGACACCACAACTGGCGTGACCACCGCTGTCCCAGCAATTCCCAGGATTGCCTCTCGAATTGCGCCCGCATCCGGCTTGTTCTTCGACTGAAACCGCACCGTGCGGATCGCGCCCTGGTTAAGTCGTTCGTCGCGGCGCTGGTCTTTTCCGGCTTGATGGGTACGGTCATCCAGTTCGACGACTGCCGTCACGTTGCAGGCGCGGTCGCAGATGACAAAATCGACACGCTGCTGCGCCACGCGCAGGCGATCGGCGTGGGCAATCTTCCTGTCGTTTGAAGCAGGTACGATCAGCGCACCCATGGCCACTTGCGGAAAGACGTAATGTTCGGGCAAGGCACCGACCAGCCGGGCGAAAAATTCCCGCTCGTTTTCGGTCATGAGCTTGCTGGCCTTGTAGGCCCCGATGCCATCCTTTTTGCCGGACGCACTCCCGCCTTTCATGGCCACGACAGCGACGAGGAACAATACAGCACACAAAACAAATAGCCAGACGGTCATGCAGCTCTCCAGGGATGATGTTCACTAAAGCGTACAGACATTTCCACGCGGAAATCTATTGAATAGTAACAAGCCGCCGATATTCAGAGCAATGGGAGGTCCAGCGTGCGCTGGCTAAAAAATTCCCGCGCCACGCCGGTCAAGGGATCGTCGAAACCGATCGAGCGCGCCAGCAGTTGCAATGGCGCGGAAAAATCGTCGCCCTTGCACGGCAGCGCCACCGGATAAAAGGCGTCGTTGACGATCGGCGCACCCAGCGACGCCATGTGCAGGCGCAGCTGGTGCTTGCGGCCGGTGTGCGGATGCAGGCGGTAATGGGCGAGGCTGCCGCGCTGGGTGATCAGCTCGACCAGCGTCTCGGAATTCGGCGCGCCCGCTTCCTCGCGCATGACAAAGAACTGGTCGCCGTCGACCATGCGGCTGCAGTGCGTGAACGGGAAAACGCGGCCCGGCAGCAAGGGCGCCAGCGCTTCATAGGTCTTCTTCACGGCGCGCTTCTGGAACAGCGACTGGTAGGCGCCGCGCGTGGCAGGGTTGTGCGAGAAGATGACGACGCCGGCGGTCTCGCGGTCGAGCCGGTGGATCGGCGTCAGGTGCGGCAGCGCCAGCGTCTTTTTCAGGCGCACCAGCAGTGTCTCCTGCAGGAAGCGCCCGGACGGCGTCATGGGTAAAAAATGCGGCTTGTCGACCACCAGCAAATGATCGTCCTGGAACAGTACCTGGGCCTCGAACGGAATCGGCGTCTCCGCCGCCAGCTCGCGGTAGTACCAGATGCGCATGCCGCTTTTCACGGTGCTGCCCGGGCCCAGCGGGGCGCCAGCCGCGTCGACCACATCGCCACGCGCCATGCGCTCCAGCCACGATTGCGCCGTCACGTCGGGAAAGCGCGCCGCCAGGAACGGCAGCATGCCCAGGCCCGACGGCGCGGTCACCCACAGGTAGCTGGGCGCGACGCCGTCCCGGATCGGCAGCGGCACCTGCGCGTTGCGCTCGGCCTGGCGTCCCATCGGGTCAGTCCCGGTAGGGAGGGAGCCGGTCGGACGTGGTGCCCCTGGTGCGCGCGTACAGCGGCAGCAGCAATTCGAGGTGGGCTTCGATGTCGAGGATGCGGTCGCGCCCCGCCGGGTGCGTGGACAGGAAGGTGATCGGCGCGCGCTTGTTCAGGGACGCCATCTTCTGCCACAGGCCCACACCGGCGCGCGGATCGAAGCCGGCGCGTGCCGAAATATCCAGGCCCACCAGGTCCGCTTCCTTTTCTTCGCCGCGTGAAAACTTCAGTACCAGCAGCTGGCCGGCAGCGTCGGTTGCGCCGGTGGTCAGGCTGGGATCGATGCCCAGCAGGCCGGACAAGGCCGCGCCACCGAGGCGCGATGCAATCGCCGTGGCGCCGGCCTTGGCCATGCGTTCACGCCCGTGTTCGCGCAGTGCGTGCGCCATTTCATGGCCCATCACGGCCGCGATTTCATCGTCCGACAATGCCAGCTTGTCGATGATCCCGGTGAAAAACGCCACGAGCCCGCCCGGCATGCAGAAGGCATTGACCTGCGGCGAATCGAGCAGGTTGACTTCCCACTTCCAGGTTTTGGCGGCCGGGTTCCAGCGGGCCGTTTGCGGGATCAGCTTTTGCGCGATCGCGCGCAGGCGCTTGAGGCGCGGATCGTTGGCCGGCACCAGCGCGCCCTTGCCGTTCGCTTGTGCGAGCAGGCTCGCGTACTGCTCGGCAGCAGCGGCATTGACCTGCTCTTCCGGCGCCAGGTAGCGCCAGCGCGACAGCGGCGTGACGGCAATGCCGTCCTGAACCTGCTGCTGCCCGGCGTGCACCGGCCCGAGGCTTGCGCCAGCCATCGCAACGGCCAGCAAACATGTGCGTAAAATGATCATGGGTTCAGATTGGGTGGGTCTTTTTACGGAGCCGGAACACGGCCAGGCTGCCGCGCAGGTTGGGTAAAAACGCGACCGGCTTGCCGTCGGCCAGCGCCACGCGTTCCAGCACTTCCAGCCCGCATTCCGCGGCCAGCTGTTCGAAGTCGTAGATCGTGGCGTAACGTACGTTGGGCGTGTCGTACCACTGGTAGGGCAGCAGTTTCGACACTGGCATGCGGCCGCGCGCAAGCGCCATGCGGTGCGGCCAGTACGCGAAGTTCGGGAACGACACGATCACCTCCACGCCCACGCGCACGATATCGCGCAGCAGCGCTTCCACATGCTGCATCATCTGCAGCGAGGACAGGCACAGCACGGTGTCGAACGAATTATCGCCAAACAGGCCCAGGCCCTTCTCCATGTCGATCTGCAGCACGTTGATGCCGATCTGCGTACTTTCCAGCAGCTTGTTATCGGCGATCTCGATGCCGTAACCGGAACAGGCCTTGTCCACTTGCAGGTGGCGCAGCATGACACCGTCGCCGCAGCCGACGTCGAGCACGTGCGCGCCCTTCGGCACCCAGTGCGCGATAAAGGCCAGGTCCGGGCGCAGCGCGCTCAGTTCCGCGAAATTCATGCTGCCTCCAGTTCGGCGCCGATGCGCTCGTAATACGCGCGAATGACGTTCATGTAGCGTGCGTCGTCCAGCAAAAAGGCGTCGTGGCCGTGCGGCGCATCGATTTCAGCATACGTCACGCGGCGCCGGTTCGATACCAGCGCTTCGACAATTTCGCGGCTGCGCTCGGGCGCAAAGCGCCAGTCGGTAGTGAACGACACCACCATGAATTGCGCGGACGTCGCGGCCAGCGCTTTGGTCAAATCGCCGTTGAAGGCGCGCGCCGGATCAAAATAATCAAGCGCCTTGGTGATCAGCAGGTAGGTGTTGGCGTCGAAATATTCGGAAAATTTATCGCCCTGGTAGCGCAGGTACGATTCGATTTCGAAGTCGACGCCGAAGTCGAAAGCGTACGCATTGCTCTCGGCTGCGTTGCGCAGCTTGCGGCCGAATTTTTCAGCCATGTCATCGTTCGACAGGTACGTGATATGGCCGACCATGCGCGCCACTTTCAGGCCGTTCTTCGGCACCACGCCATGCTCGTAGAAGTCGCCGCCGTGGTAATCCGGGTCGGTCAGGATGGCCTGGCGTGCGACATCGTTGAAGGCGATATTTTGCGCCGACAGTTTGGGCGTCGATGCAATCACCATGCAGTGGCGCAGGCGCGCGGGGAACATGATCGACCACGCCAGCGCCTGCATGCCGCCGAGAGATCCGCCCATCACGGCGGCAAACTGTTCGATGCCGAGGCGGTCGGCCAGGCGCGCCTGGGCGGCCACCCAGTCTTCCACGGTCACCAGCGGAAAGGCGGCGCCGTAGGGTTTGCCGGTGGCGGGATTGACATGCATCGGCCCGGTGGAACCGAAGCAGGAACCGAGGTTGTTGACGCCGATGACAAAAAACCGGTTGGTGTCGAGCGCTTTGCCCGGCCCCACCATATTGTCCCACCAGCCTGCGCTTTTCGGGTCGCCCGCATAGGTGCCGGCCACGTGGTGCGACGCGTTCAGGGCGTGGCAGACGAGCACCGCGTTCGAGCGCGCGGCGTTCAGGGCGCCATAGGTCTCGTACATGAGGGTGTAATCGGCCAGCTGGGCGCCGCTTTCCAGACGCAGCGGCTCGGCAAAGTGCATTGCCTGTGGTGTGACGTTTCCGATCGATCCCATGTATGTCGTTTTTACGTTTCGTTCAAGCGTGCTGCAAAGTGAAAAATCAGGCGGACTGCAACTGCTCGACCGCCAGGGCAATGTCGTCCGGCTCCATCGCGCGCAGGATTTTACGCGTGCGCGGCGTCAGGATGGTGAGATCGGATTTGAGGATTTCCTGCTTGACGGCCAGCAGCTGGGCCGGGTGCATGGAAAACTCGCGCAGGCCCATCCCCAGCAGCAAGCGGGTCAGCTTGACGTCGCCCGCCATTTCGCCGCAGACGGCAACATCGATACCGGCCTTGCGGCCCGCTTCGATGGTCATCCAGATCAGTTGCAGCACGGCCGGGTGGAGCGGATTGTACAGGTGCGCCACCTCGTAATCGACACGGTCGATCGCCAGCGTGTATTGAATCAGGTCATTCGTGCCGATCGACAGGAAATCCATGCGCTTGACGAACATCGGCAGCGCCAGCGCGGCTGCCGGGATTTCGATCATGGCGCCCACTTCAATCGCCTCGTCGAATTTCACGCGCTCGGCACGCAGTTCTGACTTGGCCAGCGCGATCATGTTCAGGGACTGGTCGATCTCGAACGCATGCGACAGCATGGGGATCAGGATACGCAGCTTGCCGAAGGCCGACGCACGCAAAATCGCGCGCAACTGGGTCAGGAACAGCTGTGGCTCGGCCAGGCAATAGCGGATGGCGCGCAGGCCCAGTGCGGGATTCAGGGCCGTGTGTTCGGCCTGGTCGAGCGGCTTGTCGGCGCCGATGTCGAGCGTGCGGATCGTGACGGGGCGGCCCTTCATGCTGACCACTGCGCGCCTGTACTGTTCGAACTGTTCGTCTTCGCTCGGGATGTGGTGCGACTGGCCGCCGCGCGCCATGAACAAAAATTCGGAGCGGAACAGGCCCACGCCGGTGGCGCCGTTGTCGAGCGCGCCGGGACAGTCGTCCGGCAGCTCGATGTTCGCGTGCAGCGCGATGGCGACGCCGTCGATTGTCACCGCCGGCGTTTTTTTCAGCTTCTGCAGGCGCTTGCGCGCTTTTTGCAGCATCACCTGGCGCTGGCGGTACTGCTCCAGCACCAGCTGGCTCGGGTTGGCGATCACCACGCCCGCGTCGCCGTCGATGATGACCCAGTCGTCCTGTTCGATCAGGCGCGACGCCTGCGACATGCCGACGGCGGCCGGGATATCCAGGCTGCGCGCGACAATGGCCGTGTGCGAATTCTGGCCGCCCACGTCGGTGACGAAGCCGATGAAAGAGCGGTCGCGGAACTGCAGCATGTCGGCCGGCGAGATGTCATGGGCGACGACGATCATCTGCGGCTGGAAGCCGTCGACATCGACCGCCAGCGGCGGCGCCTTCAGTTCGGTCCCCAGCAGTACCTTGAGCACGCGCTCGGCCACCTGCTGGATATCCTGCTTGCGTTCGCGCAGGTAAGCGTCCTCGATCTCGTCGAACTGGGATGACAGTTCATCGATCTGCGTCACCAGCGCCCATTCGGCGTTGTAGTGGCGCGAGCGGATGATGTCGAGCGGCGCTTCGGAGATCATCGGGTCCGACAGGATCAGGACGTGCACGTCGATGAACGCGCCCAGTTCGGCCGGCGCCTCGCGCGGCAATTCCTTCCACAGCGCCTGCAAGCCACGGTGGACCTCCGCAAACGCTTCCTGCAGGCGCAGCACTTCGGCCTCGAGGCGCTCTTCGGGCACGAGATAATGTTTGACGTCCAGCGCAGCGGGCGTGAGCAGGTGCGCACGGCCGATCGAGATGCCGCGCGAAACTGGAATGCCGTGCAGTGCAAACGATGCCATCGAAGGTCCTGAAGAAAAACGGGAAAAGCCGGGGCTGGAGGAAGCGCTCGATTCCGCCGGCATTACTCGCCTTCGCCGAACTTGTCGTTGATGAGGGCGGCCAGGGCGGCGACGCAGGCTTCTTCGTCGGGACCTTCTGCCTGCAGCGTCACTTTGGCGCCCTTGCCGGCAGCGAGCATCATGACGCCCATGATCGACTTGGCGTTGATGCGGCGCGCGTTGCGGGTGAGCCAGACTTCGCTCTTGTAGCGGGCCGCCATCTGCGTGAATTTCGCGGAGGCGCGTGCATGCAGGCCCAGCTTGTTGATAATCTCGAGTTCTTGCTCAATCATTTATTTTTGTCTCGCTCGTCGTAACTGCCATTGTCAATTGTGGTTCAGCCCTGCCCCTGGCCGACCCTGATTCTATTATCAACGCGAACGGCGCCGTTGTGGGCGCCGGCGAGCGCCATTTCAACTACCACGTCGAGCGTGTCGCGCCGGTACGTAATGGCGCGCAGCAGCATCGGCAAGCTGATACCTGCAATTACTTCCACATGACCCGGCAGCGACAGGGAATTGCAGCAATTCGATGGCGTGCCGCCCTTGATGTCGGTAATGACCAGCACGCCGTCGCCTTCATCCAGGCGTGCAATGGCGTCGTGGGCAAGCTGGTTGACGCTGGCCGTGTCCTGGTCCGCCGTCACGTCAATGGCCTCGAACCGCTCGGTCGGGCCGCGAAACACGTGGGCAACTGCTGCAATGAATGCCTGGCCCAGCGGTGCGTGGGTCATCAGCAAGATACCGACCATGGTTATTTTCCGCTGGTGTGGGCAGACACCTGCAGTTCCAGGGCATCGATGAACATGCCCGGAACGTTGAATCCGGTCTGGTCGGTGATTTCCTGGAAGCAGGTTGGGCTTGTCACGTTGACTTCGGTCAGGCAGGTACCGATGACATCCAGGCCAACCAGCAACAAGCCGCGCGCGGCCAGTTGCGGGCCGAGGTCTTCGGCGATTTCACGGTCGCGGTCAGTCAGCGGCTGGGCCACGCCAATGCCGCCGGCAGCAAGGTTGCCGCGCACTTCCCCACCCTGCGGAATGCGGGCCAGCGCAAACGGGACAGGCTTGCCGTTGATCAGCAAGATGCGCTTGTCGCCCTTGACGATCTCGGGGATGTATTTTTGCACCATGATGGTTTGCGTTTCCAGCACGGTCAGCGACTCGATCACGGCGCCCAGGTTCATGCCGTCGTCGCGCACACGGAAAATGCCGGCGCCACCCATGCCGTCAAGCGGCTTAAGGATCACATCCTTATGTTCAGCATGGAACGCGCGCAGGCGCGCGGCGTTCGACGACACCAGCGTTGGCGACGTGTACTGGCTGAACTGGGCGATCGACAGTTTTTCGTTGTGGTCGCGAATGGCCGACGGCTTGTTGAACACGCGCGCGCCCTGGCGCTCGGCCATTTCCAGCAGATACGTGCCGTAGATATATTCCATGTCGAACGGCGGATCCTTGCGCTGGATGACCGCGTCGAAGTCGGCCAGACTGTGCAATTCGGCAGGGGCAGCGCGGTACCAGTCAGTCGCATCGCCCGTGAGGGTGATCTCTGCCACATCGGCGGAGACCACGCCGTTTTCAAGGAACATGTGGCGCTGCTCGAATGCATACACTGCATGCCCGCGCCGCGCCGCTTCGCGCATCATGGCGAAGGTCGAATCCTTGTACGTTTTGAAGCCGGACAGCGGATCGGCGAGAAAGGCAATTTTCATGGACGGTTCCAGAATGGAGAATGTCCTGATTTTAGCCGTAAATGCGGAATGCCGCCCATGTGGGATGGATGAGCTGGGCGGACCATTGCAGCCCGGCCCATCCGCCTGGGTTCAATACACCTCGGGATTCGGATCGGTCCGCTCGAGTTCCAGGCTTGCCGCGAGCAGCGCCAGCCGGGCGACCACGCCATACACATAGAACCGGTTCGGGGCTGCCGTCCCTGGTTTGGCTTTCAGGTCCGGCACGGCGTGCTGCTGCGCAAACGCCAGCGGCACATGCTTCGAACCCGGTGCATTGAGGTTCTGGTCGATGCCTTTTTCAGCGTGCACGCGATAAAAACCGCCGACCACGTAACGGTCGATCATGTACACCACCGGCTCGGCGACTGCTTCATTGACGGTTTCAACCGTCGGCACGCCTTCCTGGATGATGACGTCGTGCACGGCCACGCCGCCCTTCATGCTCGACAACCGGTCGCGCTGCTTCTGGCTCAGGTCCTTGAGTTCATTGGCATCGCGAATGGTCAGGATGCCGCGGCCGTTGGTGCCGGCGTCGGGTTTGACAATGACAAACGGCTTTTTTTCCTTCATGCCGTATTCCTTGTACTTCTTCTTGATCTTGGCCAGCAGCATGGTGACGTTGTCGGACAGGCATTCGAGGCCATTGTCGGCATCGAAATCGACTTCGCCGCAACGCGCGTGCAGCGGGTTGACCATCCACGGGTCCACATCGATCAGCTTGCCGAACTTCTTGGCCACTTCATCGTAGGCGTCGAAGTGGTTGCTTTTGCGCCGCAGCGCCCAGCCGGCGTGCACAGGCGGCAGCAGCGACTGCTCATGGATATTGTCAAGGATGGATGGAATCCCGGCCGACAGGTCATTGTTCAGCAAAATCGTGCACGGGTCGAAATCGGCCAGGCCCAGGCGGCGCCCATTGGCCGAGCGTACCAGCGGTTCGACCACCAGCATGTTTCCGTCCGGCAGCGCCAGCGGCGTCGGCTGCGTGATGTCCGGCGACAGGGAACCCAGGCGCACATGCAGGCCGGTCTGGCGGAAAATCTGCATCAGGCGCGAGACGTGCGCGAGGTAATCCGGATTTGGATTATTGATCTCTGGCACCAGCAACAGGTTGCGCGCATCGGGGCAGTATTTGTCGATCGCCGCCATGGCCGCCTGCACCGACAGGGGCAGCATTTCAGTTGCCAGATTGTGGAAACTGCCCGGGAACAGGTTGGTGTCGACCGGCGCCAGCTTGTAGCCGGCATTGCGCAGGTCGACCGAACAGTAGAACGGCGGCGTGTGTTCTTGCCAAGACATACGGAACCAGCGCTCGATGGCCGGCGTGGCCTCGAGGATTTTCTTTTCCAGATCAAGCAGGGGGCCGCTCTGTGCGGTGACGAGGTGGGGAACCATATATGTCCTTCTTTTGTTCTGGATTGCTGGATGACTTTAGCATCAACATGTCAGGGCACTACCGTATTTTTAAACCCCTTATGCATCCTTTATATATCGCCAGAAATAAAAAAGGCGCCCCGCAGGGCGCCTTCTTATGGAGCGACGTCTTTATCTAGGCGTGATATGCAGACTCGCCGTGACTGGTGACGTCCAGGCCTTCGCGCTCTTCTTCCTCCGGAACGCGCAGGCCGATGACGATGTCGACCAATTTGTAAGCAATCACCGACACAACCGCCGACCAGATGATCGTGGTGCCGATGGCTTCAGCCTGGATCAGCACCTGGGCGCCGATCGAGTACGGGTCGCTCGACATCGTGTTCTTGACGTTGTCGAAGATGCCCTGGCCGCCCAGCTGGGGCGCTGCAAATACGCCGGTCAGCAGTGCTCCCAGGATACCGCCCACGCCATGCACGCCGAACACGTCAAGCGAGTCGTCCGCGCCGATCAGGCGCTTGAGGCCATTCACGCCCCACAGGCAGACGATACCGGCCAGCAGGCCGATGACCAGCGCGCCCATCGGGCCGACGAAACCGCAGGCCGGGGTAATGGCCACCAGGCCGGCCACAGCACCCGAGGCGCCGCCCAGCATCGACGGCTTGCCCTTCGAAATCCACTCGCCGAAGACCCACGACACGGTCGCGCACGCAGTTGCCAGCAGCGTGTTGATGAACGCCAGGGCCGCGACGTCGCCTGCTTCCAGGGCCGAGCCGGCGTTGAAACCGAACCAGCCGACCCACAGCAACGATGCGCCGATCATGGTCATGGTCATCGAGTGCGGGGCCATCGATTCACGGCCGTAGCCGATACGTTTGCCGATCATGAACGCACCCACCAGGCCGGCGACGGCGGCGTTGATGTGCACGACGGTGCCGCCGGCGAAGTCCAGCGCGCCTTTTTGCCACAGCCAGCCTGCTTTTGCGGTCGCCGTTGCCAGGGTGGTCGCGTCGGTGATGGCATCAGGACCTGGCCAGAACCAGACCATGTGGGCAATCGGCAGGTAGCCGAACGTGAACCACAGCACGACGAATGCCAGCACGGCCACGAATTTGGCGCGTTCGGCAAAGGCGCCGACGATCAGCGCGCAGGTAATCGCGGCAAAGGTGCCCTGGAAGGCAACAAAAATGAACTCGGGAATCATCACGCCCTTGGTGAAGGTCGCCGCAGAGCTGAACGTCTTGCCCACCGGATCCCAGATGCCGCCCAGGAAAGCACGGTCGAAGCCGCCGAAGAATGCCGTCTTTTCAGTGAACGCAATCGAATAGCCGTAGATGCACCACAGGACAATCACGACTGCGAAGACAAAAAACACTTGCAGCAGGACCGACAGCATGTTTTTCGAGCGGACCAGGCCGCCGTAGAACAGCGCCAGGCCAGGAATTGTCATCAGGATGACCATCATGGTTGCGACGAACATCCAGGCGACATCGCCCTTGTTGGTGGTCGGCGCTGCGGCCGGGGTGGCCGCTGCCGGTGCCGGTGCCGCAGCAGCGGGCGCTGGCGCTGCTACCACTGCTGCGGCCGGCGCTGTCGCATCAGCGGTGGCTGCTGCCGGTGCCGGCGTATCCTGCGCCGTGGCCGGGGCCATGCCCGCGCCGCCGATTGCAAACGCCAGCGCAACGCCGGCGAGCCAATTTTTCATACCTGGTTTCATTATTATTTTCCCTTGCTTACAGCGCGTCGTTGCCGGTTTCGCCGGTACGAATGCGGACGACCTGCTCGAGGTCGTACACAAAGATTTTCCCATCGCCGATTTTGCCAGTACGCGCCGCAGCTTCGATCACGTCGATGACCTGTTCGACGATGGCGTCGTCGACTGCGGCTTCGATTTTGGTTTTCGGCAGGAAGTCGACGACGTATTCAGCGCCGCGATACAGTTCGGTATGGCCCTTCTGGCGTCCGAAACCTTTGACTTCCGTGACGGTAATCCCCTGGACATTGATGGCCGAGAGTGCTTCACGCACCTCGTCCAGCTTGAAGGGTTTGATAATGGCGGTGATCATTTTCATGCTGCGGCCTCTTTCAGAAGGTTTTTGATGCGGACAAAACCACGCCGGTCTTGCCAAGATTGCGGCCGGACGGGCTCAGGTAGGACGATGTATTGGCCTTGATGGCAGCCAAAGACACATTGGCAAAGCCAAAATCCTTCGTGACGCCGATTTTGAAATCGTCGTAAGAATATTGACTGTTGTTCTTCACGCGCTGGTGGCCGGCGTGCAGGTTTAGGATGAAGCCTTCGGTGATGTCGATATTCGCACCGATGTCGAGGTAACCGCTCCCTTTGCTGTCGGCGGTGCCGAACAGGTTCGTCGTCGATTGCGAATATTTGACATACGCCGGGCCAATGCCGAGCTGGCCATACAGTTCGAACGTATTCGCACTCGGGTTCAGCTCATTCGATGGATAAAAATAGTACAGCCCGCCCACGTCATACGTGAGCAGTTCATTGATTTGTCCTTTTTTGCCAGCGTAGATATCCCATTCGATATTCCCGTCGCCGCCCAGGTCTTTGGTCCATTTGATGGTGGACAGCCACGTGCCGACGTACAACCCGGTAGGATTGTTCACGAAGTCCGCGCCGCCTTGCAGCGCTGGATCGAGCCGGGTTTGCGACAGGCCGCGGTAGCGGTAGTCGGTGGTGATGGCGGCGTTATAGCTGATTTCATTGTCCGGCTTGGCTTCCTGCGCATGCGCAAGTTGCATTGTGGAGCTGGCCAGGATCAGCAGGCATGCTGCTGTCTTCAACTGCGTCATCGGATGCTTCATGGCGGTCTCCGTAGGTTTGAATGAAATCCAGCACTTGCGAACTCAACGTACGTGTTCAGTCGCTTCATTGTTTCTTTAGCAGGATACGTGCCATCGTCACCACAAGCGCTAAAATCACAAAAACCGCTTGTTTTCCGCAACTTCGGACCCACTCTTCACATGAACGGTCTTGCATGATGCGCACTTATCCATATAACTGGCTCGCATGCACCAATCGGGATCGCTTCGCACCACCTTGGTGCGATTTATAACTATTTTCACCAAGGACGACACATGGACATGAACAGCTTCTTCGCTGACTTGCAGGGCAAGATCAACCAGGCTATTGAAAATTCGCCAGCCAAGGACATTGAAAAAAACGTCAAGGCCATGATGACACAGGGTTTTTCCAAGCTGGACCTGGTGACCCGCGAAGAGATCGATGTCCAGGCCCAGGTACTGGCCAAGACGCGCGCCAAACTCGATGCACTTGAATTGCGCCTGGCTGAACTCGAAGCCCGGGCCGCGACCACGCAAAGCTGATCTCCTGCGATTCATTCCGGACTGCAGGCTATAGCGGCGTAGCAGTGTTATATCGCAGGACCGTGTCACCAGTACGATGCGCACGGTTGGGCAGACGCAAACGCATGGACACGGCGTCTTTCTATTCTGGTGGGTCACCATCCCTTCAGAAAGCGCGTCATGAGCCTTGCCGTGTTGCGAAGCCGCGCCCTGGCCGGCATGAATGCCCCGCTGGTCAATGTTGAAGTTCACCTTGCCAATGGCTTGCCGAAACTGTTGATCGTCGGGCTGCCGGACGCGGAAGTACGCGAATCGAAAGAACGCGTCATGGCGGCGCTGGAAAGTTCCGGCTTCGATGTCCCCGCGCGCCGCATCACCGTCAACCTGGCGCCGGCCGACCTGCCGAAGGAATCGGGCCGCTTCGATTTGCCGATCGCCCTTGGCATCCTGGCTGCCTCCGGCCAGATTCCCGCCAAATCGCTGGCCGGCTATGAATTTGCCGGGGAGCTCTCGCTGACCGGCGAAGTGCGCCCGGCGCGCGGTGCGCTGGCCATGGCGCTGGCCATCCAGCGCGACCAGTCGGCGCGGGGCTTTATCCTGCCGTACGACAATGCCGATGAAGCGGCGCTGGTCGAGGGCATGCGCATCTACCCGGCCCGCACTTTGCTGCAAGTCTGCACCCACCTGAAGGGACTCGACGACGCCAGCCGGATCGTCCCGCACCAGGCCGGCAAGCCCGTCACCCAACCCAGCTACCCGGATTTTGCCGATGTCAAAGGCCAGCAGCAAGTCAAACGCGCGCTGGAAATTGCCGCGTGTGGCTTGCATTCGGTGCTGCTCGTTGGGCCGCCGGGCTCCGGTAAAAGCATGCTGGCCACGCGCTTCCCGGGCCTGTTGCCGCCCATGAGCGATGACGAAGCGCTGGAGGCAGCCGCCGTGCAATCGCTGTCGACCGGATTCAACTTGAGAAACTGGAAACAGCGCCCCTTTCGCAGCCCGCACCACACCAGTTCTGGCGTCGCGCTGGTCGGCGGCGGCAACCTGCCCCGCCCCGGTGAAATCTCCCTGGCGCACGGCGGCGTCCTGTTCCTCGACGAGCTGCCCGAGTTCGACCGGCGCGTGCTGGAAGTGTTGCGCCAGCCGCTGGAATCGGGCCACATCACGATTTCGCGCGCCGCCCATCAAGCCGATTTTCCGGCGCACTTTCAATTGATCGCGGCCATGAATCCCTGCCCGTGCGGTTGGCTCGGCCACATCTCGGGCAAATGCCGCTGCAGTGGCGAAGCCGTGCTGCGCTACCAGTCTCGCATCTCCGGCCCCCTGCTTGACCGCATCGACCTGCAAATTGAAGTGGCTGCAATTGCACCCGACACCATCGGGGCCCAGGCGCCGGGCGAAAGCAGCGCCACGATTGCGGCGCGGGTCAATGTCGCGTGGGAGGCGCAAGTGGCGCGCCAGGGCAAGGCCAATGCCCGCCTGGGCACCCGCGAGATCGAGCAGGTCTGCCCCCTCGACGCTCCTGGTGAAAAACTGCTGAAAAGTGCGATGCTGCACATGCACTGGTCGGCGCGTGCGTATCACCGCGTGCTGCGCGTAGCGCGGACCATTGCCGACCTGGATGGCGCCACGCACATCCTGACGCAGCACGTGGCAGAAGCGGTGCAGTGCAGGCGGGGTTTGCGCGATGCCTGAACCACCACGTTCCCGCATGTTTTTGCTACCATCAGGCATGCGCACACTTCCCATTCTTGCAACCTCTTTGCTGGCAGCGCTGCTGCTTGGCTGCAGCCCCCATTTCAACTGGCGCGAGGTCACCGGCAAGGATGCGTCCTGGCAGGCCACCTTTCCCGACAAGCCCGCCACGGCCAGTCGCGACATCGACCTCGACGGCATGAAAACGACGATGACGATGACGGCCGCCGACGTGGGCGACATCCTGTTTGCCGTCGGCCAGGCCGAGGCCGGCGACGCCGCCGCCGCCAATGCGGGCCTGTTAGCCATGCAGACGGCGCTGGTGCGCAATATCGGCGGCACCGTCACGCACAGCGCCAATGCCTCCGCGTCAAACAGTACCGGTACGCGCATCACGCGCGACGTCGATGCGACCGGCAGCCGCAACGGCCAGCCGATTCGCATGCAGGCCCATTTCGAGGCGCGCGGGCGGACCTTGTACCAGGTCGTGGTGGTGGGGCCGGTCAAGGCGCTCAAGCCGGAACTGACCGAGCAGTTCATCGGGTCATTCAAGGTCCTGAAATGAGCGCCGCCATTGCCCTGCAGCTGCACGATGTCTCGAAACACTTTGGCCGGCCCGCCGTTGAACACCTGGATCTGACGATACACCGGGGCGAGTTGTACGCGCTGCTGGGACCGAACGGCGCCGGCAAAACCACGACCTTGCGCATGGTGGCCGGCTTGCTGGCGCCCGACACGGGCCGCATCGATGTGATGGGCATCGACCTGGCCAGCCAGCCCGCAGCCGCCAAGCAGACGATGGCGTATTTGCCGGATGATCCGATGCTGTACGACAAGCTCAAACCAATGGAGTATCTCGAGTTCGTGGCAGGCTTGTGGGGCGTATCCGCCACGGATGCCGCGCCGCGCGCTACCGAACTGCTCGACTGGCTCGATTTGAGCAAGCACGCCCATGAATTGACCGAAGGTTTTTCTCGCGGCATGAAACAGAAGCTGGCCCTGGCCGGCGCGCTGATCCATGCGCCACAGCTGCTGATCCTGGATGAACCGCTGACGGGGCTGGACGCGGCCGCGGCGCGCCAGGTGAAGGATTTGTTGCTCAGTCATGTAGAAGCGGGCGGGACGGTGATTTTGACGACCCACATCCTGGAAGTGGCGGAACGCATGGCGCAGCGCATCGGGATCATCCAGCACGGCCGCCTGATTGCCGAGGGCACGCTGGACGAGTTGCGCGCGCGCACCGACGGCGGGACGCTGGAGGACGTGTTCCTGCAACTGACGAGCCCGGCATGAGGGGCACGCCGGGTTCGGCGATCTGGCTGCTGCAGCACGAAACGCGGATGTTCTGGTTCAACAATGGCCGGCGGCGCAAACAGCGCAGCTGGCTGGCGCCGTTCCTGGTCCTCCTCTGGCTGTGCCTGCACGGGCTGGCTTTTTTCCTGCTGCGCAACATGCCCGAAACGCCGGAGTCGGTATTGCCGTTCGTCGCGATGGCTGCCACCCTTCTGCTCGTCGTGCTGGCTACCTTCATGTTTTCCAGCGGCCTGAAAGGCAGCGTGGACAGCCTGTTCGAGCGTGGCGACGTCGACCTGCTGCTGTCCTCGCCCCTGCCGGCGCGCAGCATTTTCACCGTGCGCCTTGGCGCCGTCACGCTGGGCGTGGCGCTTGTCTACCTGGCGCTGGCGGCGCCGGTCGTCAATGCCGGCCTGTTCATCGGGCACCCTGAATGGCTCGCCGTATATGCCGTCATCCTGGCCTGGGCGGCGATCTGGTGTGCGCTGGCGATGTTGCTGACCTTGTTGCTGGTCCGGGTGCTGGGCGCCCGCAAGACCCGCGTGGTGGCGCAAGTGATCAGCGCAATCGCCGGCGCCCTGCTCTTCCTGCTGGCGCAAGCACAGAACCTGGCGCCCAGCGGTGGGCCGGACGCGCTCCAGGCCATGATCGCCGATCACATCAAGCCAGGCAGCGTCTTTGCGCCGGACAGCGTCCTGTGGTGGGCGGGCCGCGCCTTCACCGGCAGCGCTGTTCACTTGCTCGGCCTGGCATGCACGGCCATCGTCCTGTTCCTGGTTACCGTGCACTTTACCCATGGCTTTTTCGTACGCGGCTTGCAGCAAGCTGTCAGCACCGTGCGCGCCAGGGAAAGGCCAGCCGCCGTGGCGCAGGGCCGCTTCGGCCAGTCCTTGCTGCAAGTGGTCCTGCGCAAGGAATGGCGCCTGATCGCACGCGATCCCCACCTCTTGTCGCAAGTACTGTTGCAGCTGCTGTACCTGCTCCCGCTGGGCTTCCTGGTGTTGCGCAGCGAAGAGCATGCGGCCCCAGGCGTGGCAGCCGGCTTGACGATGCTGGCCGCATCGCTCGCAACGTCGCTGACCTGGATCATTGTCGCAGCCGAAGACGCCCCCGACCTGCTGCTCGCGTCGCCCGCCACCATGCGGGTCGTTCGCCGGGCCAAAGTGGCAGCGGCGGTCATCCCCATTTTGGCACTGGTGGCCATTCCACTCGCATGGGCCGTGGCGCACGATGCGGCGACCGGGCTGTTGATGTGTTTCACGGTGGCAGCCGCGACGCTGTGCTCTGCACTGACAGGGCTGTGGCAAGGGCGTCCTGCCTCGCGCAACAGTTTCCAGCGCCGGGCCAAAGGCAACTGGGTCGCAACAGTGGTGGACCTGGTCGGCACGGTCGGCTGGGCCGCTACCGGATTTTTGCTCATACGTGCTGCCAGTCCTGGACAAAGCGCGTACGATGCGCGCTGGGCAGGCATCAGCCTTGCCCTCGCCTTGCTGACACTTTTACTGGCCTGGGGTACACGGCGTCGCGCCGGCTGATGCGTGGCCGTCGTGACGCAACCGTGCACGGGCTGACCCGTATCCTTGAGTCGTGTTATCGTTTCGGCATCAACACAAAAAAATAGAAAGCCATCATGTTAATTACGTTTACGTCCAAAGCTTCGGCTGAAGTGATGATGTACAAAGAACACGCCAAGCCCATCCTCGACCTGCTGGGCAAGGATACCGACCGTGGCGTGATCACTGCCGCAGAATCGACCCAGGCCGTCGCTGCACTGGAAAAGGAAATTGCCGAAAACCGCATTCACCACACGTCGGACGATGTGCAGCGCGACGTCGACGCGCACCAGGACAAGGACAGCGATCACGAGAGCGTCCAGATCGTGAGCTTCTCTACCCGCGCCTATCCCTTGCTGGAAATGCTTCGCGCGGCACGCGACCAACGCGCCGACGTCCTCTGGGGCGTCTGAGTTTCATTCTTTTTTACTGCGGCGGCGCCAGAATGCCGACACGCCGATGACCCCGGCCAGGCCGATGCCCATCACGGGCAGCGGCACCGGAGACGGATCGGATGGCGCTGGCACACTGCTGTCGCGCAATGCCTGTGGAAACGGGCGCGGCGCAACGGGCACGATCTTCCAGTCAGCGCGATCTGCCGGCGTCCGCTCCATATACTCACTGAACGAAAACACCGGGCTCGATCCCCACGCGCGGCTCGACGGCACCTGCCCGATCCTGACCAGCATGACCGCTTCCACATCGTCCTTGAGTTGTTGTTCGTACGCAGACAGCTTGCGCGTGTTTCCCGGCGCCGCAGTGACGAGTTCCAGCAAATCCCATCCCGCCGCTTCGAATGCCACAGCCGGCAACAGCCGCGTCTGTTCTTCACTGAGACTATCGTAGATACCCCGTCCGCTTTTCAGGCTGAGATCGGTGGCTGAAACATAAGCGTAGGCCGCCAAGGCTTTCATGCGGCTCGTCGGGCCCTCTTCCGGAATATGCCAGCCCAGGTCACGCAACACGTCGATCGACACACCTGCGCAATTTCCCGATGCCTGGCCATACACGAAATCCTGGCGGTAAAAATGATTCATGGTGCGCTGGATGCCGCCTTGATAGGCGACGGCAGTACGCGCGTTCTTGAGCACTGCGACCAGCATGTATGAGGGCCGGTACATCTGCTGTCCGCTATTGAGGTCGTTCAGGTAGTTATCCATTGTCACGGTCGCGGCGACAATTCCCTTTTCGCTGAACGACCCGAGGCCATAGATATTGTTCATGGCCCAGTCGGCCCACTCGCCGTTCTTGCCGAAGTAGCCGGTGGCCACGCCGAAATGGCCGGCAAGCGATTCATCGTCATCGCCCTGCGCGCCGTTGAGCATGATTCCCATCACCGGCTTGCCGGCCACCGCCCGCCCTGCCCCTGGTGTGCGCTCCCAGACCAGACGAGTAGTTACCGCACCTTCTTTGACAGTCGACGGAGCCTGCACATAGGACCGCAGATCCTTTCGTTTTGCTAGCGGTTGCAGCGCAATGTGCTGCGTGTCGATCGCATAATCAGCCGGCCAGATCGTGCGCGCCACAAAGGTCGGTTTCCCGTCCCTGGTCTCCAGCGTACCGCGCACACGCACGGAACGCTTGCTCAGATAGGCCGTTGTTTCATCGTTGACATACGATAGGTTAGTTGCAATTTTAGGGACCAGTGCGAAATTGTAGGTGTTGCCATCGACCGTCGTGATGCGTTTGCCATCAGCAGCGATGGTCGCGCTTTCAATGATCTGCGGCGCCGCGATCCAGGTCACCGCGGGATACGCCAGCTGCGCTGCACCAGGTGTCTGCGACCAGGCTTTCACATCTGCGCGCCGGTCGAGCCCGGGCGACACTCCCGCCACCATCGCCGCCGAGGTGGGTGCTGCAATCACGTCATTCTGGAAATACCACAGGCTCTGCGGCGAACTGGCGCAGTCGGTGCATTTGCCGGTTGTGATCTTCAGCTTGCCGGCATTGAGCATGCCTATGCGTTCGTTGGACAGCGCATCCTTGATGCCAGGCGCTTGTTGGGCGTATGTTGCGGCGGGCAGCAGCAAGCTGGCGGCGATGGCGAATGACAGGGCCGGTTTCATGGCAGTCCTTGGAGAAGTATGAAGATGACGATTATGCCCGGCAGCCATTGAATAATGTTGACCATGAGCATGTAATTTCAGCAGCTTACCATTGATCAGCGGTAGCATCGATCACAGGCCCCATGGATCCTCGCTTTCGCGAGGACGAAAAAAAACCCCACGCATTTCTGCATGGGGTTTCTCTCAGGGCTCCTTGCGGAGCCCAAATAACTAGCCTGACGATAACTGACGAGCAGGCCCGAGCATGGACATTAGCCAATATCGCCCCCCGAGCTCGTCACCCCGGCGGAGGCCGGGGCTCATACTGAGGCAGCTTTGGCCTCCAACACCAGAAACCACCACACGAAAAAAAACCCCACGCACTTCTGCATGGGGTTTCTCTCAGGGCTCCTTGCGGAGCCCAAATAACTAGCCTGACGATAACCTACTTTCACACTGGTTGCAGCACTATCATCGGCGCAA
>Ga0265780_10002128_pt1 | contig 27268 bp, 29 predicted proteins | sample P1T30metagenome_FD_192432 | JGI IMG/M metagenome (GOLD analysis project Ga0265780, IMG submission 192432) | Plant litter microbial communities from East Loma Ridge, Irvine, California - P1 T30 | ecosystem: Environmental > Terrestrial > Plant litter > Unclassified | place: USA: California...
TGCCATTGGCCCCTATAAAGGCGGATTGAGGTTTCACCCAAGCGTAAACCTTAGCATCCTTAAATTCCTAGCGTTTTAGCAAACTTTTAAAAACAGCCTTACTACACTGCCTATGGGCGGCGGCAAGGGTGGCTCTGACTTTGACCCAAAAGGTAAATCAGACAGCGAGATTATGCGTTTCTGCCAGGCTTTTATGACAGAACTTAACCGTCACATAGGTGCCGATACCGATGTGCCTGCCGGCGATATAGGTGTGGGTGGCCGGGAAGTAGGTTACCTGTTTGGCCAGTACAAAAGATTGCGTAATGAGTTTACAGGTGTGCTAACAGGAAAAGGCATCAGCTTTGGCGGGTCGCTTATCCGTCCGGAGGCTACAGGCTACGGCTGTGTTTACTTTGCCGAAAGCATGCTGGAAACCAAAAACGAAAAATTTGCGGGTAAAATTGTAGCTGTTTCAGGATCGGGCAACGTAGCGCAATATGCCGTTGAAAAAGCTACCGAGTTGGGTGCTAAAGTGGTTACCGTAAGCGATTCGTCAGGTTATATTTATGATCAGGACGGTATAGATGCTGATAAGCTGGCCTTTATCATGGAACTGAAAAACGAAAAACGCGGCCGCATTAGCGAATATGCCGATACGTACCCATCAGCTAAATATTTTGAAGGCGGTACGCCGTGGGAAGTAAAATGCGATATCGCTTTACCCTGCGCTACCCAAAATGAACTGGATGGCGATGCTGCGCAGCAACTTATAAGCAATGGTTGCGTATGTGTGGCCGAGGGTGCTAACATGCCGTGCACGCCAGAGGCTGTTATAGCCTTCCAGGAGGCAAAAACGCTATTCGCCCCGGGCAAAGCAAGCAACGCCGGCGGAGTGGCCACCAGCGGCCTTGAAATGAGTCAGAATTCACTACGCCTTAGCTGGACCCGCGAAGAGGTAGACGAACGCCTTAAAGGTATTATGAACAGCATACATGAGGCCTGTGTACAATATGGCAAAGATGATAGCGGCTATACCGATTATGTAAAGGGTGCTAACATTGCCGGTTTTGTAAAAGTAGCCGACGCTATGCTGGGTCAGGGTATTGTTTAGTTTACAGTAAACAGATAGCAGTAAACAGATAGCAGTAAACAGATAGCAGTAAACAGATAGCAGTAAACAGATAGCAGTAAACAGATAGCAGTAAACAGATAGCAGTAAACAGATAGCAGTAAACAGATAGCAGTAGGCAGTCACAGTTTACAATCGCAATTCTGTAGAGACAGGCTGCGCCTGACTCACGCCCTCATCCGTTCCTCGCCATGACGGATCTGAAAACTGGAGTAATAAAACATCCACGAATTGTACTAATAGCCACAACTTAAATTTGTGAGATTAGTGTAATTCGTGGCTTTGTTTTTGCCGTAATTTTGCACCATGGAAACCCCACAAACCCCGCAGCGCAAAATAATCCATGTAGATATGGATGCCTTTTATGCCTCTGTAGAGCAGCTGGATAACCCGGACCTGCGCGGGCTGGCACTTGCTGTGGGCGGCGGTAGCGAGAGGGGCGTGGTGGCAGCCGCCAGTTATGAGGCGCGCAAGTTTGGTGTGCGCAGCGCCATGAGCGGTGCCCTGGCCCGCCGAAAGTGCCCCCACCTTGTGTTTGTAAAGCCACGGTTTGAGCGTTACACAGAGATTTCCAAAAAAATACGCAGCATATTTTATGAATACACCGATAAGGTAGAGCCGCTGTCGCTGGATGAGGCTTATCTTGATGTTACGGTAAACAAAAAAGGCAATCCCAGCGCTACACTGGTTGCAAAAGAAATACGCCAGCGTATACTGGAGGAAACCGGGCTTACGGCTTCGGCCGGCATTAGTATTAATAAGTTTATTGCCAAGGTGGCCAGCGATTATAACAAGCCCAACGGACAGAAAACGGTAAACCCCGATGAGGTGCTGCAATTTCTGGAAGACCTGCCCATTGGCAAGTTTTATGGCGTGGGCAAGGTGACTACCGAAAAGATGTACCAATTGGGTATTTTTACCGGTAAAGACCTGAAGGAGAAGACGGAAGAATATCTTATTCAGCATTTTGGCAAGGCAGGGGGTTATTACTACCACGTGGTGCGTGGCATACACAACAGCGAGGTAAAGGCCGACCGTACCGTAAAATCAGTGGGGACGGAGCATACCTTTTTTGAAAACCTTGTAAGCGAGGTTTTTATGCTCGAAAAGCTGGATGATATTGCCGGAGAGCTGATGCGCCGCCTGCAAAAAAAGAAGATTGCCGGCAAAACGGTAACCCTCAAAATTAAATATTCTGATTTTACGGTGCAGACCCGCAGTAAAACGTTGCCCTATTTTATATCAGATAAAAGCCTGATACTGGAAGTTGTTAAAGAGTTGCTATACCAGGAGCGCCTTAAAGATTCGGTACGCCTGCTGGGTATTTCGCTCAATAACCTTAATAATGAGGCCGGCGAAAAGAAGACAGTGGCGGTACAGCTTAAATTTGATTTTTAATAACATTCTGGCTTGCCTTTACAGTAAACGCCGAGACTCTTTGCTTTAATAGTTCCGTTTTTATTTACAATTACCTCTACAGATTCTTTTTGAAGCGGATGGCTGCTGAACTTTAGCAGGTGCATTTCATAATTACCATTATTTATGCGGAAAGCGCTCCCTCTTATGTCAGGGTCAAGCCAGTAGCCATTGCTTATTGCTAATAAAACAGCTTCTTCCAGGTTGTCTATAGTGCCTAAAAATGCACGGAAACCTTCATTAGTATCAATAACCTTTTCCTTGCCGCCATCTAAAGCTACTATATAATTGCATGTAAAAGAAGGATGCCCTCCCTGAAAAAAACCAAACGTTTTTTGCTTAATATTTACATTTTTTCGCAAAAGCGAATCCCCGCCCTGGCTTATAATGGCGGTACGCTCGCCACCAGATATACTTTGTCTAAAACTGACGTATGCCCAATATTTATAATCTTCGACAGGATTTATTTTTAAGGCAATAGTGTCGCGAAAATTAGTCTTAAGGTCAAACGGAATTTTTTTAAATGCCGGCGCATTTACAACTAAAGCTATTTCTTTATTAGTGCACGAAGCTAATCCTATGAAAATCAAAAGCATTAATGCTCTCATAAGTTACTCCAGCGTGTATTTTACCGAAATAGTTTTAGGCCATACCCGCATCATTTTTTTATTTGCATCATCAAATTTACTGTCTTCGTTAAGGTAAATGTCATACGATAGGTTTTCGTAAATGTCGTTTTCTATAATCTCAATTACTTTGCCCAGCTTTTGGCCGGATGCTATGGCCATTACCTCAGCTTTTTTGCGCGAGTGCGCCACCAGCTTTTTCATAAACTGTTCTTCCTGTAAAGAGTAGTCAGCATATTTGTAGTTTTTTGGTGTAGCAACAACATAGTTTAGGGGTTTTAAAACATCTTGCAGTCGCCGGCCCTCTGCCGGCGTTTTTATAGTAACCACAAAGCCTTGTGATTGGCCATAATCTACCCCAACAGTTGCCGAAGGGCTGTTTTGAAGTGGCTGAGGTGCAAATTTGTTTTTTACAAGCAACTTTTGAAGTTCCTTTAGCCTGTCGCCTTCTTTTTTAAGCTTCGCATCAACAATTTGTTTTTCAGTCTGTGTTTCTTCCGTATACACTGAATCTGACGCATAGCCATAGTCATAATCATAAGGGTTTACAATTATTTCATAATCAAACGATTTCATTTTTACCCAAAGTGTGTCGTTTACCATAACCTGTACAAAATTGGTCTGAGCCATGGCCGCCGTGCAGCACAGCAGTACAATAAGTGATGTAATATGTTTCATGTTTTTGTATTGGTTTATTTTAAGTTTAATCTCTTTCAACATCAATAATTTCACCCTTTTCCAGCATTACCTTAAGGCTGTACTTAGATACGGGGTAGCTTTCTTTAGTAAATGGCTTTTCCTTTAAATCGTCTATACCAGAAGACTGATTTATAGCAAACTCATTTTCAAACAAATATACCATGCTTCCTTTTACCTTATCCACTTTATATAAAGTATATTCATCCTCTTTTATCTTAACTTCATATATATCACCCTTTTGTGGCGCCAGTATTATCTGGGCATCATATGCATCATCCCGGCCTTCGATTATAAATGCAGATACTATTGCTATAACCAGCAGCCCCAGCCCGGCATATGCCCACCAGGGGGTTTTAGATTCTTTTTCAAGGCGAAAGTATTCAGTCATATAGCTTTCAGGAAAATAGGCCTGCTGCAACACCGCATGGCAATTGTTGCATTGCGTAGCGGCAGTTTTTCCTGAAGGTACAAACGGAATCCAGAACACATGGCCGTAGCGCTGATATATGTGCATTTGCAGGCTGTTTTGTGCTTCGCAGGCAGTACATACAGGCTTGATTGTGTGTTGGGCAATTCTTCTGCCACCGGTTCCGAAAATAATCATAAGGTTGTGAGGATTTTAGTGTAATGCCAAATATATAAATTATATGCTTACCCCAACTTTACACGGAGCCATTTCCTTACCGGCTCGTCATACAGCTTTAAGCACGCATAGGCCAGGGCAATACTACCAAAAAAGGTAAGCAGCGCATAAGGCAGCGCGTCGGCAAAGGTGGCCTTATTGTTTATTACATAGGCCGTATAGGTATAGATGAGCGCATAATGCGTAATGTAGATGGGGTAGGAGATGTCGCCCAAAAATTTGCACACTTTTTTGCCAATGGCACTGGTAATCTCTCCGCTGGCGCCCATGTATACTATGATGGGGAAGATAATAATGATGCTAAGCGAATCATACAGGCCGTTTGCCCAGAGGTGATCAGCGCCACCCACACGCGGAAAAGCCAGCACCGCAATGATAAGCAGGCTGCACCACAAAAAGGCATTTTTGATTTTAGTGATTTTAGTGGTCCTGAATAATAAAACTCCCGCAAAGAACGGGAACATAACGCGTGTAAAGCCTATGCGCAGCTGCTCCTGCGTGATGGACCATCCCCCAATAACATCGCCATTCTTGCTGGTTACGGCATAGTGTATAAGCACGCCAGCCGATAGGGCAACTAATATGCTCAGTGCCAGCTTGCTGAACTTGCGCACAAAAAGGGCGTATAGTATATTGGCTATATATTCAAAGAAGAGCGACCAGCCCGGGCCGTTAAGCGGGTGCATTTCGTTCCAGCCCCGTATATCCATTGATGGAGGCACCGGTATCAGTGTAAAGCCAATAAGCATAATAAGCAGCATCTGCCACACGGGCGTTTCGTCTACCTTGCCCATACCTGCCGCCGCGCTGCCCTGCCAGTAAAAAAAGATAGCGCCCACTACCATACCCATAACCACCATGGGTTGCAGGCGCACCAGGCGGCGCTTAAAGAAGTTGCCCACAGTCATTTTGCCCCAGCGGTCATCATAGGCATAGCCCATTACAAAGCCTGAGAGCAGGAAAAAGAAGTCAACCGCCAGGTAGCCGTGGTTGATAATCTGGTCGATATGGCTGCCGCCGGCATGGGTTTCCATTACGTGAAACGCCACTACCATAAGGGCTGCAACGCCGCGCAGGCCGTCCAGTATGGCATAATGGGGCTTGGTAGGCAGTGCCTGCTCAGAGAGGGTGGGTGTACTCATTGCTTAAATTTGGCGCAATCTAACAAAAAACGATGTAGTATAGAGTGGTACAGGCATGAAATTTTATACATCATTTCCTTTCCAACCAGAAAAACCTTAGCTAAACATTACAACATGGGCTATACAACAAATGGCTGTTGCCTGATAATCAGCTAATAAAAGCTCTTTTTGCTCACTGTCCTGTTTACATCTATTACATAAAACAGCGCCTGTATGTCGTCCATATTCAGGCGGAAGTCAGTAAACTCGGGGCTGTCGTTAAGGCTATGGCAGGTAATGTAGCCCTCTGCCGTGTTGTGCTCAATGATTTCCTTAAGCAGCGGCATCTTGCTCTGCGTGGTATAAATAACCCAGTACGGAAAGTCTCTGTAGCGCAGCTTGCCGTTCCACAGGTGGCGCTGCAGTTCTCTGGTACTCACTATGCTGTTGCGTGTAATGGCGCGGTTGCTGCCATCATCCATGCTGTCACCGTTAACCCTAAAGGCCACGTAACGCCCGTGTACCGGCTTGTCTACCAGTATTCCGTGCTGGCTCAGGTCCATCAAAAAGTCGGCATCCTGGTAGTTGCTTAAAAATCCTGCCTGTATATTAAATTCTGCCAGGGGCATCAGCATGTAAAATTGTCCGTTGGGCAGTTCAATAAATTTGTTGCCATTCTTGTTTTCAAAATCGTCAGAAAATTTTACAACTTCTTCCTGTTTTACATTTTTAAGGTACGGCGAATCTTCACGCAGCACTTTGTGTAATATTTCACTTTTGGACTTCGGAATCGGCTTTCCCTTCTCATAATTAATGATCGTCTCACGGCTGGCACCAATGAGGTCCCCCAGCTCCTTTTGCGTCAGGCCTAATTCCTCCCTACGTTGTTTTATGTCTAAACCTTCCATAATCAATACTTTAGCAATAAAAAGAAATTATTTTCTTCGTTTGGAAGAAAATTTAACATCAAATTGTTTTGTAAAGTGTAATATTACACTTAATTTTGCAATGTGATGGAACAAAGGTAGTACTAAAAGTGGAATAAACAACAATTTGTAGTGCTTTTAGCGTAATTTAACACAATTAATAGTTTAAGTTACCCGTGGCGAACCTCTGAATCACAGATATTTGCGAAACATAATAATAATGGATCATGAAAAAAACCTAGCAAAAACGCCCGATGACCAATCAACAGTGGTCTCAGGCAGCCAAAACAAAATCCTCGACCAAAAAGCCGACCTAAGTGCAATAATGCATTTTAATGCCGACAGGAGGTTTAGTATAATGGAATAAAGCCATTCAATCCCATACGAGCGAAGTTAACTGGCGAAGCAAAGGGGAAGTTGCTCACTTAAATCTAATAGCCATGAACAGTACTACACGATTTCCCCCTTGGGGGTTTAGGGGGCCGAAACACCTAAACCGCCACATCCGCCGGCTCGAGGCTGAGATAGCCAATATTAAAACACTGCCCTATTACCGCATTTTTAACCGCGAAGATGAACGGCTGGCCGATTTAGCTGAAGCGGAAAAACGGTTGAAGGCGTTGCTGGTAGAGACGCAATGCTTGCGTCTCACACAAGAGTGAAGATGCTCCCCTCTCTTTTGGAAAGGGGCTGGGAGTGAGGCCCTAATTTTTCAATCATAAAATCTTTAAATCCAAAAAAAATGACAATTACAGGAACCATCGAAAGTATTGAATACCGCAACACCGCGGGCCACGAAAAAAAAGTAGTAACACTGGTGCCGGATCACAGGCAGAAAGCCTTTGTAGAATTCCGCGGCCGCCGCATGGACGACCTTGCCGCCTATAAAGAAAACGACGAGATACAGGTAAGCGTAACCCTGGAGGGCAAGACCAGTAAAAACAGCGGCATACAGTACAATAACCTGGTAGCCTTTGCCGTAGAAAACGCATAAGCCCCCTAATCCCCGAAGGGGAACAGGCTTCCCTCAAATAATAACTGAAGTATAATTAATACCGCCCACTACCCGTCCCTGGAGGCAACACCCCCTTTGGGGGTCGGGGGGCTTTAAAATCATGAACTACAAAATAAAAGGCATTATCACCGCCATTGGCGAGGTAAAAACCACAAAATTAGGAACTGCAGTGCAGCAGCTGCACTTTGAGCAGGAAACCGGCAGGGTATTTTACCCTTCGGCCTTGGGAACCAAAATAGAGATCATCCAGGACCTGCTGCCTGGCGATGTTGCCGAAATGGAGTTCCACATCAGTGGCTCAAAAGGCACCTATAACAATGTGATTATAGACAATATTGTTAGGGTTTAGTTTCCAGATAGCAGGTAGCAGAAGGCAGTTTACAGTCGCAGTCCCCAGTTTACAGCGGGCCGACCCTGAAGGGGTTGCGTGCATTAGCCCCGGATGCAATCCTGGGGAGTAAGTGAAGCTACTGCCAACTGAGACCGCCATTGTAAACTAAAAAAGAGTTCTTTGAAATACTGATTTGAAGCACAACTAATAAGCCATGCCTTAGCAGTATGGTACCGTTATGGGTTTATACCCAAAAATTATTCTTTTTCATCAGATAAACAGCAGGTCAGGAAATCTTTGCCCAGTGCTGTAAGATAAAACATATCGTTAGTAAAATGCTGCGTTTTAATCCGGATAAATGTGGTTTTGTTTTGCCTCAAATATTCCGCTTGTTTTACTAACCCCAACCGAATCAGGTTATATAATTCCGTTTCGCTTACCAAAAGCCCTTTAAACGAAATATGATTGGCTTCACTAAACTCCGTCAGCTGCTCCGCCTCGCGCGATGAAAGTTGGCTCAGTATGTAGGGAAATACCGATGAGGTATAGTTTTTACCGGCATCAACATAGTTTACAAACAAGTTAATCCACATGTCCTGCAGGTTATCGTCTTCCTCCAGCGAAGAATACTCCAGCAGCGGCACCAGGTTTTTAATGGAGATCTTCTTCAGGCTGATGCCCTGCTTTTTAATGCGTTCCTCAGCCTTGTTAAGCATCCTGAGCTGGTTGTTAAAGCGCCAGGCACGTATGGGGTCGGCAATCAGCAGGCCCACCTCGTCTACAGCCGGGCCTATAAGCCGGCTTAAAAAACTTTTGGCAGCATCAAAGCCCTTCTCAGCCAATGACGACGTTATGTTGATTTTGTTTTCAGCCATGAGGTTCGTTTTTGTAAAGGTAGTAAACTTCTGTAAATGGTACAGTTGTTGCAACTTGAGTAGCTGGGGATGATTTTACTCCTAAAGATAATGTAATAAGTTAAACATCAGATAAAAAAGATGTTGCTGATAGAGATTTAGAAGAAAGTTTATATCTTTGCGCTACATGAAAACCAATACGTTACATATCACGAATCCTTCTAAAGGATTATTAGACCTTGTTCGCAAGCTTCAGGCGAATAAAGATGTTGCTAAGAAGGAACTGTGCGAGCAGGCGCATTTGTATTTTTATAAGTAATTCAAAATTGAGAACTTGCTTTATAGTAAATAAATCTTAATTGTTAAAATAGCATCAAAAATAAAATTTATCAACAAGACTGATTGAATATTTTCTTATATTTGTCGGAAATTAATTTAATTCACCATTCTATGAATTTTGATTTTTTTAACAATGACGTCTTTAATAAAGGCTTTACTAAATCAGAGATTGATAAAATTGGTAATTCTCTAATTTACATTACCGATCGATTAGGTGGAATTCCTAAAACGAAGGCTTTAAAGCTGCTTTATTTCCTAGATGAAAAATCAGTTAATGATTCTGGAATACCCTTTTTTGGACTAGACTGGAAAGTTTGGAAATTAGGACCCGTAGATCAAACAATTTTCAATGAGTTTTCAAATAGTCCGGACTTGCTGAAAAACTATATATCGGTAGATTATAAAGCTGATAACATATGCTTGGTAAGAGGGATTAAGGAGTTTAACGATAATGAGTTTTCAGATTATGATTTAATGTTGCTTGATAAAGTTGTTTCTTCATTAGGACATCTGACCGCATCGCAACTTAGTGATCTTACTCATAAAAGAGGAGGTCTTTGGGATAAAGTTGTAACTGAAAAGGGCTTAAAAGAATCATTTGACAAAGGATTGGCAACTACATCTGGTTACACTATTGAATTTTCAGATTTAATAAAAAAAGATGAGCAGAAAGTAGAAATGTTTAATCACTATTTTGATCTGAAGAGCATAGACCGTAAATACAGCTTATAGATGAAATTAGAATTAGCTGATCTTTATTATATTCCTAATTTTCGTTTTGCAAATGGTTCTACTAGAGATAAATATCTTTTAGTATTGAACCACAATAATGACAATACTATAGTTTTATCGCTTCCAACTTCTAAAGGTCGTGTTCCTACTCATCTTGAAAAGGGTCAATTTGGCTGTATAAATTGTGATGCGAGTCTATTTAATTGTTATAGATTCTTAAATGGAGTGGATATTACAGAAGATATACCCTCTTTCTCTTTTCCTCTAGATACATTTCTTTATGGAGAATGGATTCAGGACTGGAGTTCAGATACCCTTAAAATGGATTACTCTATTGAAGATGTTGATTATTTTTTTAGAGGGAAATTAAAAAGGGAGCTACTCAAAGACACGCTCATATGTTTTATAAATTCAGTTAAAGTAAAACGTAAGTATAAGGCCATTTTTAAAGAGCTTTTGAACATTCTATAATCCCCCAATATTTCCTCAACCCATATCCAATGAACCCAGAAGCATCACAAGCTTCCGTTCCTACGCCTCCAAAACGCAAAAAAAAGACCAATCCCGGCCCGTATAAAGACGAGTACGTACAGCAAGCCTACAAGCTCTGCCTGCTGGGCGCTATAGACCGTGACTTAGGGTCCTTTTTTGAGGTAACCCGAGAAACCATCGTGCACTGGAAGGCAGAGCACCCTGCCTTTGCCGATGCCATAGCCCGCGGCAAGCGCGCCGCCGATATGGATGTGGCCGAATCGCTGTACCGGTCAACGCTGGATAGGATTGTGACCACAAAACAGGCCATAAAATGCAAAGAGGTGTATTATGACGAGAACGGAAAACGCGTAGAAAAAGAACGCATAGAAATAGTGGAAGTCGAAAAGCACGTGCCCGCCGACTTCCGCTCGCAGCAGTTCTGGCTGCGCAACCGCAACCCAAAGCTTTGGAGCCTTAAGCACGAAGAGCCCGATGACTACCCCGTGCGCAGCCTCACCATCAATTTAGGCCCCGGCCATAACCCCGATGGCGATGAAGCTCCTGCCTAAACAACAGCACGCGGTCTATTTCCTTAAAGATCAGGTAACCGAAGAAGTCCTTTACGGCGGCGCAGCAGGCGGCGGCAAAAGCGCCCTGGGCTGTCTCTGGCTTATAGAAATGTGTGGCCGCTACCCCGGCACCCGCTGGCTCATGGGCCGAAGCAAGCTCAAAACCCTGAAGGAAACCACCCTCAACACCTTTTTTGAGCTGGCCAAGCAGCTGCGCCTTACCCGACAGTTTAAGTACAAAGCCGCCGAAAACGTAATTTACTTTAACAACGGCAGCCAGATACTGCTCAAAGACCTGTTCCATTACCCGTCCGACCCTAATTTTGACAGCCTCGGCTCGCTGGAAATCAGCGGTGCTTTTATAGACGAATGCAGCCAGATAGCCTACCACGCCTGGCAAATCGTTAAGAGCCGCATCCGCTACAAGCTTATAGAAAATAGCCTTACGCCCAAAATGCTGGGCAGCTGCAACCCGGCCAAGAACTGGGCCTATAAAGAGTTTTACAAACCCCACCGAGACGGCCAACTGGCGGCACACCGCAGGTTCATTCAAAGCCTGCCTACAGATAACCCCTACTTACACCCGGCCTACCTGCAATCGTTACTAAGGCTCGACAAGAACAGCCGCGAACGCCTGTATTACGGCAACTGGGAGTATGATGACGATCCCGCAACGCTAATAGACCGTGATGCCATTGCCGACTATTTCAGCCCCACACACCTGCAGCCCGCCGATAACGAACTTAAGTATATGACCATAGATGTTGCCCGCAAAGGCCGCGATAAAACGGTGTTCCGCATATGGCACGGCTGGGTGTGCATTGCCCGCGAGGCTATAGCAAAGAGTGGACTCGATGAGGTGGTGGGCCGTGCCAAAATACTGCAATCCAAACACGGCATCGCCCTGAGCAACATTATTGCCGATGAAGATGGCGTGGGTGGCGGCGTAGTCGACTTTCTCCGCTGCAAAGGGTTTACAAACAACGCAGCGCCATTACCGGTTAAAGAGGGCAACGCTTGGGTAAAGCCCAATTTTGACAACCTTAAGAGCCAGTGCAGCATAAAAATGGCCGAAATGATAGCCAATCGCCTCGCCGGCGAAATGTGCGATAATGACACTGTAATGCAGGCCACTATAGAAGAAATGGAACAGGTAAAGCTCAAAGATATCGACCGCGATGGCCGCCAGGGCATCATCCCGAAAGACCGCGTAAAAGAACACTTGGGCCGCTCCCCCGACGAGTGGGACAGCATCATGATGCGATACTGGTTTGCCTTACGCAAAACGTACACCGCACGTGTTCGTGTCGGATAAGATGTAACACGGGTGACAAGGATTTACACGAATTTTTCATTCGAGTGAAGCTACTCCCCTCCTCCCGGAGGGGTGCCCGTAGGGCGGGGTGGTTTTGTCATGCTGAGCGGAGCTTAAGCGGAGTCGAAGCATCTCAATAAAGATTCTTCTTTCATCGGAATGACACCCAGCCATGAAAATCAGTGCTCGCGCAGCATCAGTGTCATCCGTTTTCCTAAACTTTGCCTCTTTTCCTCTTTGCTATTTTGTCACTTTGAAACTCAAAAACATGAAAAACATTCGGCTATCAGATTACATTAAACTAAAAAGCACCCTGCCATACGATGCCCTCTTAGAACACCTAAACCCACAGAACATATTCGCCAAAAGGCAGATGAATATTTCTAAAATGCCGTATGCAAACGTAAAATACTGCATTCGGCTGCTGCCAAAGGTAAACAGCTGGCCCGGCATACAACAGCTCTTCGAGATATGCTTTGAAGTAAATGAAAAAACCTTCTACAACACCCGCATAACCGAATTCTTCGCTGCCAAAAAATTCATGCTGGCCGAGTTTACCCGTATTATCGAAACCGAAAACCGCATGCTCACCACCCAAAGCACAGATAATCACTTATGGCACATGGCGGGTGCTGACAAGCTAAAACATTACAGCGACACACTTCCGCTTGTGCAGTTGGGCAAACTGCTTGGTCAGTACCCGTTTGATCTGGGCCGTATGCCTTATGGCGAAATCTTCAGCCTGTTGGTGCAAACCAAAACCCAAAACGAGGTAGAGGCAGAGTACCAGAAGCTGAGTCGTCAGTAGTTTTAGGTAGCATAGCAGTATTCAGTCGCAGTCGCAGTTTTCAGGGTAGAGACGCAATGCTTGCGTCTCACGTACCGTCTTTTTCGCACTTTTCCATTTCGAACGAAGCTTGAGCGGAGTTGAGAAATCTCTTAATTGAGGTGTCTCCTATCGTCGACATGGAATATATGAATGAGGCACCCGAGGGCGAAGCCCGAACTGACGATGTAATTCCCCTCTTTGAGAGAGGTTAGGGGTGTGTTATATAGGCACTAATTTCTGCTCAGCAACAGCAAAATTAGCCCCACAAACATCAGCACCAGCCCGCTAATACCCACTATGGTACTCCATACAGGCCCAGGCAAAACTGTCCACGCCAAACCATTCAGGGTAAACCCCAAAATCAACATTAAAAGCCCGGTTAACGCCTGATGTATTCTCCTCATGCAAAGATTGATTGTCCGATAAATATACAACTTTAAACACACCAGTAAACCTAAAAAATCCGCGCCCATCCGCCTAATCCGCGGGATCCGCGTTCCAACAACTTTACAACATTCAAACCTTAAACTTTAAAAACTAACAATGAAAGACATAGTACGCATACTCCATACCATTGCCGACCAAAACAGCCTGGAGTACCACTACGGCAAAAAAGCCGCCCTAAACCTCTTAGACGGCTCCTTAGAGCCCGATAAAATATTCCTGCTGCACGAGTTTACCAGCCGTAAGAGCGAGTATAACGATACAGGCACAAAAATTACCGGAGCTGTTTACAACGGTAAATTCTTTTTGGTAAAGCACGCCGACTTCGATTCCCATTATTTCGCCGAAAGGGGAGAAGAGGCAACCTCAAAATATACCCAGAACATAGAGCCTCTGCTAAGGGTGTTTAACAATATAGGCAACACCCTGGCGTGCACGGGCGCTACGGTAGCCAAATGGGAAAACATAGATGTTACCGATGCCCTTGATGCCAATATGGACGGCCTGTTGTGCACCTACACCATCACCATACCTGCAGGCTATGAGTAGCGCGCCAAATGCCGAAACCGTAAGGCAAACCCTTCAGGAGGAGTTCGAATTGCTTAAAGCCGATATATTGGCCGCGTACAACCAAACAGTGGGCGAACCCTCGGCCAACTGGGCAAAAACCATTGCCATACAGCAATTGCCAAACGGCATTCGCATGGTGGCCGATGGCTATATAAACGGCCGTGGCCCGGGCAAGCCGCCACCTAGCGCCGCTATAGCGCAGTGGCTGGTACAAAAAGGCATTTCTGCCCGCCTTGAAGGCGAAATAACCACGGGTGCACTTGCCTTTTTGATAGCCCGAAAGATAGGCCGTATGGGCTGGAAGCCAAAGCACAACCTTCATGATATTGTGGCGGGTGTGGCCACCCCACAGCGTATAGAAGCCATCATCCGGAAAACCGGGGCGCATTATGTTACCGGCCTCTCATTAGAGATCACTAAATATTTGCAATCACAGCTCCCTGCATGATCCTATTCACCACGCCTACAGACAGCCATACGCTCAACATGGCGTTTAACAACCACATTATACGGTTTTACAGCAACAACGCCGCAAACGCCCTGTATGCCGAAATAGCGGGGCTTACAACGCAGGCGTTAAGGCTGTATCCTGCCCCAAACAATACATTCTTCTTTAACTTCAAGCCATACGTATCGGCCCTCATAAACAGGGATAATTTTGAAGATACTGTGCAGCCGGACATTATCTCCGCCGAACCAGACAGCTTTGTATACAATGTAGCCAACCGCGTATTTTTACAGCGTCCGGTAAGCATAAAAATTTTTCTGCCCGGTGGCGTGCAGGATACCCACAACGTTACGCTCTCATGGCTCGCCGGGGTACAACAGCTGGGCGACACGGAGCAATATGCCGTGTCCGATACGCTGGTGCTTTCGCCCCATAAAAAAGACGCCCTCAACGCATATTACCTAAAATACTGGCAGGGCTACCCGTTCGATATTCCGTTTTATGCAAATGTTACCGGACTCACGCTAAAAAATGAAACCAACCTGCTGGCACAAACTTTCCCCCTTGGCGGCTATGGCTCGCGCTTGTTTATAAGCGATGGCCGTACCGATGAGTCGCTGGAAGATGTGCTGCCCCTTGCCACCGGCTTTAACCGCCTGCGCATAATGCGCAATCAAACAGAAAGCAATAATGATAAGTTTATCCACCTCGAAAAAATGCCGTACAAATGCGGTGTGTACCTTAAATGGCTCAACGCCATGGGGGGCTACAGCTACTGGCTGTTTGAAGATACCTACAGCATAGACCGCGCTACAAAACAGCTTGGCGAGCTGGACCGTGATAACAGCAACCTGGCAGATACCCTTGCCCGTACCACCCAGATAGGTAAAGAAAGCACCGACACCCTAAAAGTTGTTGCCGAACTGCTTACCGAAGATGAAAGCCGCATTGTTCAGGGTATTTTAGACAGCCCCAAGGTGTACCTGTTTACCGGTAAGCCCTATGCGCAAAACGGCTACCGCAACTGGGTAGAGGTTACGCTCAAAACCACATCGGCCCGCATTAAAAACCCGCGCCAGCCCCTAACCAACTTTGCCTTTGATATAGAGCTGCCAACGCGCTATGCTCAAACGCTTTAAGAAGAGGCAAAGAGTCAAAGAAGCAAAGGGGGCAGAGTTTAGCTTTAAAAAGGAGCAGAGCGGTAAAGGGGCAAGTTTTAGCTTTCTAACAATCTATTATGGGCCTTGCTCCATCGCTTCTTTGTTACTTTGCCTCTTTGCCTCTCTGCCTCTGTGTTACTTTGTTACTTTGCCTCTTTGCCCCCGCAATATTTCCCAAATTCAACTCCTTTGTCCCTACTACTCTACATAAACGGGCAGCTGGCCGATCTTGAGCCCGGGCAAGTTATTGCCCAGACCCGGCAGGTAAACGACCTTAACAGCCTTGATAACCGCCAGGCCAGCTATACCAATAAATTTAGCCTGCCCAAATCTGCTAACAATATAAAACTGCTGGATTATCTTACCCTTATGGGCAACAGCAGCAATGTACCCTACCAAAAAAACACGTGCAGCCTGTACAGCCATACCGGCGAATGCTTTGTATACAACGGCTGGGCGGTTATTACCGATGGTGGCGACAGCTATGATTGTGTGGTGTATGATGGGATTATAGACCTCTATAAGGCCATTGATAATAAAACCCTGGCCGACCTTGACCTTAGCAGCCTTACCCACTTAAAGAACCCCGCCAGCGTTGTGGCCTCCTGGACCAATGAGGCAAGCACGTACCGCTATATAGTAGCTAATTATAATGGTGATACATCCGTGAGGCAAATAGCGCCCGGCTACTACAACATCAATATGGATTATTTTGTGCCATCGGTTAATGTGGCATGGCTGTGGCATAAGGTGTTTGATGCATTTAATGACCATGTGCAGCCCACGGGCAGCATTTTCAGTTCGCCTGATTTTACCAACCTCTGGATGACCTTCCCTAAAGGTGTAGTTCGTGGCGAAGAGCAGGATATAGAGGTGTTTTTGCGCAGCGGTATTACGCTGCAGGGCACCCCTAATATGGACTGGAGCCGCTACCTTATTCCCATTGGCCCGGGCACAAACGTCAATACCGAGTTTGTAGACAGCAACGTTGTAAACGACCGTCACTTAAAAATAAAAGTGGCCGGAAGGTACCGCCTGGAGTTTTCCGGTGAGTTTAACATCAACAAGCGCGTTTCGGTAAAAATAGCCCGTAACAGTCAAAATGTTGCATTGGCTAACATCAGTAACACTTCGTTACTTAACGATGATCAGGACGCCTCCGGCAGTTTTGAGTACAGCCGGGAAATGCTGCTTAACGTTAATGATACCCTGGCTATCCTCCTTGACCAAAAAAACGGTGCTTTCGACTTTCACGATACCGGCAATAGCATGCAGGTAAGGCTGGTGCGAATGGAAGATTACGAAATAGATTTTACCGAGGCCTTCTCTGATTTAAGCATCCGCGATTTCCTTAATGAGGTGGTGTACCGTTTCGGGCTTACCATCTTTAAGGATAAGTATTCAAATAACTACCGTTTTGCCACGCTCGAAGAACTGCTCGAAACCGCGCCTACAGTAAACTGGAGCCGAAAGTTCGTCCATAAAGTATCAGAAGACTACCTTACCGGGAGCTATGCGCAGCAAAATGTGTTCAGCTATACCTACAATGATAAGGAGGCGACCTATAACGATGGGTATATAGACGTACTCAACAAGAGCCTTCCGGAGTCAAAAACACTCTTTAAATCGAAGATATACAGTCCGGAACTGCAAACCACCCCTTATCCGTTCCGAAGCATAGGGATGTACAAAATGTGGGAAAAAGAATTTAAGGAAGAAACCCGTCAAAACGAACAAGGCGAAGAAGAAACGGTACTTACTGTCAGCTATAAGCCACTCAACAAAAGGTATTACTTTATGTATGCCGACCGCGATAGCAACACGTATGCTGTACAGAGCTTTATTACAGGTGATGGCGCAACCGGGCAGGGCGCCTGGTACGAACGCTTTACGGGGCTTTCGTTTAAAGATATCGCGCAAAGCTACTATGCGCCCATAACCAATATTCTGGGCCGCGCGCTGGTGGTAACGGCACAGCTCTACCTATCTGACAACGATGTGGCAAACTTTAATTTCAATACGTTTTATTACATAGAGCAGCTGGGCGGCAGTTTTTTAGTAAACAAGATAAACAACTACATTCCGGGTAAGCCCGTAACGTGCGAGCTCATTCGTGTGCGGCAGGGCTTTTACAGCCAGATGCCGCTGTCCATAACCGCTGTAGAGGCGCAGCAGGGCACGGGCAACCAGCAGCTGCTTATACACTTTATATCGCAGCTTACTGCCGGCACAAACATCACACTGCAATACCAGGTAGAAGACACATGGGTAAACCCTGTGGGAGGCACCACAAGCCCTATAGTGTTTAACGTGCCGTCGCAGCTTGTGGGGCAAACTCATAAAATGCGCCTTTGGTACCAAGACGGAATCTCAAACCAGGTAACGGCCCTGTGGCTGGGTACATATACCCTTGTTTTGTAAAGATTTGCATTTCAAAATAAAAAATGGCAAACCCAAAAATAGTACTGGCTGAGCTGGATATAGACATAAAAGCCCTGCTGGCGGCAGCCCTGCAAAGCAAAGAGGCCCTTGCAAAGCTAAAAACAGAGCTATTGGCCCTAAAAGATGCCGGCGACACCACGTCGGCGCGGTTTCGCAGCATGCAGGCCGATATGCAGCAGCTTACTACGGTAATGAATGAGCAGCTCAAAGTGCTTAAACAACAGGTAAAAAAGAACGAAGATTTGGCCGAAAGACAGCAGCAAGTTGCAAAATCGGCTAAAAAGGCCGCAAATGCTCAGGAAGATCTGGCCGAAGCCTATCAGGAAGCCGCCGAAGAGATAGAGGGGCTTTCTGAAGCTGCGCTGGATGCCGCCGGTGTAGTGGCCGGCCTTAACGCGGAAGTCGAAAAAAACAACACCCGTATGGCGCAGGAGGGCGCGGCAAAGCAGGTCCAGACCTTTACTGATTATAAAAATAAGGTAATCGAGGCCGCCCAGAGCATCAACATCTTTAACGGCGGCTTTGAAGGCTTCCTCTCCCGGACGCAGGAGGCCGGGGGTGTGGGCAAACTGTTTAAAAACGCAATGGATACCATGAAAACCGGTATAGAGGGCATGGGCACGGCCTTTAAGGCTAACCCGGTGGGAGCCATCCTTACGCTGCTTGCGCCCATAATAACCATGATTGTGGACCAGCTGCAAAAGTTTGCACCCATAACAAATGCGGTAGAAAAAGCCATGGCAGGCCTGGGGCCGGTCATCGATGTGCTTACCACACCTATAAGGTTGCTGGGCGAGGGTATTGCCTTCCTCATCAATGGGTTTGCTGATTTACTGGGAAGCATGAGCAGCGCGGCAGATGAAGCCATAAAGCTGTGCGATGCCCAGGCACTGCTCGATACACAAATGGCGCTTCAGGAAGAGCGTAACGATAAAGCCAAAAAGCAGATAGACGAGCTGATTGCCAAAAGCCAGGACCAGACGCTTAGCGAAGGCGAGCGCCTTGCGGCCTTGCAGGATGCTGCCAAGATTGAGATGAAGAATTATAAAGAGCGCAAAAAGCTAGTCGAAGATACCTACCGTGTAAAACTGGCCACTATGCAGCAGGAAAAAAAGCTGAGCGAAGACGATATTAAAATCCTGGAAGACGGTACCGATGCCCAGATTACAAAATTGCGCGCCAGCAAAGGCATAACAGCCGAAGAACTTGCCGACCTTCAGGCCGCCGCCGTGGCCAAGGAGCGTATTGCCGATGAGGAAGGCGCCATTTTAGACCGCCAGGCGGCTGACCGGGATGCTTTTCGGAGCAAAGAGAAAGCAAAACGGGAAGCCGATGCCCGTGATGCCGAAACAAAGCGCAAAAAACAGGCCGATGATGCACTTACCCATCAAAAAGAGTTGCTGGAACTCTTTGAGGCACAAAACGAGGGCCGTGGTAAAAACCTAAAGGAGCAGTTACAGTACGAAGACGATTATGCACAAAAGTCGCTGGATATACTTAAGGAAGAACTGCGGCTTAAAAAAATTAGCATTACCGAATTTAAAATAGCAGAGCTAAAAATACTCCGGGATAAAGAAAAAAACAAGAGCGATGTTACAGATAAGTTTGCCAATGAAGAGATCGAAAAGGCAAGGGCAAGGTTAGATTTGGAACAACAACGTTACAAAAGCTTGCTGGATGGAGCAGAAGAACTAAACACCGATTTGATTAAAAAGGAAAATGAAAGGCTCGACAAAAGCTTAAGTAAACAACTTGAACAACTTGCCAAAGAAAAAGGTATAGGGTTAGAACGTGTAAAAGATAACAAGGAAAATCTTGGTGTTCTTAATAAAGACGAACTTCAGTTTTTACAGGAGATTGAGGCCATGACGGCTGAGAATAACACTAAAAAACTTGAAAACAGCCAAAAGCTCGTAGATCATGATAAAGCTAAAAATGAAGAGCGGCTGCTAACAGAAGCCACAGCGCGAAAAGAAGCATTTGAAAAAGACATGGCTGATAATACTACCGAATGGGAGGATAAAAAGTCGCTTGAAAACCAGCGGTATGAAGAAGAAAAGGCGCTCGTAGAAGAACGCCTGCGTGCAGACCGGGAAGATGGTAAAGTGAATGAGGAAGCATATAATCGGGAACTCGAAGCGCTTAAGGAAACACATAATGATAATTTGGCTGAAATAGATACTGCACTGGCTGATTTTCAGCTTGAGCAAAAAAGCAAGCTATTTGGCGAAATGGCTAACATATTGGGTAAAGAAAGTAAGGCCGGTAAAGCTTTCGCCCTGGCACAGGCCACTATTGATACCTACATGGCTGCACAAAAAGCATACCTATCTCAATTAACGTTAGATCCTACTGCTCCCGTAAGGGCTGCTATTGCCGCAGGTGCCGCAGTTGCTGTAGGCTTAAAAAATATACAAAAAATTGTGGGTGTAAAGGACCCTAAATTTGAGCAGGGCGGCCTTGTACAGGTGGGCGGCAACCGCCACGCCGCGGGCGGCACACTCTTTACCGGCTCTGACGGTACCCGTTTTGAGGCAGAACAGGGCGAATTAATTGGCGTTATGAACCGCAACGCCGCACACCATTTTATGGCCTTTAACAATGCCTTTCCTGCCGGGGGCAGCGCCGCACCCAACTATTTTGCCAATGGCGGCATCGTATCACGAGAGATAGCACAACAGCAACTTAATGTAGACGAGTTAGCAGCTAAAATTGCCTTAGCTAACAGCGCCATACCCGCTCCTATAGTGGCGGTGCAGGATATCATTACGCAGGGAAACAGTTATGTGAGGGTAAGGGAAGATGCTAATTTTTAAAAGAAAAGCCCCGGCAGTGGCAGGATCAAATTAATTTTTTATAACGCAGGCTGCGGCGCCTTTAATAACACCGGTTATCTGTGGTTTGGGTTCTTGTTTATTCAATGAAAAGAAGTCGAAGCTGTCAATTTCGCTTTCTTTGAAAAGGCTGGCTTCTGCAGCCGTTAGTGTTAGCAATGCTTCATAACTTCCTGTTTTTCCATCCATTGAAAGGCTTTGTTTTGTGTTAACGTTCTTTTTAATTATCTGTTTGCCATTCTTAAAGATTACAGTTATGGTACCTACGTTAGAAGTTTTTTTGATAGACTCACTTTCAATCTGAAGCGTAAACCTGGGCTTGCCTTTATCAAGATATTTTAGAAACCGGATACCCTCATAATGAACAAATGTTATTTCGCCTTCTGCAGCATAATCAACATAATCGCAAAAATAATCGGCTGGTAATTCAATAGTATCAAGCATCCTTAACTCATGTATATCAAATCTCTTAGAAGTTCTATAACTTATAACTTCTTGATTATTAATGTCTTTAAGGGTTAAAGAATAATAATCTATGTTAGATTCGTCAGGTATAATTTCTATAATTTCAAAAGTCCTCCCTTTTATTGCTTCAGGATCTGTAAACCTTCCTCCTTGTTCTTTATAATGTTTGTAATGTTGGCCTTTTTCATAAAAATTAGTATATTCATAATGGTAATTTACAGCAACTTTCATCCCGGGCTTTAATAACGTATAATTTTTTTCAGGAAACACCTGCGCATTCACAGCCAGGCAAAAGAACAATAATAAAAGAGTAAGTTTTTTCATAATGTTTTATATAATGGTTAATCGATTTTTTATCGCATCAAATATATAAGATTTTTTTCAACAATAGGTTTGATTATAATAAAATATTCTGAAAATAAGCCAGATACTCTTAGGATGGAAAAACTACCTTGAAAAATCTGAAGTTACAGAAGCCCACGCAAAACAGCGCGCAGCCATTTGTGCGGCCTGTCCGAACGCAAAACAGGGCCGGCTGCTGGCCTTTATAAAAGATAGCCTTACCGAGGTTGAAGGTGCCTATTGCAATAAATGCAAGTGCCCCCTAAGCGCCAAGGTGCGCAGTAATGATATTTGCCCCATAAACAAATGGTAATGACCCGCTACCAAACCATAACCTCCCTTGGCGACAGTTTTTTAACCCTTATGGGCAAAGGCATTATACCCGTGCACCTATTGGACTGGAAGGTGTATTATGAGGCATATGTAAAGGAATATGAGATGCTTTTAAAGGAATACGGCAAACCTAAAAAAACGCTGGCTGCACAGCATGTTGCCCATGATTTTGATATTAGCCGCCGTACAATATTTTACATTATTTCTTTTATGGAAGAAGCTTAGTGCAAAAACCATTGCACCAAACCCTCAAAAACCCGCCGTACCTTTGTACTGTAGAAATGAGGAAAATTTTAAAGCAGACAGCGCTCAGCCTTTAGCTCAACCGGCACCGAATTTTTAAATCTTTCAATCCTTCAGTCTTTCAATAACTCCATTCCCAAAATCAATAATGGGTTGCCCATCCTCATAACCCGTGCGCCACGCAATGCCCGCAATATTTGTTTTAAGCACTTTGGCTTCCATGCTTTCAAAATCAATATACACCAGGGCACACGCTAAAGCTGTATTATCTTGCCACTGCTGCAAATACACCCCGTTGCGCGCCGGATAGATCCAGTCGCCAAAAACATGGCGCTCCAGTTCAAAGACTTCAGGATAACTTTTTAAGTAAATGTATTGCGTGCCATCAGGCAGGCTGCCGGCAAAGCGGCTGTACAGGCTAAGCCCGTTACCCTGAAAAAGCACACCCCAGGCATTAAGCGCCGGTAGGTCGGGCAACACAGTTTTAGGTGATGTTTCAGGCTTCTTTCGCCCGAATAATTTAGACCAGAACATAGCCAGGAATTTTTGCAAAGTTACCAAAGTTTTAATTTTTCAATCCTTTCAATCTTTCAATTTTTTTAATCTAAAAGCATGACAGGAAACATTTATATCTCCGGCCCCATAGGCACCTTTGATGGTACTCCCGGCGTAGAGCTGGTAGACGTTATAGCCCAGGTAAAAAAGCAGCCGCAGGCCACCGCCTTTAACGTGCACATCAACAGCGAGGGCGGCCTGGTAGATGTAGGTTTCGACATTTACCATTACCTCATGGCGCTGGCAAAACCCCTAACTACCATAGGCTCCGGAATAGTAGCCAGTATTGCCACGGTAATATTTATGGCAGGCAGCAAGCGGCAATTGCGGGAAAACACCCCGTTCATGATTCACCTGCCCTGGGGCGGCTCTATGGGCACGGCCGATGAGCTGGAGCAGTTTGCCAGCCAGCTGCGCAGCATCGAAAAAAAAATGGTGGGCTTTTACAAAAAAGCGCTGGGCGTGCAGGAGCAGGCCATACTGCCACTCTTAAAAAACGAAACCTGGCTTACCCCAAAACAGCTCAGCGCACTGGGCTTTACCACAACCCCGCAGCAGGTTAAGGCTGTAGCAAAAGCTTTCATTAACACAAACTCCATGAGAGGTACGTTTACCGAAAAAGACAGGCACTGGATGGAAAGCCTGTTTACAAAGGTGGTGGGCAAATTCAAAAATGCCCACATTTACAGCAAGGTGGTGCAGGATGCCACCGGCGCCGAAATTGATTTTACAGATTTGCCCGATGACGGCGTAATTGAGGTTGGGGCCATGGCTACTATTGACGGCCTTCCGGCAGAGGGAGAGTACACCCTGCCAGATGGCTACACCTATGTGTTTACCGCCGGCGAACTGACCGAGATCATTGAGCCGGAGGAAGAAGCCGCAGCACCGGCAACGGCAGCCCTTCGCGCCGAGAATAAAAACCTGAAACGCCAGCTCAACCTAATTAAAAATGAGGTTATGGCGCTAAAAAGGCAGGTGGGCAGCCGCTACAGCCTTGAGGGCAAAAAAGTGGCCGCACGCAAGCCCGGCGAGGCCGACAGGCTGAGTGGTATGAAGCAGTATTTGAAAGATAAAAACAAAAAGTAATGGCGCTAATTAATGCAGATGCTTTAACGCTTAACCCAAGGGAAGCCGAAACGGTAAGCGAGGTTATTTTTGAACGCGTGTTTAACGACAGCGACCTGGCCGAATACCACGAGGTTGAAACGGGTATCGACGTAAAAACACAAATTGCCTTTGCCGAAAGGCTGGGCCTGCTGGGCAAAAAATCGGAGGGGTGCACGCCTAACGAGGCAGGCGGCTTTACCCTTACCCAAAAGTACTGGACACCCGTGCTGGAAGATTTCCGCCTTAAGCATTGCCAAAATGATATGCCTGCCCTGCTAAAGCTGTTCCGCAAGTCGCAGCGCATTAACCCCGACTTTTTTGATGCCGTGGGCACACAGGAGTTTGGCGTTATCATCTCGGCTGTTGAAAGCTCGCTAATCGAGAACATCCATCGCAAGGTGTGGTTTAACGATACTGCAGCGGCTACCATTGCCAATAGTGGTGTCTTTACAAACGGTACCGATCTGGAGTATTTCAACTCTTTCGACGGCCTGTTTAAACAGATTTTTGCCGAAGTTCCTGCTAACGCGGCAAACCGTGTGGCCATTACCGCTAACGCCGGCACAACTTACACCGGCCAGATATTAGCCGAAGACGCCGCCCTTGCCATTTTTGAAAAGATGGTGGTAGCTGCCGATGAGCGCCTTGTTTCGGCGGATGATGCCTTTATCCTTACCACACGCTCTATGGCCGATAATTACCGCGCTACGCTGCGCAACAAAAACCTGGGTTCAGGCTTTTTAGAAGTGGTGGAAGAAGGCCGCCCTAAATTATATTTTGATGGTATTGAGGTTAAAGTGCGTTACGACTGGGATCGCTATATTAAGCAGTACCAAAACAACGGTACAAAACACCACTTGCCGCACCGCGCCGTGCTAACCACTAAGAGTAACATCCCTGTGGGTACCTTAAGCGAAGAAGACCTTACAAAATTGGATGTTTTCTACGACAAAACATTAAAAACCAACATTATGGATGCCGCCTATACCCTTGATGCCAAGCATCTTGAAGCATATATGACGGTAGCCGCTTATTAAGTTTTTAACTCATAAAGTTTAAAGTTGTAAAGTCAGCTTTCGGTGCGCAGTAGAGACGGATTGCATCCGTCTCACACCCGGGTAAGCACGCCCCGGTGAAGCTATTCCCCTCTTGAGGGGTGCCCGCATGGCGGGGTGGATTCTCTCGATCCGCAGGAGTAAAGCTAACCTTGAACTTTAAACTTTGAACCCAAAACAAATCTCTATCAATACTTCTTTCAAATCTAAAAATCCAATGCCAGTAGATTGTACAGGAAATTTAACAGCAGACATAATTTTTGACTGCGCCAATGCGCCCATAGGTGGTATAGAGCAAAATGTAGTGCTTATCAATAAAGAAGATATAGATATTGCGGCCACAACGGTAGATGACACAAACCGCATTTTAGTAACCAACCTGCAGCTTAAGCCCGGCAAAACCGGTTACCTCTTTAAAGGCATAAAACAGAGCAACGGCAAGGCATGGGAGCTTGTTAAAAAAGAGAATGCGCCCGACAAGTTTAAGCACACCTTTAGCGGCGTGATATTTAATCCAACAGCCCTTAACAAACAGCAGGCAGACCAGCTGAGCAAAGGGGCCAAATATGTGGCCGTGGTAGAGCAGGTTTGGAAAGGCGCCGCCAGTGCCGATGCCTTTGAGATACTGGGCTACAGCAGCGGACTTGAAATTACTACCATGACAAACAGCAGCCGCGAGAACGACAACATGATTATGTTTGAGCTTGCCAGCGCCGATGGTTTTGAAGAAACTACCATGCCTAAAACCTTTCTTGATGGCGATTATGCCGCTACTAAAACGGCCTTTACCAACAAGTTTGAGCAAGATCCGGCCTAATGCCTGATTTTACTACCATGGATATCGCCACCCTTACCCGTAGTGTTACGGGCGGGGGGGTGCGGTACCTCCAGCTCTTTTTGCAGGAGTATACCGCCCTTTTTCCGGGTACGGTAAATCCGTCGTGCCCCAAATGCCTTGCCCAATATTTGACCCGATACCAAAAACATTATAGCGCTATGGCAAACACATGTCAGTACCGCCTGCATGCCAGGTATGAAAACATTCCGCTGGAGTTTGGCTCGGCCATCATGGTGAATAATGCTAATATGACCGATGCCTACGCGATAAAGCTGCTGGAACGCCCTAATGGCGAACGCCTGTTTGCGCAAATGCCCGCCAAGCAGCCCACAGTAACTGAACAGGCGAGAACACTGAAGCAGACCGTTAAAAAAGCGGGACAGGCTAAAAAAAAAGTAAAGCCCGCCGGCGAAACAAGTATTGGTGAGACTCCCCCTGAATCATTGCAATCATGAAAACCCTCCTTATAGAAGTCTGGAAACGTCTCACGCCATGGAGCAAAACCGCCGATGTATATGCCAATGATGTAGATAATGCCTACCCAGACAGGATGGACCGGCTCATAAACAACAGCGTTACCGCTAAGAGCGCTGCCGCCATCATGGTGCAGTACCTGCTGGGCAAAGGCTATGGCGAAACTGCCGATAACGCCATCATCAACAAGGCACAAAATTTAAAATTAATAGATTTTGCCGATGATGTGGCCGATGATTTGGTTAAGCAGCGCGGCGTGTTCATCCATATTAATTACAACGCCCTGTACCAGGTGGCCGATTTTAGCGTACTGCCATTTGAGTGGTGCCGCATCGGAAAGAAGGATAGCAACGACTATGCCGGTAAGGTGGCAGTGTGCAAAGAATGGCTCAAGCCAAAACGCAGTGATATTGAGCTGATAGACGTGTACAATCCGCGCAAAAAGGTAATCGATGCCCAGGTAGAAAAAGCCGGCGGATGGGAACACTACAAAGGCCAGGTGCTCTACATCAATATGGATACCAAGCTTATCTATCCGTTAAGCCGCATTGATTCGGTTGCCGAAGATTGTGACAGCGAGGCTCAGGCCTCGGTTTATAAAAACAGGCTGCTGCGCAAAGGCTTTTTTGGCAACACACTGGTGGTTACAAGGCCGCTGGTAGGCGAGGGACTACAGCCCGGAAGCCATGCCCTGCAACAGGCCGAGAGTGAGCGGGAAGCGTTTCAGGGGGCCATTAAAGACAGCCTGGGAGCCGAAAACACGGGCGGCGTACTGTGCCTTGAGATGGACTTTGCAGGAGAAAAACTGGAAGATGCTATTCTCATCAAACAAATTGAAAGCAAGATAGACGATAAGCTGTTTGATTATACCTAGACCAGCGTGCGCGAAAATATACTGGTGGCCTTCAACAACCTGCCTTCAGGGCTTATAAAGGCTAATGATAAGGCGCTCTTT